>OLPX01001110.1_pt1 | contig 20757 bp, 19 predicted proteins | sample 1672491 | NCBI WGS metagenome assembly OLPX01 (sample SAMEA3136692, study PRJEB25190) | human gut metagenome | biome: human gut; feature: human-associated habitat; material: faeces | place: Austria | collected 2013 | reverse complement strand
GCCGCCTTTGCCCGGAAGATTGGAAGCACAGCCCATAATCCCCCAGCGCAGTCTGTGATAAATCCAGCGGTCTTCCTCCCTGATATACTCCAGCAGCTCCTTTTTCTTGTCCAGAGCCTCCTGAGTTTCTGCCCGGATCAGCATTACGGAAGAAATGGTGGTAATAATTTCCAGGTAACTGAGCATGTATTTTCTCAGATGATGATTATTGCATTTACATCTGTGGAACACATCTACCATAATACGGTTTACCCGAAGCTGCTGATCGATTCTTTTTATCATCACAGCCTCATTCACAGACTGGTCCTCACGCCCGATAAAATATCTGTAAAAGTTCACATCAAGATAATACATTTTTTTTACATGCACAAGGGGCTCAAAAGCAAAGATATTATCCACATAAAACGTATGCTTTGGCAGTTCCAGACCACAGTCATGAAGAAGCTTTGTCCTGTAGATCATCGAGTGCATCAGAAGATATTTTCCCTTATGCATATGTACCTTATTCCAGCCAAAAACTTCATTTACAGGAAGACAGTGCCTGTACTGCATAACTCTTTTTCGTTTTGCCCCCTGTTTCTCATAGACAAAATTGCTGATCAGAAGATCCACGGTTTCTGAGCCTCTGATAAGCTCTTCCAGAGTTTTCAGGATCTGAGCATACGCCTCTGCATTTACCCAGTCGTCACTGTCTACCACCTTAAAATAAAGGCCTGTAGCATTACGCATTCCCGCATTTACCGCCTCGCCGTGGCCTCCGTTCTCCTGGTGGATTGCCTTTACAATAGTAGGATATTTTTCTGCATATGCGTCTGCGATCTCTGCGGTTCTGTCTGAAGATCCGTCATCCACCACAAGGATTTCCACATCTTCTCCTCCCACCAGCAGGGAATCAATGCATTTTTCCATATACGCCTCTGAATTATAACAGGGGATCGCAATACTTAACAGTTTCATCTTGTTTCCTCCTTCATGTACTTTACATAAGCGCCAAATGCGGCAGGAATTGCATACTGCCTGTCAGACTGCTTTTTATCTGCAAAAATAAGTTTTGAATTTCTGTTTGTTTCCAGAGAAGAAACCCTGATCCGATATCCGGTCATTCTCCATTCAATATGAGAAAAAATATGCTTTGCCGGTTCCAGTTCTTCAATATACAAAGGCTCCAGCTTCATTTTTTCCACCGCTTTTACTGCCTCCTCCGCAGAAAGTGTCCCCTTCACATTGGGAAGCTCGTAAAGCCCTGCAAGAAGTCCCTTATCCGGCCTTTTCTGTATGGCAGTCCTCTCCCCGTCCTGGATCACAAGCACCGTTCTGTTTTCTATTCTGCGGGCTTTTTTTGGCGCTTTTACAGGAATTTCCTCTGTTGTATCATGCAGATGCGCCCTGCAAAGCTTCTGTACCGGACACTCCCCGCACTTTGGCTGACCGTTTGGCACACAGACCACAGCTCCCAGTTCCATCAGAGCCTGGTTAAAATCTCCCGGGCAGTCTGAAGGCATGATTTCTTTCAAGGTCTGCTCCATTTTTTTGCGAACCGACTGCTTCATAATATCTTCTCTGCTCTCAGTAATCCTTGACACAACTCTCAGAACATTTCCATCTACAGCAGGAACAGCAATGCCATATGCAATAGAAGCAATGGCTCCTGCCGTATAGCTTCCTATACCCTTTAACGACATGAGCTTCTCATAGGATTCAGGAAGTTTCCCCCCATATTCCTCCACAACTGTACAGGCTGCGGCCTGCATATTTCTCACACGATTATAATAGCCCAGACCTTCCCACAGCTTCATAAGCTTCTTTTCCGGACAGGAAGCCAGAGCCGCCGGATCCGGAAGTTCTGTAATAAACCTTATAAAATACGGCTTAACCGCCTCCACTCTGGTCTGCTGGAGCATGATCTCCGATACCCAGGTATAATAGGCGTTATTCTGATCTCTCCACGGAAGAATCCTTTTATTTTCCCGGTACCATTTAATAAGAGGAGAAACTATCCCACTTAATACTGACGGATTTTCGCTTCCATTCTGACTGACCTTATCAGAACATATATTTTCCATATATGTGTCCGGATCATCCTGATATACAGGAATTCTATTCTCCATCAGGCACCTCCAGATCTATGGAAACCGGATCGCAGATCTCCATAAAATTTTCTCCTACCAGGCAGTCATAAGCCAGAAGCTTTACCCCTGCTTCTGCCGCTTCTCTCAGAACCATTCCAAATTCCGGATGAGTTTTCCAGTTTGGCTGAAAATACCTGACGTCCTTCATCTGGATCACCAGAAGAAGATACGCTTCATATCCGTCTTTCATGCACCGGATCAGTTCCCGCACATGTTTTATCCCTCTTTCTGTAGGCGCATCCGGAAAACGTACAATATTATCCTCTTCCAGCGTTACTCCTTTAACTTCCATAAATGCCTTTCGCACAGGCGACTCAATATAAAGGTCAAATCTGGAATTTCCGTATTTCCTTTCTCTGTACACAGAAATATCCTCCGGAAAAAATCCTCCCTTTAAAAGCCATTCCTCTGCCGCCTTATTAGGCGCCTGGGAATCCATGTTGATCCACCGGCCTTCCTTGCACACGCTGATCAGATCATATCTGGTTTTCCGCGCCGGGTTCTGTCCTTCCTCAAGGATCACCTCATATCCGGGAACCAGAAGCTCCCTGCATCTTCCTGTATTTTTTACATGCACTGTCTCTGTCTGCCCGTCCAGCTCCACATGAGCAACAAAACGATTGGGCCTGTCCAGAAATCTGGCTTTTACCGTATGGCTGTAATTCATCTCTGTAACCTCGTTGCTGTTATCAAGTGGCTCTATTGTATCACATGTTTTTCCCTTTTTCCATTAAAATTCAGATTCCCCGTCACATCTCTTTCCCCATTTTCCCTGTGCTTATAATCACCTGGTGCAATGTAAATTAATTTAATTTCTGTAGTTTCTTTAAATTGCTCAAATTTTTTCATTTCTTAGTTTCTGTTTTGTTCTCCATTCACTACTTCCACTTATAAGGAGGTAGTCTTATGGAAACAATCATATCATTAATACAAAAACAAAGAGCCGGCGATGTACAGGCTGCTCAGGAAATCTGCAGGAGAAGAATGTCTCCTCTTCTGAAAAAATATGCTGCCAGACTTTACTGTATGGAATATGATGACGCCATGCAGGAATTATACATCGCATTACTGGAAACTTTTCCATATCTGGACCCGGCAAAAACAGAAGCAGAATGCCTGAATTATATACAAACAACTGTACATAACCGTTATCGTTTTCTTTGCAGAGGCTGTTTGTCTGTCCCACAGTCAGAATCTATTGAGGATTCTATTGATACGCTTTCTGCTCCTTCTCCTTTTGACGAATCTTATTATGATATCTGCAACTATATCAAAACATTGCCGGAAAAAGGAATGCGCAGACAAATTATGTCTCTTTTTTTCTTCCAATATAAAACTGATTCCGAAATTGCAGAAATACTTCATGTTTCACGCCAGTATGTAAATCGTATCAAAAAACAGATGATCACCGGATATTTCAGCGAAAGATAATGTAATAAGCCTCACAGTTTTCTGTGAGGCTTATCTGATACGGATTTTATTATTTAGTTCATCTCTGTATATAGTTTCAGCAGAGCATATGCAACTCCTGACATTCCATTCATAAATGCAGGATTCCGGGTTTCCGAAGCATTCAGATCATTTTTCTGCTCCAGCATAAAAAACAATTCCTGAACCTTTTGTTTATAAATTTCTCTGAATTCAGGATTTTTATGTTGTTCCAGATATTTCTTCATAATCAGGATACGCCCGGCCAGTCCATGACAAATACAGAGCCTTCCATTCTCTTTTCCATAAAACAGACTGCGTGAGGCTCTTTTCATATCTTCTTCTATGTCATGATTTTCTCTTATTTTTTCAAGCTCCAGACGGGCAAGAAGAATTCCGGGAGCCCCGTGACACCAGGCATTCATTACCTTCTTTTCATCTTCCGGGCTTCTGAGATCCAGCCAGTTTTCCTTTTCCTCTGAGTACAGACTGTTTTCATAATCGCAAAGAGCATTGATTTTCTTCAAATACTCTCTGTTTCCGGTGATCTGGTACAGCGCAGCATAAACCATCAAAAATCCACTGTTTCCATGAGCCATTCCTGCCAGAGGTCTTTCTACACAGGAAAGCTTCCATCCACAGCCATTTTCCATGATCTGTCTGTGTTTCCATAAATTCTTTTCAATTTCAACCGCCACTGTCAGATATTCCTCTGCCGGTTCTGCACATTCTTTTTTTATCTGATACAGCTTCAGCGCAGCGATCGCAGCTCCTGCATTTCCACTTAAAAGATCATAATTCTCATCTTGCGGAAGATATTTTTTTATGGCAGCAAAATGTTTTTCTGCATGATCCAGATATTTCTTCTCCCCTGTTATCTCATATAAAAGCAGAAACGTATATACAACAGAACTTTCTCCGTCAAATACTCCTGTTCTTATGTTACAGCTTTTCACCTGTCCGGTTTCCAGTTCCCGTGTATATACACACATTCTTTTTACAGCAAGTTCAAATATATTTTGGGCTTTTTCATCCTGAAAATATTTTAAATACTCCCCAAGCAGCAGCGCAATTCCCGAAATACCATCATAAAGATACATTCCCGCAGGAACCATTTTCCATAAACCGTTTTCAAAAAACTGCAGGCCTGTCCATCCGGCTCCGTCCTCTGCAATAACTGCCGTATCTACAATCCAGGTAATTATATTTTTTATCTGCTTTGCTGTCTGTGTTTTTTTCACAGCTCCGGAATATGTGTTATAAAAACTGTTTCTGTTTTTTCTCTGCATAGACATAGAAAGCCGGATCAGACCGCACTGATACTGACAATCTTTTTTACCTAAATCTTTCATATGAATCTTCCAGGCTTCATAGGGTGAAACAGGAAAATAGTCTTTCTCACTTTTCCCATCTCCGGTGTAAATACAGCGTTCCCTACCCTCTGTATGAAAGCATGGAATATCATTTTCCAGCAAATCCTGTATTTCATAATCATGTATTTTTTTCTGTGTTTCCGTCTCCCCTTCCCTGTGCATTACTTGTAAAAGCTGCGCTCTTCTCTTTCTTTCGCCCACATAATCCGGATGCCAGGAAAGAAACCTGTACATGCTATACTGCTGTGTATGGCGCAAAATCACGCGAGCTCCTGTGTCATAAAAAGCTTCCAGCATCTCTGTTATCGCTTTATCTGTTAATACTTTTTCATACGCAAACCGAAATCCCTGTTCCAGATTTCCTGCATATTCATATGCATTTACGATTTTATCATTTATCTTCAGTGTATTTTCTTTTATTTCAAATTCTACCGGCTGATAATCTATATACATTTCTGACGTTTCTGCTTTTTTTACTGCCGGAACCCGGAAAGGAGTCGCAATTTTGCCTGTATTTACAGCGCTGAGTATAACTGCTTCCTTTCCTGCTCCCCAGGTCAGAACAGGTAAAATTCCTGTATGTAAAACTGATTTTGCCAGAAGTGTTTCTGTTTTTCTCCTTACACTACTTTCTTCTGTTTGTATAATATATCCCGGACAGGTTTCCAGATCTATAATAACCGGATGTTCTCCGTGAGCCATCACATTTTCTCCATGAAGATCTGTAACTCCCAGAGTATAGCCCAGCATTAAGTGGATTCCCATGCGAAAAAAATAACGTCTGACCTCCTCCTCAGTATGGCAGCACTGCCATTCTATATGTTTTTCCCATCCGTAAGTATCTCTTATTAAATATCTCTGTTCTATACAGGAAATTCCTGCTTTTTTACAAAGATATGCATAAATCTCCTGATATCTCTGACTGTTTTGGAGACAGTGAGGCTTGTAATACACCGTGACCCCATTGTCCAGCTCCACTCTGGCAGTCTTTTTCCCTCTGTTGTGAGCATCTCCCATAAAGCTGACTTCACGTATATCCCCAAAGTCCCTTCCATCACAGAATGTTTTTATGATCTGACTGTGATCTGTTTCCAGATGCTCCAGGATTTCATCTGCCAGCTCATAATTACATTGAATTTCCATAAAAAGCAGTCTGGCGAGTTCAGGAAACTCTTTTAAAATCTTATAAACGTTTTCTTTGCAATCCAGCCACTTTTCATGATAAAACCGGTACTGTTCTTCTGGTGTTTTTCCCTGAAGAAATCCCGTTTCTTTTTTTCTGTGAATATCCTGAATCAGTACACGCTCAGCAATTCTCTCAATATTTTGAATTGTCTGCCGACGAATCAGGCCGGAAATACAGTCTGTTTTTTTTATATCTATAGCTTTCCTGTTTTTCAGGTCTTTGATCCCAAGATCAAAGACCTGTCGGCAAAAATTCTGAAACATGTTAATAGCAGCATATTATGGTAAATGCCGATCCTCCTAATGTTCGGAAACCTTCCTCAAGCTCCTCAGACTGTGTACAATTTAATTTTTCAAGTTCTTCCATCTCTGTTTTAATGTCTCCGTTGTAGTTCTGTTTTGTTTCCATTTTGTTTTTCTCCTTTATTATGTAATTATAATTGATACCTCAAAAAAACCGTTTTCATATTCAAAACTAGTTTCTCCCTGGTATTTTTCCATAATCCTCCTGACACTTTCCACCCCTAAGCCATGTCTGTCTGCATTCTTCTTATGCGTAACAAATTTATTATTTTTTTCAATGGGCTCTGTTTCACAGGTGTTTTTCAAATTCATCAGGAACATTTCATTAATATTCTGGATAGACATCCAGATCTTTCTGTTCTCTTTGCGGCATTGTTCTGCCGCCTCAATAGCATTGTCCAGAAGATTCCCCAGAACAACAATAAAATCAGCATCCTCCATGGGGATTTCTGAAACCTTTGCATCAAGGAAAAATTCAATATTCACAGTGTCCATTTTACGTTTTTTAATATTCAACATAAAATCAAGAGTAGTGATTCCTGTCCAGAAGCTTCTTGATCTGTCTGCTATACTCTTCTGAGAACTTTCAATAAACGCAAGAGCTTCTTTAGGCTTTCCTGTTTCCAGACACTCCTTCAAATAACACAAAATATGTTTCTCATCATGAACAAGATGTCTGTAATATTCATAAGATCTGTTTAATTCTCTGTACTGCTGTTCTACGGCAGCATTTCTAACTTCAAAGACCTTTTTTTCTGTTATTTGCATTTGTTTTGATAATCGTATTAACAAAATTATCAAAAATACTACAAACATACCAAATATAATTAAAACTTCTGCCAGATCCTGCTCTTTCGCCCTGCCCTTTCCCATATTCGTTACTAATCCTATAATACAGAGTTCTGCTGCGGTAATAATCAACAGCATTTTTTTGTACTTATGTAATACCTCTTTCAAAACCTCATTCATGCTAGCATATTTATCAATTAGAAAAATACTGCCCAATATTGTCAGCCAATATATGATTTCTCCATATGTATGATTTCTGGGATAGTAAAAAAAGCCTTCAAAATTGCGTTCTCTAAAAACTCCTGAATAAATAACAAAAATAGATTTCGTAAATCCAATGTTTACAAGATAACATAACTCCCATAAATATGCCTGCAAAAATGTGCACCGATAAAACACATATAGATAAAGTACCGGAAGCAAATTTGCAGTAACAATCAGATTTAATGATTCATATGCACTCCAATACTGGCATCCAAGTGACAATATAATCCAATATAAAAGAAAATATGGCACACAGCTTTTTTCATTCTTTCCTTTTATTTTTACTTTCTGTATTACAAAGCATAAAAGAAACCCAAGAGAGCTTTCCACAAATATCTCCTGTAAGCTCACTCTATTCTCAAAAAGGCCATAAAAATTCCAGAACGCACAGCCAACCAGTATTAAAACACTAATCAATACCACTTCCGCTGCTATCTGCTTTTTTCCCATGTATTCTCTTTTTGGAAAAGCCTGGGCAAAAATGTGGATTCCAAGTCCTGTTTCCAGAAATGTTGCCAGTATATATAATGCAATTTTCACGGTTCACTCCTCCAGAAGTCTGCCACAGCATTCTTTACTCCTGTATACTTCGTAATGCCCACCGGAATACGCACACCATCCCGCATAAAGATTTCATAATCTTTTACTTTCATGATGTGCCGGATATTTACCATCATCCCTTTATCTACAGACAAAAACTCTCTTGACTTCAGTTCTTCCTGAAAATGGATCATGGATTTCCGGATCTTACTTTCTCCAAATCTGTGGACAATAACAACATATTTCCCCTCTTTTCTCATGTAATAGATATCAGAATATGCAATCTTTTCTATCTCTCCCTTTTTCTCTATTACATAATACTGTTCTTCTCTTTTCATAAGTTCAGGAAGAAGAGATTCATATGCCTCAGGAAGTTTTTCTTCCATTTTTGTCTTTGGAATATAGCGATATGTGTTTACTTCATAAGCATCTACTGCATAATCCATATAATTAGTAATAAAAATCATTGTTGGATCTGCATAATACCTGCGAATTTCTCTTGCCACTTCCAGACCATTTTTCCCCGACATTTCTATATCCAGAATATAAAGATCAAATTTTTCCTCTTTCAGACCTGCAAGAAACCATTCCCAGTTCTGAAATACTCCAATTCTGTGTTCAATTCCCTTTCTGGCAAAAAAACTGTGTGTTATTTTTCGTTCCTTTTCCAGGTATACTTCTTCATCATCTAAAATCATAATCCGTATCATACGCTTTCTACTCCTCAACAAATGTATAAAAACGAAAATTTTTTACATCATAAAAATAGCATTCCCCCTTATTGATCACCAACTCATAAACTTCTGCATCTTCCGTTTTCTTTCGCTGATACCGGTACACATATCTGCCCTCGCAATGTGTCTTTACCTTATAGATAATATCGTCTACCAGTTCTGCAATTGTCATTGGATGCTCTTTTGACGGCTTCCATTTTCCAATCATGCTGCGTACCTGCGCCCTGTTAAGCCTGATTCTTTTTCCAAAGCTGTTCTCTCTTGGAAAAAAGTCATCTTTTGTCTTTCCTGTATATTCCAGTACTTTCTGTACGGACAAATCAGCCTCATCCAGGGCAAATCCCATATTGGCATATGCCTGCATATGGAGTAACGCCAGTTCAAGGTATTTATAATTTCCTGACTGTTCATACCATTGATTGAGATTATGGATGCTCTCATATACAGTTTCTTTCACTGTAATCCCTCTGTTATGAAGTGTTTCTAATGCATACATCATAACATAAGTTTCCCCGAATTTTCCTGTTTCTTCCAAAATTTTTCCTCTTTTCTTCATACGTCATTTTTGCCTTGTTGCATGTCATGTATGCGTTTCATTTTCTGTCGATTTATTGCTACACTATTATAAAGAAAGGACGAATACTATGAAACTTGATTTAGCCAAACGCCTTGTAAATGCAAGAACCGAAAAAAACTTAACGCAGGAAAAGCTTTCTGAATTATCCGGTGTATCTGTCAGTGAGATCAGCCGTATTGAAAACGGAAGATATTCCGCAACTGTAGAAACCCTTTGCAGACTTTCCAATGCTCTTGATATAGGATTAGATTCTCTTTTATATGATCTTTTCCCCAAAAATACCCGTATACAAAACCCTGACATCCAAAAGGTTGTCTCTATCATGGAGACTATGGATGAAAAACATGCAAAGAATGTAGCAGATATTGTATACATTTATGATCGTGGACACAAGAGCTAACTGTGCTGTCTGGTACTGCAGCGAAATAAGAATATACTTTTTTCACTGATTTTTACTCTACTGTCCTTAAAACAGCAAAAAATGTCCTCCAAAAAGGTATGATATAAAAATTTCTGTATTCCAGAAATTTTTATTATGCCTTTTTTTATTTTTTCTGTTTACACATTTTATTTTTTTCACTCTTTATAAGTTGTATCGCCGGTGAACAACAAAAACAATTACAACACATTTAAGGAGGACAAACAAATGGGTAAAATTGAAAAAGCAACACAGTGGATGATCGATCTGGCAAATAATCCGAAGCACAGGTATGACCAGGACAATCGATGGGGACCTGACTACGACTGTTCTTCTGCAGTTATCAGCGCATGGCAGGCAGCAGGTGTGCCAGTAAAATCAAAAGGAGCTTCCTATACAGGTAATATGAAATCAGTATTTATTTCCTGTGGTTTTAAAGATGTACGCTCCAGCATTAATCTAAGCAATGGCTCTGGTTTAAAGCGAGGCGATGTACTTCTGAATACAGTCACACATACTGCAATGTATATCGGTAACGGACAGATTGTTCATGCAAGCATCAATGAAAACGGCACCACCACTGGTGGAAAAACCGGAGATCAGACCGGAAAGGAAATCTGTATCAGAAGTTACTACAATAAAAACTGGGATTGTGTTCTTCGTTATATGAATGACGATTCATCTGTAACCCCTCCGCCAAGCGGAAATGTTTATATCCGTCAGGGCCAGACTGCTGCAAATAAATTTGTAGGTGCAGGGCTTACTATTACAGGTGTACGTGATGCCGCTACTAAAAAGGCCGGTATTAAAGTTTTACAGAAAGCTATGAATCTGGATTATGGCGCCGGACTGGCTGTAGACGGTATCTGGGGATCTGCCACAGAAGCAGCCCTTGGAAAACACTATGTAAAATCAGGTGAAACACAGTACATGGTAACAGCCTGCCAGATTCTTCTTCTGATAAGAGGATTTAATCCTAACGGAGTAGAATATCCGGGTACCTTCGGAAGTGGATGCCTGGCTGCTGTAAAGAAATTCCAGACAAACATGAAGCTTCCTGTTACAGGAATCTGCAATGCTGCAACTTTTATTAAGCTTGCAAAATAACGCTCACCAATAGCATACTCGTTTTTCATGATCTTCATTTTCCTTATTAATATGTATTAAAAAAAGCGGATATTGCTCCCCTACAATATCCGCTTTCATAATTTTGACTGATAAAAATCACTTATTCCTGTGATGTCCAGTAATAGGTCTCTCCGTTTTCATTTGTAACAGGATCTCCATTTTCTCCTGCATTGTCAATCTCTTCCCTGGATCCGTAACAAACTCCATTTTCATCATACCAGTTTCCATCCTCAGACTGTTCTACATAAACCTCTCTTCCATCTTCTCCATAAAGATAACATCCATTAAACCCTGTCTGACTCATGACGTTTTCCTCTTCCTCTGTGGAATCAGAATTATTATCTGTATTCTGGTTCTCCTGATCCTGTGAATCACTCTGGGACTTATCGCTGCCGTCTTCTGTTTTCCCACTGTCTGAATCAGAGTTGTCCTCCTGGCTGTCCCATTGAGCCCGGTATTCTTCATCCCACAAAGCCTGAAGCCCTTCGCTGTCTTTTAGCCAGAACAGTGTATTTTTTTCTTTCTTATCAGAGTCTTTCAGATAAAACGCTTCACCTCCGTCCTTCTCTTTGCACACATAAGAATCTTCCCAGTCTTCAGGAACTTTCAGTTCAATTTCTCCCATACGGAACACAAGCATCCCATCATCTGTCTGCTCTACATATTCCCACTGAGGAGCTGAAGGCTGTGCCATCAGAACATTTCCGGTAATAAGACAGCAGCCAGCTCCTATTGCCAGTGCCATAAAAACTTTTCGTTTCATTTTGTATTTCCTCCTTTTCTGATATTTCCAGAAATTCACACTGGAATCTCTACAGAAAGCTTTCCGATGTTATGTTACTCGAAATAAAATTAATATTTTCCATCTGTCCTGCAACTATGCAAAAATGTCTTTTTCCTTGCCCACAGGTTGATTTTTCCGTCACCTCTGTGTATAATCCAAACTGTTAAAACAGAAATCTGATATCTGAAAACTATATATTCACACAGGAAGGAATTTTATGGACAGTATTATTTTTGATGTAGACGGAACCCTGTGGGATTCCACGGAAATTGTCGCAGAATCCTGGGATGAGTACCTGCGCAATAAAGAACATATGAATATAACAATCACAGCTGAAAGACTGATGGGACTTTTCGGTCAGCCGCTTCCGGCTATTGCAGCTCAGCTATTGCCAGACAAAACAGAATCGGAACAGCTTCGGATCATAGATGCCTGCTGCCAGGCGGAACACGAGGCTCTTCTGAAAACCTGCGCACCTCTTTATGAGGGTCTGGAAGAAACTCTGAAAACTCTTTCAGAAAAATATCCCCTTTACATTGTCAGCAACTGTCAGGCAGGATATATTGAAGTGTTTCTGAAATCTTCAGGGCTTGGAAAATATTTCAGAGGACATCTGTGCTTCGGCGATACAGGTCTGGAAAAACATGATACGATCCTGAAGCTTATGGACACCTACCATCTGAAAGATACGGTGTATGTAGGCGATACTATGGGGGATTTTCTTTCCTGCCAAAAAGCCGGTATTCCCTTTGTATTCGCCTCCTATGGATTTGGCAATGTCCCGGAACCGGATTACAGAATCAGCAAGCCGACAGACCTGGTGAAGCTTTTTGCTTAAAAAACAGGGAAACTGTGATTTTATTGTAAATCACAGTCTCCCTGTTTTTATTATTCCCTTTTATTTCATCCTGATTATCTGTTCAGTTTTTCATGCATTTCTTTTTCAGATACCACATCAGTCCTGCCATAATAATTACAAGAACCACAATATATCCGATCTTTGCCGCAACGGTTGTGGTGTAGGAATCAATTAAGGTGACAATTCCGATCAGGATTAAAGCCACGCCTGAGCCCTTTGCCATTTTTGTCTCATCATATTTGGCTTTGCGAAGCTGGGCGTTTCCTCCCTTCATAAAAAAGTCTCCATGTCCTGTCAGAAGCAGAATCCCCACGATCAGAGAAGCTCCTGCAAGAATAAAATCAAAAGATCTGCTCATTTCTCTGTTATTCCTCCATTATCTTTAGTAAAAGCATACGATCGGTACATTATAGTCAATAATGCTGTATAAAACTGCTGCATTTTCCGGCGGGAGATTGACACAGCCATGCGAACCGTTGGTCAGATAAATATCTCCTCCGAACGCGTCTCTCCAGGGCGCATCATGGAATCCAATACCGCCGTCAAAGGGCATCCAGTAATCTACAGGCTCTTCATATTCATAGGTTCCATCTGGTTTTTTGTCTCCCCGGAGAACCGACGGACTTGTCTTGGAATATAAGGTAAAAATACCTGCATGAGTCTGTCTGTCTGAATAGCTCATATTTCCGGATACAAACTCCGAATCAAAAATCAGCGACCCTGACTGATAATAATACATATGCTGATTGCTGAGATCCACTTCAATATAAGTATTTCCAAGATCGTTCAAGCCATGAGAATTGGCTCTCTGCTCATAGATCGGCTCCCTTGTTGTCTGAGTTCCCGACTGAATCTCCTGGGCAAGCTGCGCTGCCTCTGCTGCCTGATCGATAGCCCAGCCATAAACAGAGCTGTATACATAAACGGTCCGGCCACTGGTTGTATGAAATTCCCGTTCTGTCCCTACTGTATTATAGGTTGCGGCAAGCTGCGCCACATAATCCGCAATGTGCTGGTGGAACGTATTGTCATCCATCAGAAGCTGACCTTTTTCGTCAAACTGAAGCCAGTCCTTAATGGTATTGCCGTCAAGCGTTGCCGTCTGATCTCCAAAGGTATATGTGATGCTGGCCTTTGTATAATTATTGCAGGCCTCCAGCGCTGACTGAAGCTCCGGGTCATTCTGAGTTACTTCTGCTGACACATATGCATCCGGCGCTGTTCCAAAATCAATAGACGCCTGTGTGTCAGCCACAGCCTGATCCAGGATCCTGTAAGCCTGTTTCACGTTAAGCTGGGTGCCTTCTGTTTCCGGCACGATCTGGAACTGATTGTCCTTAAAAGCTACATAAGCGTTTTCCGGCGCTGTCTGATTCTCGGTCTTTGCGCAGTTCAGAGCTGTAACCTGCTGCTGGAGCAGAGTTTTATCATAGGCTACATTTTCTGCCACCGTATAGCTTTTCTGTTCATAAAAACCTCTGATCCACTCATAGGGCTTCTGATTTTTCAGAAGCTGAAGTGTTTCCCCTGTGGACAGATACTGATAATTGATCTGCTCGCCTGTAATCATCTGAGGTTCCTGGTTTCTGGAAGATACCTGAATGGACTAATCCTGTACCTTATCTGCCAGAGCCGTTTCTACCTCGTATGCCGTCTTGCCTGAACAGTCGATTCCGTTGATCCAGGTTCCCTCAAAAAAGCGGTCAGAATAATAATAGGTCATTCCCGCATAAGCGCATCCTGCAACAACAACCGCCATGGCGGCTGCCAGCCCTGTGATCTTCAGGCCTTTATGCTTTTTCCTTTTATTTTCCGGAAGAAGCGCCAGCTTCTCTTCTATGTCATCCATCGGCACATATTTTACCGGCTGAGGTCTGGCTGATTTTAATTTTCCAGAAGCTTTTATATTACGGGAAAAATCCTGGGAACCTTCTTCTTCCGGCTCATCATATCCTTCTTCATCATATTCCCCGGGAGCATATTCCGTATCTTCGTCATGTTCTTCCTGTGAGCCGTACTCCTCTTCAGGATCATAATCTTCCTCTGATTCGTACTCCTCCTCTGAATCATATGCTTCATCCGATTCGTATTCTTCTGAATCATATCTTTCTTCTGATTCGTATCCTTCTGTTTCAGACTCTCCGTTGTCCGGTTCGTATTTCCTTTGGGAACTGTTTCTCTCTTCCTCAGGATCTTTCATGATCTTGTCCATTGCCGCATTGATCTTATCTTCAATATCAATGTTTTCTCCGGGTCCGGACCCCACATCATTTCTTTTTTTCTTACTGCTCATCTATCTCCATTCTCCTAGACTGTAACATCAAAAAACTGCTGTTTGTGTATCGGATTTTTAATCTTTCATATTATAACATATTTCATGGTATTTGTACCATATCTGCCCTATGTTTTTTCGTAATATACCAGAATTTCCATAATTTTATTATAACAGCAGGCGCTACTTATATTGTATCCTGCGTTGTCTTTTTTATCCTTAATACACAAAAACCCTGAGCAGTACAAGGTTTCCCCGTATTGCTCAGAGTTTTATTCCAGATGGAGATTTTCAGATTTATCTTATTGACAGTTTCTGCCTGCGTTCCATCACAGTTTTTATGTTTTATTTTTCGATCAGAAGGGATTCTCCTGTCATTTCTTCCGGTTTTTCCATTCCCATAAGCTCGATCAGAGTCGGAATAATGTCAGCAAGACATCCGCCTTCCTTCAGAGTATATTTCGGATCTGCATTTACAAGAATAAACGGAACCGGATTTGTAGTGTGAGCAGTGAATGGTTCTCCTGTTTCATAATCAACAAGCTGCTCTGCATTTCCATGGTCTGCACAGATAAACATCTGACCGTTTACTTCCTTCAGAGCCTCTACAGCTCTTCCCACACATTCATCCACTGTCTCCACTGCCTTAACTGCTGCAGCTTCCACACCTGTATGACCTACCATATCCGGATTTGCAAAGTTAATGATCACAACATCGTATTTATCGGATCTGATAGCCTCAACCAGCTTATCGCAAACCTGAGGTGCGCTCATCTCCGGCTGAAGGTCATAGGTTGCAACCTTCGGAGATTTTACAAGGATTCTGTCCTCTCCCTTATTTGGCTCTTCTACGCCGCCATTAAAGAAGAAAGTAACATGTGCGTATTTTTCTGTCTCTGCAATACGAACCTGAGTCATATCATGTGCTGCCAGATATTCGCCAAAGGTATTGTGAAGCTGTACCTTGTTAAAGGCTACCATCTTGTTCTGGATCGTATCATCATAATTTGTAAAGCATACAAAAGTCAGATCCAGTTTCTTCTCACGCTCAAAGCCTTTGAAATCATCATCACAGAACGCTCTTGTAATCTCGCGGGCACGGTCCGGACGGAAGTTAAAGAATACAACGGAATCATGGTCCTGAACGGATGCAACCGGCTTTCCGTCTTTTTCGATCACAGTAGGAAGCACGAATTCATCTGTTTTTTCGTTGTCATAGGATGCCTGTACAGCCTGTGCCGCGTCTGTTCCCTTTACGCCTTCACCCTGGGTAAGAGCCTTGTAAGCAAGCTCTACACGATCCCAGCGGTTGTCTCTGTCCATTGCGTAATAACGTCCGGAAACAACGCCGATCTCACCTACGCCGATCTCATTCATCTTGGCCTGCAGCTCTTCAATATATCCTTTACCGGAAGCCGGAGGTGTATCACGGCCGTCCAGGAAGCAGTGAACGTAAACTTTTTTCAGTCCCTCTCTCTTTGCCATTTCCAGAAGTCCGTAAAGGTGTGTATTATGGCTGTGGACACCGCCGTCAGAAAGGAGTCCCATAAAATGAATTGCAGAATCATTGTCCTTTGCATTTTTCATTGCTGCCAGAAGCGCCTCATTCTTAAAGAAATCGCCGTCATTGATTTCTTTTGTGATTCTTGTAAGCTCCTGATATACAATACGTCCTGCACCCATATTCATATGTCCGACTTCGGAGTTGCCCATCTGGCCGTCCGGAAGTCCTACTGCCAGTCCGCTTGCATTTCCTTTTACAAAAGGATAGTCTGCCATCAGGCTGTCCATAACAGGAGTCTTTGCCTCATATACTGCGTTGCCGTCATGTCTGTCATTCAGTCCATAACCGTCAAGGATCATCAAAACAGTTGGTTTTTTGCTCATAATGTTCTCCTTTTTGTATAATTTCTCTGCATAAACGCAGAGTCTTACTTTACTTATTCTTACCTATTATATACTACCAAAAATCAGGAATTTTTCAAGGATTTTCCCGGAAAAATTCCCGGTATTTTATCTGGCGTCTGTCAGGCTGGCACACAGATCATGGCCGAATATCCAGGTCAGCAGCATACAAGTATCTGATCTTTTCTGTTATTCTCCATATACCCGGAGCATACTGGAGATTTTATGTACAAAGCTTCTTCCTGAAAGTTCCTCCATTGCTGTACGGAAATCTCCCTCCCGTACCTTTCCTGTGATGACTACAATCTCTGCGCTTTCATTTGTCTTTGCCTGCTTCTGGATAATCTGGGCCACGCTTACATGATATTTTGCAAAAACAGCAGTCATTTCTGCCAGAACACCGCAGCGATCTTCAACCTGGAGTCTGAGGAAATAGCAGTTCTGTGTATCGGCCATTTTTTTCACTGGTATTGTCTTATAGCAGGTACAGCCGATCCTTGCACAGCAGTCAGCCTTCATGTTGCGGGCAATATCAAAAATGTCTCCCACAACAGCGCTGGCTGTAGGAAGCTCTCCGGCTCCCCTTCCAAAGAACATGGCGTTTTCCACTGCATCTCCATTCACAAATACTGCATTATAAGAATCGTTCACTGAAGCAAGAGGATGTGTGCTTGGAATCAGCATCGGGCATACGTAAGCCTCAATCCCTTCCTCTGTGTTTCTGGCAACCCCCAGAAGTTTTATATCACAGCCCATTTCTTTTGCATAAGAGATATCTTTTGCTGAAATTTTTGTAATTCCTTCAATATATACGTCGTCAAAAACAACTCTGGAGTTAAATGCAACTGAGGCTAAAATTGCAACCTTGCGTCCTGCATCAAGACCTTCAATATCTGCTGTAGGATCTGCTTCCGCATAGCCAAGCTCCGTGGCAAGAGCCAGAGCCTCCTTAAACTCCATTTTATCCTGGGTCATTTTTGTAAGTATAAAATTGGTGGTTCCATTTACAATTCCCATAACCTCTTTCATGTGATTGCCTGCCAGACACTGCTTCAGAGGACGGATAATCGGAATCCCGCCTGCCACTGCCGCCTCAAACAGAAAATCCACCTGATGTGTTTCTGCTGTATCAAGAAGTTCTTTTCCGTATACAGCGATCAGATCCTTATTTGCAGAAACCACATGTTTTCCGGCTTCAAGCGCTTCCAGAATACAGGTTCTGGCAGGCTCAATTCCTCCCATCAGCTCTATAATAATATCAATATCCGGATCATTGACAATTTCTTCCCAGTTGTTTGTAAGCACAGAAGGATCTTCCACCTTTGCCGCCGCCTTTTCCAGATTCCGAACCATGATCTTTTTGATCCGGACAACACTTCCAAGCTTGGCTTCCATCTCCTCTTCCTGATTTTTCAGTACCTTATAAACTCCTGTTCCCACTGTTCCAAACCCAAGAAGGGCTGCATGAATCACCTTTTTCTCCATAAAAAAACTCCTCTCTTTCTCTGACATATGGATGTTTTTTTAATAGTAGACTGCCAGAGGACATTTGTCAAGTAACGTGTTAAAGTTTATGCTGAATTTCCCTTAAAATCCATCTGTAATTACATTTACGCAAAAACACCGCAGAACATTCCGGTCCCGAAATTGTGTTTCCAGAACCGGATATTCTGCGGTGTTTTTATTGGTTAAATATACAGTTGATACTTATTTGTAGTTTACGATCTTTCCGAACTCTTCTTTCAGAGAAGCGCCGCCAACAAGACCTCCGTCGATATCGTTCTGTACGAACAGTTCCGGAGCAGTTGCAGCATTTACAGATCCGCCGTACTGGATACGGATTGCTTCTGCTGTTGCTTCATCATAGATTTCAGCGATGCATGCACGGATTCCTGCGCAAACTTCCTGAGCCTGCTCAGTTGTAGCTGTTTTTCCAGTTCCGATAGCCCAGATCGGCTCGTAAGCGATCACTGCAGTTTTTGCCTGATCTGCTGTTACGTTCTGGAAACCAACCTTAACCTGCTGACGGATGAAATCCATTGTCACGCCCTGCTCTCTCTGATCAAGAGTCTCGCCGCAGCACATGATCGGAGTAATTCCGTGCTCAAAAGCTTTCAGCATTTTTTTGTTTACAGTCTCGTTTGTCTCTGCAAAATATTCTCTTCTCTCAGAATGTCCGAGAACAACATATTTTACGCCTGCATCTGTGAGCATAGCCGGAGAAATCTCGCCTGTGTAAGCGCCTTTCTCTTCAAAGTACATGTTCTCTGCGCCGATCTGGATATTTGTTCCTTTGCAAGCCTCTACAACCGGGATAATGTCAATAGCCGGAACGCAGAATACTACGTCAACTTCTTCATTATTTACAAGCGGTTTCAGAGTTTCTACTAATTTAACTGCTTCGCTGGGAGTCATGTTCATTTTCCAGTTACCAGCGATAATTTTCTTTCTTGCCATTTTTATTTTCTCCTATCTTGTTAAAATTATCTTATATCTGATCTGCCGTCGTAAAACAGGGATTATCATGATTCCCCTCTTCTGCAGGGGAAATCGATTCGCTGCAATACGATTGCCATTTCCCGTGTATTCCCTCAACCAGGCTCGTTTTTGCCTGCTAAGGTACGGAAATGGTCTCGCACTAAATTCACACTAAATCCGGAACTTCGCTCTCGCTCGTCCTCATTAAGTGTTTTATTTATCGTTAGCTGCTGCTACGCCCGGCAGTTCCTTACCTTCCAGGAATTCCAGAGAAGCGCCGCCGCCTGTGGAAATGTGGCTCATTTTGTCACCAAATCCAAGCTGGTTTACTGCTGCTGCAGAGTCACCGCCGCCGATGATTGTTGTTGCGTCTGTTTCTGCAAGAGCTTTTGCTACAGCGATTGTACCTTTTGCAAGAACCGGATTCTCAAATACGCCCATCGGTCCGTTCCATACAACAGTCTTGGCTGTTTTAGCAGCCTCTGCATAAATCTCTGCTGTCTTCGGTCCTATATCAAGTCCGAGTACGTCTGCCGGAATTGCATCACAGTCAACATACTCAGCCGGGATCTCAGCATCGATCGGGTTCGGGAAAGATTTTGCGATAGCAGTATCTACAGGAAGAAGAAGTTTCTTGCCAAGTTTCTCTGCTTTTTCGATCATTTCCTTGCAGTAGTCAAGTTTGGTATCGTCTACAAGAGAAGCGCCTACTTCAAGACCTTTTGCTTTAAGGAAAGTATAAGCCATACCGCCGCCGATGATGAGAGTATCGCATTTCTCAAGAAGGTTGGAGATTACGTTCAGTTTATCAGCAACCTTTGCGCCGCCAAGGATAGCAACAAACGGTCTTACCGGAGTTTCTACTGCTTTTCCAAGGAAGTCGATTTCTTTCTGCATCAGGTATCCTACTACACAGGTGTCGATGAATTCTGTAACACCAACATTGGAGCAGTGTGCTCTGTGAGCAGTTCCGAATGCATCATTTACGAATACGTCTGCAAGGGAAGCAAGATCCTTGCTGAAAGCTTCTCCGTTCTTTGTTTCTTCTGCACGATAACGTGTATTTTCAAGAAGAACGATTTCTCCGTCGTTCATAGCGTCTACTGCTGCTTTTACTGTGTCGTCAACAACAACAGGGCTTGCAACAAATTTTACTTCCTGTCCAAGAAGCTCAGAAAGACGAACTGCTACAGGTGCAAGAGAAAGCTCCGGCTTCGGTTCTCCCTTCGGTTTTCCCAGGTGAGAGCAGAGAATGATCTTTCCGCCGTCAGCAACCAGTTTCTTAATAGTAGGAAGAGCTGCCACAAGACGGTTTTCGTCTGTGATCTTTCCCTCTTTCAGCGGCACGTTAAAGTCGCATCTTACCAGAACCTTCTGGCCTTTTACATTGATATCATCAACAGATTTTTTATTTAATCCCATGATCCTATAACCTCCGAATTTTAATAAAAAAGGAATCCGGCCCTAATCAGACCGGACCCCTTACTGAGTCTATTTCATTCTTTCGTATGAAACAATTATGCTCCGAGAAGTTTGCCAAAGTGTTTGATTGTACGAACCATCTGGCTTGTGTAGGAGTTCTCGTTGTCAT
>OLPX01001100.1_pt1 | contig 20923 bp, 17 predicted proteins | sample 1672491 | NCBI WGS metagenome assembly OLPX01 (sample SAMEA3136692, study PRJEB25190) | human gut metagenome | biome: human gut; feature: human-associated habitat; material: faeces | place: Austria | collected 2013 | reverse complement strand
GGCCTTCTTGATGGTCAGGGCCGTGGTTCCGATCAGGCGCACATTGTGCTCCTTCAGAAAACCCGCGTCCTCCAGCTCCATAGCCAGGTTCAGCCCGGCCTGGCCGCCCAGGGTAGGCAGCACGCTGTCCGGCTTCTCCTTTAAAATCAGCTGTTCCACTACCTCCACGGTCAGCGGCTCGATGTAAACGCGGTCCGCGATATCCTTGTCCGTCATAATGGTGGCCGGGTTGGAGTTCAGCAGCACAACCTCGACGCCCTCCTCCTTTAAGGAGCGGCAGGCCTGGGTACCGGCGTAGTCGAATTCCGCCGCCTGGCCGATGATGATGGGACCGGAGCCCAGTACCAGAACTTTTTTGATATCAGGATTCTTAGGCATCAGTTCTTCACCTCCATCATTTTAAGGAAACGGTCAAATAAGTATCCGGAATCCAGGGGGCCCGGGCAGGCCTCCGGGTGATACTGTACCGTAAAAATATTCTTGCCCGTGTACTTTAACCCCTCGTTGGTCCCGTCGTTCACGTTTACAAACGCAGGCTCGGCCAGCTTCGGGTCCAGGTTGTCCGTGTCCACCACGTAGCCGTGGTTCTGTGAGGAAATATACACCCGCCCGGTGGCCAGGTCCTTCACCGGATGATTTCCGCCCCGGTGGCCGTACTTCAGCTTATAGGTATCCATCCCGTTGGCCAGCGCCATCAGCTGATGTCCCAGGCAGATGGCAAAAATCGGCACGTCGGACTGATACAACTTCTTGATTTCCTGAATGATTTCCACGTTCTCCTTGGGGTCCCCGGGGCCGTTGCTCAGCATAATCCCGTCCGGATTCTCCGCCAGCACCACCTCCGCGGGCGTGTCCGCCGGGTAAACCGTCACCTGGCAGCCCCTCTGGTTCAGGGAACGGGCGATATTATCCTTCGCGCCGTAATCCATAAGCGCCACCCGCTTGCCTTCGCCGGGCAGCACATACGTTTCCCTGGTGGTGGTTTTCATCACCACACCGGCCACCGAATGCCCCTTCATCCGGCTGATGGGCTCCGCAAAATCGGCATACGCCTTGGTGGTGATCATGCCGTTCATGGTTCCTTTTTCTCTTAATAATTTCGTCAGGGCTCTTGTATCGATACCACAGATACCGGGAATATCATATTTTTCTAAGAAATGCTGAATGGTATCCTCACAGCGGAAATTGCTGGGGATTCTGGATAATTCTCTTACAATATAACCGTCGGGCCAGGGCCTTTTGGACTCCATGTCCTCGTGGCAGATGCCGTAATTTCCAATCAACGGATACGTCATCACCACCGCCTGTCCCGCATAGGACGGGTCTGTCAGGACTTCCAGATAACCGGTCATAGAGGTATTAAACACGATCTCGCTGATCACTTCCCTCTGCGAACCGATGCTGGTTCCGGTAAAAACAGTTCCGTCTTCCAGTATGAGGTATGCTTTCATATGGGGTACCTGTCCTTTCTTTTGCGTCAAATAGCGTGTCTGCATTGGGCTGTCTGAAGCGTTACCGCTATTTCAGCCCAAATTGTAAAGATTATACTGTATTTCGTATTAATTTGCAATGGCTTTAAAGGCTAAATTTTTTTGTCCATCACTAAATATTTTTTATATTTATGTAAACCCCACGAGAGAGATTCTATTTATAAGTATTCTCAATTATATTTATTAAAATACCTTGATGATCGGCTGGAACTCCCCACCGTCAAATCCTGTCACGGCTACATTCCATTCGGAACAGCGAAAAGCCACGAGTCGGGACCTCGTGGCTTTTCTATTCCCTTTTTTGTATGGTGGCTCAGGCCATAGGCCTGTTACCGGCTATTTGTCGCCGTCTAACCATTTGTTGATGAGGTGGCAAACCACACCAGCCATAACAGCGACAATAAAGGATATGAATACTTCATATAAGATAAACTCATATACAAATGTATGATAGGGCGCGTACCTTCTCCCACTATCCTCTATACCAACTCCGCAATCCTGGTAATCCCCACATAAATATGCGAAATTTTATACCATGTCGCAAAATTCACCACTCCGGTCTGAGGCAGCCCAAAAATCGACTGGAACTCCCTGACCGCTTCCGCCGTTCTCTCCCCATAAATCCCATCCGGGTTCACGCGGGGAATCGCCGAGTACACTGTGGCGATGGTATCCAGCTGCTCCTGCATCTGCTGCACCTTGGGCCCTGAACTCCCCACGGTCAAATCATATCCGGGCCAGGACGCCGGAATCCCGGAAATCTGCTCCGCAGTGTTCACATAGATCGAATCCCCATAAAAATACCGCAGTATCTCAATGGGGCTGTAGCCTCTTTGGCCGAGATCGCAGCTGCCCCATTGGGTCATCCAATTCGGACACTGCACCTGCCGCCCGTCGCAATACTGCGTCAAAATCGGCTGCCGCACCCCAGGCCGCGACAAGTAATTATCAAAAATCTCATCCACCACCAGGGAAATGCTCTCAAAAATATTCCTGCCATAGATCCACTTATGATCGAAGGCCGTGGACGAGGTGATGGTAAAATCATACCCCTGATTCCGATACCACTCCGTGTACACCCGGTTCAGCGTAAACGACATAATGGCCAGCACATTGGCCGTGATCGTGGCCCTGGGCCAGGTGGAATAGATCTCGCTGGAGGCCACGTTCTTAATATAATCCCGGTAAGGCACATAATAGTCCTTCGCCGTCCGGTCCGTGGGTACTCCGTCGTGGACCACCACGGTCTGAGGCACCACCACCCGGCTGAGCACGATCTCCCCGCTCTCCGCCACGGGCTTGATCTCCGGCTCCGCGATTTTTGGCGGGTAATTTCCATATAACGTGTGATCCGGGATCACCACCGGATCCTCCGGCGGCGGCACCTCTCCCACCGGCGTCATGCTCACCGGCTGGATCGCGGTGGAATCCGCAAGTATTTCCGTTCCCGACACCACCAGCGGATCAAAGCCCTCCGCCTCCACCCGCAGATTGTACTCCGAGTAGGGCTGGACGTCCCCCGGTTCCAGACTCAGCTCCAACGGCGGCGCCGAGAGGGCCACCTGCTCCGTCTGGCCGGAACTGTTGGTCACAACCTGCTCCACCGGCGACTGGGGATCCCCCTTGTAGCTGATGGTAATCCGTGCGTTTTGAATGGGAAAATTATTCTGAATATTGACGACATTTACCTGAAGCAGGCCCCTGTAGCCTGATTCCGCATTGTTTGGCATGTAACACCTCGTATTTTATGATTACTACAATATAATACGCACACCGCCGTTTCATGCCAGTCCCGCGCGATTTTCCACCTCCGATCCCATCGGGATGCGCATGAAATGCCGTCCCGGGCATAAATTCTAACATAGACCTTTCACCCCGCAGCCGTCAGGCCGTAAAAAGGAGGTATATCAACTTGACTGATCTTGTAATTGTGGGCGCCGGCTGGGCCGGCTGCGCCGCCGCGGTGGCCGCCGCCAAACAAGGCGCCCGGGTAAGACTTTTGGAACGGACCGATATGATCCTTGGCACCGGGCTGGTCGGAGGCATCCTGCGAAACAACGGCCGGCTGACCGCCGCTCTGGAGCTGGAGGCCATGGGCGGCGCGGACCTGCTCAATGCCCTTGAACCCGCCCTGCGCCACCGGAACATTTCCTTCCCCGGCCATGACCACGCCGATCTTTACGACATCGCCCTGGCTCCCGGCGCGGTCCTGGACTGTCTGAAGCGCTGGGGCGTGACGCTGCGCACCCAGACCCGGATCACCGGAATCTCCATGTCGGCGGACAAAACCTCCATTGAGTCCGTCACCGACGGCCATGGAAATACCTATGCCGCCGATGCGTTCCTCGACGCAACGGGCACAGCCGGTCCCACCGCCAACTGCGCCCGTTATGGAAACGGCTGCTCCATGTGCATTCTGCGCTGCCCCAGCTTTGGCGGCCGTGTGAGCCTGTCCGCTCTGGCAGGCGTCCGTGAGCTGGAGGCCCGGCGGCCGGACGGTACTCCTGGAGCTATGAGCGGTTCCTGCAAGCTGATGAAGGATTCCCTTGCCCCGGACCTTGTCCGCCAGCTGAATGAAACCGGAGCCGCCGTTATTCCTCTTCCTCCCGGTCTGCGGGAGGACCATCTGTCCTTAAAAGCCTGCCAGCAGTACGCTTTGCCGGAGTTTGCAGAAAATCTGGTGCTGCTGGACAGCGGCCACGCCAAAATGATGGCGCCCTTCTTCCCCCTCGACAAGCTGCGCCGCATTCCCGGCCTGGAAAACGCCCGCTATGAGGACCCCTACGCCGGCGGCAACGGAAATTCCGTACGTTTTCTTGCCATGTGCCCACGCGGCGATGACCTGAAGGTAAACGGGCTGTCCAACCTCTACTGCGCGGGTGAAAAGGCCGGTCCCCTGGTGGGCCACACGGAGGCGATGGTCACCGGCGCACTGGCCGGTTACAACTGCGCCGCAGCCATTTCCGGAAAACCGCCGCTCATCCTTCCACGCTCCCTGGCCTCAGGGGAGGCCATTGCCTGGACCGGAGAGGAGATGCGCACCCCGGACGGCCTCTGCCGGAAATATACCTTTTCCGGCGGCTGTCTCTTCGAGCGGATGAAGGAGCTGGGCCTTTATCTCACCTCACCCACAGAAGTACAGGACAGGGTACAGACCTTGGGGCTGGAAAACATTTTTTCCGGCTGAAAAACAACACGGCAGACCGTAACTGCGCGCAACCATTGCCGTGCATCTGGCTTTTCTGAAACAATCGCCCGCAGGCTACGCCGGCGGCCCATTGCATTCAACGAAAAACGGCTCTGCGCATTTTCTTCTCCCTGCGCAGAGCCGCTCTCCCTCAACCTCTATTCCTCCGCCAGCCCCTTGATCTTAAGGTACTCCCGGATCGCTCTCACCGCGCCCTCTGTTCCCAGCCGGGCCGTGTTGAGCATCAAATCATAATTTTCCACATTTTCCCAGTCGCGTCCGGTGTAATACCGGTGGTAGTCCCGGCGTTCCCGGTCGATGCGCTTGATGTTCTTCTTAACGTCCTTATCCTCGTAGTACCCCAGCTCCGTGATCCGTTTGACCCGGTAATCCAGGTCCGCGTACAGGAACACCCGCACCAGGCCGTCCCGTCCCTCCAGCACATAGTCCGCGCACCGCCCGATGATCACGCAGTCCTCCCCGTCGGCCAGCTGGCGGATCACCTCGGACTGGAAGCGGAACAGATTGTCCGCGGAAACCAGATCCGAGCCAAAGGAAGGTGCTCCCAGCTCCGGCGTCAGACCCTTGATGATCTTGTACAGTAGCCTGCTCCCCGGCCGCTCGTCGGCCAGATGGTAGTAGCTCTCCTTGATTCCGCTCTCATTGGAATTCATCCGGAGAATATTCTTGTCGTAAAAGCCAATTCCCAGTTCCTCCGCCAGCCGGGAACCGATCTCCCGTCCGCCGCTGCCAAACTGCCTCCCGATGGTGATAACAAGCCGTCTTCCATCCTTCATAGCGTCGCCCTCCTTCCGCGGTTTTCCGCGCCTTCACCTGCTGACAACAAGCTTTGTACTGCTGCTTTCATTATACCATAAGCACTAAGCTCGTGAAAGAAATACCTCGTCAAATGTTTATACGATATCACAGATCCCGCGCAGAACCTGGAGCGCGTCGGAAAATTCCCGCCCCGGTCAATATCACCGGCTGTTTTCCGGCATATAAAACTGAATGGCATACATCAGAGCCAACATGGAGGCGCCGCAAAAGATTTCGTTTTTCCGAAGCATTTCCAAAACCGTTTCCCGCTTGATCCACTGCTTTCCGTCCACTTCATTTTCATCGAAGCAATCGGTCTCGCGCTCCACCTTCCCTAAATAATTGTGTACCGCCAGATCGGACATCCCGTTGCTGGGGTTCTGGGTACACAGGAAGGTAAGGTCCGTGGTCACGCAGCCCGTCTCCTCAAAGCATTCCCGTTTGGCCGCCTCAACAGGGCTTTCGCCTTCCTCCACCCGGCCGGCCGGAATCTCCCACTCGATCCGTCCCGTGGTGTACCGTTTTGACCGGATCAGCAAAAATTCATCGCGCGCATTACAGATGACCACACAAACCGACTCATGAGGATAATGCAACCGGTGGTAAGACTCGATTATCTCCCCGTCCGGCATCCGCACCCTGTCCGTGTACAATGAAATCCAATCGCTCTCATAGATTACCTTCCGATCCAGCTTATCCGGAAAATTCCTGCTCATATGTGCCTCCTTTCTGCCTCTCGGCAGCCTCCATGTTCTCATTCATTCGGCGCGATCAGCATGCCTGATTCGCCCCCGCTACTCCCTACTCCTCTCCTCCTCCTTAATCTCCCAATGAATCAGAAATGTCAGTGCGGCCCGCAACGCGATAATTCCCGCCACAATTCCGATCTCCTTCCACTCGCGCACCACCACTGTGCGGAGAATTTCGCTCCCCATTTTAAATTCCAGGCCCATGGCAAGGCCCTTGGCGAGATAAATCTTCGTCTCAGGCGCCTTATGCAGAAACTTGATAAAACCTGTAAACCCGGAATAAATGATAATTCCCACGCCCATAAACTCAAAAATTATAATCGCCCCATTGGCGACCATCGCCAGCAACGCTTCTAAATATTCCATCTCCCGTACCTCCCCATATCACTAAAATCCCCCATCCCGCCCATTTTATCCCTTGTCCCGCGATCCATTCCCGAAAGGCCGCGAACGCTTTAAGCGCCCGCGGCGGCAGACGTCAGCCCATTTGCCGACCTGTTCATTCCATTTATTCAAACCTGCACGATCCAGGCCAGTCAATACACCGCCTGCTCCCGCACCATAAGCGTGGGATATCCCATGTTGCGCAGGATGCGCTCCATGTTGGCCGCGTTGTCCATGTTGAGGAACGCGCCCACCCGGACCTTGTAGTAGCCGTCGTCGTGGACGATGAAGGCGGGAAGGCCCCTGGACTCCAGCTCCTTTAGCAGCCGGTCCGCCGGAACCCGGTCCCGGTACGCCCCCACCTGCACCTGATAATACTCAGGCCGCGCCATCTGCTGCTGCCGGATCGTCTCCAGCACGCCGTTTGCTATGGCCTTTGCTATGTTCTCAAAATTGTCGTCAAAGAACCGGTTATCCTCGGGATTGTCGATAAATCCGGCCTCCACCAGCACCGCCGGCATCTGGGTTCTGCGCAGCACAATCAGGCCCGGCCGCTCCTTGACCCCCAGGTCCGCGAACCCGGCCTCGGTCAGGTTCCGGCTGATATTCTCGGCCAAAAGAGCCGGAACGCCCTCGTCCTGGTACACCAGCACCTCCGCCCCGGACGCGCTGCCGGGAATCGGCATGGCGTTGCGGTGGATAGAGATAAAGTAATCCGCACCGGACTGATTGCCCATCTGCGCCTTCTCTAAGGGCGTGTCAAACACGTCGTTCACCCTGGTGTAGAGCACGTTCACGCCGCTCTGCTCCAGCAGATTTCCCACTGCCAGCGCCAGGCGCAGCGCGTCGTCCTTCTCCTGCCGTCCCATGTAAACGGCCCCGGGGTTCGCCCCTCCGTGGCCTGCATCTATAATAACCGTCTTTCTTTCTGCCATTTCGGTCACTCCTTCACATTTCACCTTGGAGAATTAAATATTCTCTCCCTATACCATATGTGAAGAATCGCCGAAAGTTGCGGTTTAAATGGACTGGAATGCCCTAAATTTCATCCACATCCACGCCCCGCGGCCCCACCTGGGTGGAAAATACGATCTGCGTGCTGGTTTTTCCGAATTTTTGCAGCTGGCCGATAAAGATATCCAGGTCCATCGTGCTCTGGAAAGCCACCTTCATCAGCATGGAATACTCGCCGGTGACGCAGTTGCACTCCAATACATTGGGCACGTCGTTGGCGTAGGCGTAAAATTTCGGTTTGTCCTCCGGCACCACGTCCAGGTTGATAAAGGCGAGAATGTGGTAGCCCAGCTTCATGGGGTCCACAAACGCGTGGTAGCCCGCGATGATCCCGTCCTTCTCCAGCCGCTCAATTCTGGCGGACACGGCCGGAGAGGACAGAAACGTCTTCTCCGCAATGGTCTTTAGGGACATGCGGGCGTTCGCCTGCAACAGCTTCAGTATCTTGCGGTCAATGTCATCCATCACTCAATTCCTCCCAAACTCCGTTTTCCGTGGCGGCCTGCCGGGCAGCGGCCCGCAGACAGCGCCGGCGGCTCATCGCACCCAATAAGCAGAGAAGCGCCCGAACCTCTGGTCCGAACGCTTTTGCCCGAAAAAATCTTATAAAATTTTCTTACTTGGTATCATAAACTGATTTTATTCGCTTGTCAACCTAATTTTCTAAGAAAATGATTTGGGTCACCCCAAAACCTTCCGCATGCGCTCCACCGCCCGCGCGGTGTTCTCAGCCGTGCCGAAAGCGGTGAGCCGGAAATACCCTTCGCCGCTGGGTCCGAAGCCGCTGCCCGGGGTTCCCACCACGTTGGCGTTCTCCAGCAGGAAATCAAAAAATTGCCAGCTGGCCATGCCCTCCGGCACCTTCAGCCAGATATAGGGGGAGTTGACGCCGCCGAATACGGTGCAGCCCGCTTCCTTAAGCCCCTGCAGGATCACCCGCGCGTTCTCCATATAATAGGCCACCTGCTCCTCCACCTGGCGCTTTCCCTCCGCCGAGTACACGGCCTCGCCCGCCCGCTGGACGATGTAGGGCGCGCCGTTGAATTTAGTGCCGTGACGTCTGGCCCAGAGCCCGTGCAAGGCCGTACCGCCGCGTTTTAAGTCCTTCGGAACCACCGTGAAGCCCAGCCGCAGGCCCGTGAAACCGGCCTTCTTGGAAAAGGACCGAAACTCCACGGCGCAGGTCCCGGCCCCTCTGATCTCGTAGATGCTGTGGGGCACGTCCTCCTCGGTGATATAGGCCTCGTAGGCCGCATCGTAGAGGATCACCGCGCCGCTTTCATTGGCGTAGTCCACCCACACCGCCAGCTGGTCCCGGGTGAGAGCGGTGCCGGTGGGATTGTTGGGCACGCAGAGGTAGATCAGATCCGGGCGCTCCTTCGGCAGCTCCGGCACAAAGCCGTTTTCCGCAGTGCAGGGCATGTAGATCACCCGGCTCCATTTCCCGGTGGCCGGATCGTACGCCCCGGCTCTGCCTGCCATCACGTTGGAGTCCACATAGACCGGGTACACAGGGTCGCACACCGCAATGCGGCAGTCCGGCCCGAAAATCTCCTGGATGTTGCCGCAGTCGCTCTTGGCCCCGTCGGAGACAAAGATCTCATCCGCCTCCACCGCGCAGCCCCAGGCCCTGTAGTCGTTCTCCACAATCGCTTCCCGGAGAAAATCATACCCCAGATCCGGGGCGTATCCGTGAAAGGTACCGGCATCCCCCATCTCGTCTACCGCCCGGTGCAGCGCTTCCACAACGGCCTGGGCAATGGGCTGGGTCACGTCCCCGATCCCCAGACGGATAATCTCGCGCTCCGGGTGGGCCTTCCGGTAAGCCGCCACCTTTTTGGCGATATCGGAAAACAGGTAACTGCCCGGCAGCTTTAAGTAGTTTTCATTGACTGTAAACATTATCTTCTTACCTCCTGGAATATCTTGCGGCGCGTCCCGCTGCGCCGGACATGCTGTCCGGACGGTACGCCGCCCCGGCAATGGCCCTCAGGCCGCGCCAGAGCGGCTGCCTCCAATTAAATACTCCCAGGAACCTGCCGCACACCGTCGTGCCGCTGGTCCCTGAGAGTTTGTTTCGACTAATTTCATATGTGGTATCATATTATAAATTTTCCGGAATGTCAATATCCCCGCGGAAAACTTCCACCGCAGGCCCGGTCATAAACAGATGGCCGCTCTCCCGGTCCAGGCGGATGCGCAGCTTCCCGCCCCGCAGCTCCACCTCCACCTCGTCCTCCGTGTAGCCCATGAGAATGGCAGCCGCAGCGCTGGCCGTGGCCCCGGTTCCGCAGGCCCAGGTCTCCCCGCTGCCCCGCTCCCATACCCGCATTCGGATATGGTTCCGGTCCACCAGCTGGATAAACTCGGTATTCACCCGGTCCGGCTGGAAACGCGGATGCATTTCAAAGGAGGGACCGATCCGGTCCAGCCTCAGATCGTCGATGGAATCCATAAAGTACACCGCATGGGGATTGCCCACGCTGATCCCCACAAAGGAGTAATCCCTCCCGTCCACGTTGATCGGCTCGGGAAGCTCCGAGGTCAGCCTGGCCTCCCCCATGTCCACGGTCAAACGTCTTGCGACGAGCCGGCCGTTTTCCTCCTCCGCCGTAAACTCGATGGTCTTGATCCCGGCCAGAGTCTCCACTGTCAGGCTTCTCCTGTCCTGTGCCACCAGGCCGTGGTCAAAAGCATACTTGCCCACGCAGCGCACGCCGTTGCCGCACATCACGCCGCGGGAGCCGTCCATATTGTACATATCCATGCGGCAGTCCGCCGTCTCAGACGGACCGATCAGAATCAGACCGTCTGAGCCGATGCCGAAATGCCGGTCGCTGACAAACCGCGCCACAGCGGCCGGGTCAGCCACCGTCTCCTCAAAACAGTTCACATAAACGTAATCGTTGCCGATTCCCTGCATTTTTGTAAATCTCATATCCCTCTCCTCACACATGTATCAGGCTGATCACCATCTGCGCCGTCTCCACCAGGTTGGTACCGCTGTCCATGCTGCACTTCTGGATGTAGCGGTGGGCCTCGGACTCAGTCATATTGTTGCGCTCCATCAAAAGCTCCTTGGCTCTCATGATCAGGTTCTGTTCCTCCAAATTGCGCTCCTTGGGGCGCAACCGCTGTTTCCTTCGGATGCGTGCCTGGGACTGCACCATCATCTCCAGAGTGTCCACCAGGTCGTGCACCTTCAGGGGCATGGGCAGACAGATCATGCCCTTCATGTTCTGCCCGCTCCACCGGCTGGGGGAGGCGATCAGAAGCATATCGACAGCGGCAGGAAGACACTGGCGCAGTTCATCGTACATCATATCCTCAAACCGGTATCCGCTGACCACAATCCCGCTGTTCACGCTCTCGGCCGCCGTGATGGCCTGCGCCCCCGAGGCACAGACCGCAACCACCTGAAATCCGCTGCGCATCAGGATGCCCTTTATATTTTTCCCATCCTCCGGCTTGGAGAACGCCACGATTATATTTGTCACATGCCTCACCTCCCGGTCAGCCGGCCCTTTTGCTCCGGGGACTCCGCCCCGGAGCCCGCGTCAGAACACAGGCGTCAATATTTATATAAATATTCGCTCACTTCCCAGTCCGTCACCTGTGCCCGGAACTCGCGCCATTCCTTCTTCTTGGCTTCCAGATATTTGATGAAAATGTGTTCGCCCAGCACATCCCGCATAAAGCCGTCGTGCTCAAATGCCTCGATGGCGTCGCCCAGCGTCTCGGGAATCCGCTCCACACCGCGCTTTTCCAGGCATTCCGGGGCCATGATGAACATGTTGCCCTGCACGCACTCCGGCAGCTTAATCTGCTTCTCGATGCCGTCCAGACCGGCCCGCAGGCAGGCGGCCAATGCCAGATAGGGATTCATAGCGGAGTCCGGACAGCGCAGCTCGATCCTGGTTCCGGCGCCCTTGGAGGAGGGGATGCGGATCAGGGAGCTGCGGTTGGAGGTGGCGGACCATGCGATGTAAATGGGCGCGTCATAGCCCGGGATCAGCCGTTTGTAAGAGTTCACCAGCGGGTTGGTCAGAATCGTCATGGCCTTCATGTGGTGCAGGATTCCGGCCATAAAATAGTAGGCGGTGGCGCTGAGGCCCAGGGAATCGCTCTCATCCACAAAGGCGTTGCGCCCGGTGGCGTCCTCCAGGGACATGTTGATGTGCATGCCGGAGCCGTTGACGCCCTCCTTGGGCTTGGGCATAAAGGTGGCGTGAAGGCCATGGCGCTTGGCAATGGTCTTGGCCGCCATCTTGAAGGTCATGATATTGTCCGCAGAGCGCAGCACGTTCTCGTACTGGAAATCGATCTCGTGCTGGGCCGGGGCGATCTCATGGTGGGATGCTTCCACCTCAAATCCCATGTCCTCCAGATTCAGCACAATGTCCCGGCGCACGTTCTCCGCCAGGTCGATGGGTGCCACGTCAAAATACCCGGCCGTCTCGTGGGTCTGGGTGGTGGGACGGCCCTCCTCGTCGGTGTGGAACAGGAAAAACTCGCACTCCGGGCCAACGTTGAACACGTACCCCATCTCCTTCGCCCGCTCCATGGCGCGCTTCAGCACAAAACGCGGGTCCCCGATAAAGGGCTTCTGATCCACGCCGTACACGTCGCAGATCAAGCGCGCCACCTTGCCCTGCTGGGGCCGCCAGGGGAATATCTCAAAGGTGTCCAGGTCGGGATACAGGTACATGTCGGACTCGTCGATCCGCACAAAGCCCTCGATGGCGGAGCCGTCGAACATGCAGCGGTTGTCCAGGGCTTTCCGAAGCTGGCTGGACGTGATGGCCACATTTTTCAGCATTCCGAAGATATCCGTAAACTGCAGACGGATGAATTCCACATCCTCCTCCTCCGCAAGGCGGATTATATCTTCCTTACTGTATTTGCTCATTGTTTTCTCCCTTTCTCGTCTGAAACAAGTGAAACGAGACCACCATGCAGCCGTCAACACGGGCCGGATATTCCGGCAGTTCGCTCCTTTGCAATGATGATCTCGTTTTATTCTTTTTCTCAAGAATACCAGCAGTTATTTTATTTGTCAATGCGTTTTCCTGCGTTACCCCTGCACTTTTTTACGTGAACGAGCGAAGCTGTTCCACAAACGTGCTGCCCAGCTTCATGGTTCCCACAAATCCCACGTCCCCGGTGAGCAGCACCGTGCCGTCCTCTTCGATCTCCAGCTCCATGGTTCCGCCGGGCATCTGCACCAGCATCTTGGGATCCGTCAGCCCCAGCCGGTAAGCCGCGGCCGCGGCCGCACAGCAGCCGCTACCGGACGCCAGGGTGTAACCCGCGCCCCGCTCATAGACCTCGGTCTGGATGTGGGTGCGGTCCAGCACCTTCATGATCTGGGTATTGATCTTTTCCGGAAACTGCCTGGCGCTCTCGGAATAGCGTCCGATGCGGCAGACCAGATCTTTTGAGATCTCATCCATCAGGATCACGCAGTGGGGATTGCCGATGGACAGGCAGGTGACCGGGTAGGGGATGCGCCCGAACACCATGGTCTCGTTGATGATCTCCCGTCTCGGCCCCTCCACCGGCACGTCGTCGCTCCAGAAGGACACCTTCCCCATAGACGCCTTCAGCCGGGTGCCCTCCTCGTTCAGGTAGTGGATGGAAACCTGACCGCCCGCGGTGTGGATATGGAAATCCTTTTTCTGCACATAACCCGCGTCCTTTAAATACTTCGCGAAAATGCGGACCCCGTTTCCGCTCTTCTCGGCGATGCTGCCGTCCGGGTTCCAGACCACCATGGAGATCCGGTCGTTCTCCAGCACCGGTCCCTCCAGCACCCCGTCCGCGCCCACGCCGAAATTCCGGTTGCACAAAAGCGCAACATTGTGCGGATTCAGCTCCAGCTTATTTTGATTGGGATCAAACACAAGATAATCATTTCCTAAACCGTGATATTTTTCTACAACCGCTTTCATGTACGTTACCTCCGACCGATGATAAACTGTGACCTATTTCTTCCATTATAACCGGCAGTATTTTAAAAATATATAAGGATTATGCGGAAAAATATTGCAAATCCTGCTCTATACCTCGTATAATGTAAGAAAAAGCCGTGCTGCCAGCCCAGGACAGGCCGCAGCACGGCGGACATTCACACGGCGGGGAGGTGACGGGACATGGATATTGAATACGGAAAATACATTGAGAACGGCTCTGCCGCCCCGCGCCAGGGCTATTTATCCGGGGACTACCGTCTGTTCCACTTGACGGACAGCGGCCCCAGGGACTTCGATCCCCACTACCACGACTTCTGCAAGATTCTGGTCCTCATCTCCGGCTCAGTGGACTACATCGTGGAAGGCCGGACCTATGAGCCGGAACCGGGGGACCTGGTGCTGGTGAACCGCGGGGAAATCCACTGCCCCCACGTGAAGAACGGGCAGCCCTACGAGCGGGTGATCCTCTACCTCTCCCCCGCGTTTCTCCAGGAGTATTCCCTGTCCGATCCCCTGGACCAGTGCTTTCGCACTGCCCAGTACCGGCATTCCAGCGTGATCCGGCCCGGCGGGGAGGACCGGACCGCCCTTCTGTCCCTGCTGCAAACCCTGGAGCGCGCCCTGGACCGGCCGGGAGAATTTGCAGGCCCTCTCTACGCCCGCATCCTCCTGCTGGAATTTCTCATATTCCTAAACCGGGCCGCCCTGGACGCTCAGACCGCTTACGTGCACACCGGCGCCATGGATTACCGGGTTTCCGGTCTGATCTCCTACATCAACGGCCATCTGGGTGAGGAATTGTCCATCGGCCTGCTGGCCGGGGAGTGCTGCTTAAGCCCCTATCACATGATGCGCCTGTTCCGCCAGGAAACCGGCTGCACCATCGGCAATTATATCAACCAGAAACGCCTGGCTTTTGCCAGGGAGTTGATCCTCTCCGGGCGGGAAAATGCCACCTCCGCCTGCTATGCGGCCGGTTTTTCCAATTACTCCACCTTTCTGCGGGCGTACAAGCGGCAGTTCGGCTCAACGCCCCGCAAGTCCCGACCGGTCGGAAGCCCGCCTTAAGAACAGGACAAACCGCGGACAGGCCGCAGAAAAGCGCATCTTGTTCTTGAGATATCCGTTATTTCTGCTAAAGTATAATTAAGGAAACGTATCCCTTGTCATCAGCCTGGCGGCTGGTGACAAAGTAGAATTCATTATGGAAATGCAGTAAGAGAATGAGCGTACAGGTGCGCTGTGCACCTGCGCACGAGATAAAAGGAGAATCCAAATGATGAACAGGAGAAACATTGCCGCAGCCGCACTGGCGGTCTGCCTGACGGCCGGCGCCCTGGCCGGGTGCGGCGGACGAAAAACAGCTGAACCGGTCATCCGCATCGGCGTGATTGAACCGCTCACCGGCGCAAACGGCGCCGCCGGTTTCCAGGAAATGCTGGGTATCCGCTATGCCAATCAGGTTTATCCCACCGTAACCATCGGCGGTGAAACCTACGCCGTAAAGCTGGTCGAGGCCGACAACAAATCCGACTGCGCCGAGGCCGTAAACGCCGCTACCAAGCTGGCCAGTGAACCGGTCAGCGTGGTGTTGGGAAGCTACGGCTCAGACCTTTCCATAGCCGCCGGGGCGGTGTTCGCAAAGAACAAAATCCCAGCCATTGGCTGCTCCTGCACCAGCCCCCAGGTTACAGAGGGAAACGACTTCTACTTCCGCGTCTGCTTCAGCGACCCCCTCCAGGGGACAGCCATGGCAAACTACGCCTACCAGAACAACGCCAAGCGCGCGGCCGTGATCACGCAGATAGGAGACGGCTATTCCTCCGGCTTGGGCGGATACTTTAAGGAGGCATTCTCCGGTCTTGGCGGGCAGATCGTCAGCGAGCAACAATTCCAGGCAGGCCAGACAGATTTCCGGGCCATCCTGAACAACATAAACGCCCAAAATCCGGACATCATTTTCGCGCCCTCCTCCCTGACTGCCGCCCCGCTTATCATCCGGCAGGCCCGGGAACTGGGCATCACCGCAGTGATTGCGGCCGGAGACACCTGGGAGAATTCCGCCGTAGTCGGGGAGGCGGGCGCAGCTGCCGAGGGCGTAGTGTTAACCGCCGCCTTCGACGAGTCCGAGCCCGCCAACGACGAGGCCGCCGCGTTCATCAAAGGCTTCCGGGAATACCTAAGGACCGAGAAGCAGGACGAGGCCATCCCCGCTGTCTCAGCCCTGGGCTACGACGCCTACCTGGCCGCCATAAAAGCCATCGAGGCCGCGGATTCCACTGATCCGGCCGCTATCCGGGAAGCCCTGTCCTCGGTGGTGATCGAGGGCGCCACCGGTACCATCGCATTCAACGGGACAGGCGATGCCAACAAGAACCTGGCCTTCATCAAGGTGATCCGGGACGGAAGGTTCCAGTTTCTGACTACCGCCACGATCAGCAGGTAAACCGGGACGGAATTTCCCCGTATATCCTCACCGCGTTCCCGTAAAACACCTTCTCCCACGCCTTCTCCGGAATCAAGCGCTTGATGAACCCAATATAATCCTCCAGGTTCACCAGCGGCCAGTCGGTGCCGAACATGAATTTGTCATAATTGTTCACATACTCGATCCAGGTCTGCAGGGCCTCCACGTACCCGCGCTTCTCCCGGCAGAAGGTCTCCACGTCCATCCGCTGCTCCCAGAGCCCGGACAGGTCCGCTGCCATATTTTCATTTTTCTCCAGAACCGCAGCCGCGTCCATGAGAAAGGGATTGCCGATGTGGCACATCACAAACTGCACGTCCGGGTGGGCCACCGCGGCCTCGTCCAGGGTCAGCGGATGGCTGTATTTGAGCAGGGCGTTGCTGCCTGCGGTGGCCCCGGTGTGGATGGCCACCGGCTTTTTATAGGACGCGGCCAGCTCGTACACCGGGTCATAGATGGGATCCGACACGTAAACGTTCGTGTAGCCGGGGTACAGCTTGATCCCCGCGCAGGTATCCAGGCGCAGGTTCTCCTCGATCCGGTCCAACTCCTCCCGGTTCAGATACCCTTTTTCAAGCTCTTCCGTATCGATCCCCACGCAATAGCGCAGCTCCTTCGGATACCGGTGTTCCCGGCAGTCCAGTCCTCTGTTTCCCATCACAATACCGTGGACGATGCCAAGCCTGCGGTACTCTTCCCGCAGATGCTCCTCCGTATTCTCATGGCCCGCGGCCACGGCGATCCCGTCGAAATACTCCCGCCCCGCACAAAAATGCAGATGCGCGTCAATGATTTTCATTTCCATTCCCTCCTGTTTTTGCGGCGGCTTCCGGCCGCCCATTTCCTTCTATGCAGAAAGCGGGCCTTCACCCCGGGCCGTCTCCGACCCGGGGCAAAAGCCCACGTTTAAGCTCTGTCATCAAAAATCCTGCTGCAAATCACCGGTTGGTCTGCGGTTGATTTACCATTGTCTACGGCTGGCTTCCCCCGTTGGGGTCCGTTCCCGCTTCTGTCTGGGACCCGCCGTTCGGATCCGGCTCGCCCTGGGGACGGCTCCAGTCGTTGGCGCCCGGCTGAGACCACTGGTTCTGCTGCTCCCGGCCGCTTTCGGGCTGGTTCCATCCGTTCTGCTCCGGCTGCTGCCACTGGCCCTGGGGCTGGCCCCAACCGTTTTCACCCGGCTGCTGCCACTGACCCTGCTGACCGTAGCCCTGGGGGGCGTATCCCTGACCGGCCTGGGGATCATACCCCTGGCCGCCCTGAGGCTGGCCCCAGCCGTTTCCACCCGGCTGCTGCCACTGGCCCTGCTGACCGTAGCCCTGGGAATCGTAGCCCTGACCGCCCGGAAGCTGTCCGCCGTCCTGGGGCTGCCCTGCGCCGCCCGGAACCGTTCCCTCCGGCAGAGCGCCCGCGGCTGCGCCGCCGGCTCCATTTCCGCCGTTCCTGCCGTCGGAATCGTCCTCTTCCTCCTCCGGCGGCTCCGGGATCCCCTTCACCTGGCGGAAAATCTTCATGAATTCCTTGCCGGTGATGGTCTCCTTCTCGATCAGGAACTCCGCGATCTTATCCATGGCGTCCCGGTTCTCAGCCAGCAGGCGCTTGGCCTCCTCGTAGGACTCCTTCAGGATCCGCATCACCTCCTGATCAATCTCGCCCGCCGTGGCCTCGCTGCAGTTGAGCACGTTGCGGCCGGACAGGTACTGGTTCTCCCGGGTCTCCAGGCCCATGAGGCCGAACTTCTCGGACATGCCGTACTGGGTGATCATCGCCCGGGCCAGGTTGGTGGCCTTCTCGATATCGTTGGACGCGCCTGTGGTCACGCTGTCGAATACCAGCTCCTCGGCGGCACGCCCCGCAAGAGCCTCCACCAGCATGGCTTCCAGCTCTTTCTTGGTATTCAGATACTTTTCTTCCTCGGGCACGTTCATCACGTACCCCAGAGCACCCATAGTCCGGGGCACGATGGTGATCTTCTGCACCGGCTCAGAGTGCTTCTGCAGAGCGCTGACCAGCGCGTGGCCCACCTCGTGGTAGGAGACGATGCGCCGCTCCTCCTGGTTCATGATCCGGTCCTTCTTCTCCTTACCCACTAACACTACTTCCACCGCCTCGAACAGGTCCTTCTGGGACACTGCATGGCGACCGTGCTTGACGGCGTTGATGGCCGCCTCGTTCATCATGTTGGCAAGGTCCGCGCCCACGGCCCCTGAGGTGGCCAGGGCGATCTCCTTAAAGTCCACGGAGTCATCCAGCAGCACGTCCTTGGAGTGCACCTTCAAAATGTTGATACGTCCGTTTAAATCCGGCCGTTCCACCACCACCCGGCGGTCAAAACGTCCCGGGCGCAGCAGCGCGGGATCCAGAATCTCCGGCCGGTTGGTCGCGGCCAGCACCAGAAGTCCCTTGGAGGACTCGAAACCGTCCATCTCGGAAAGCAGCTGGTTCAAGGTCTGCTCCCGCTCGTCGTTGCCGCCCATACGGCTGTCGCGGCTGCGGCCGATGGCGTCGATCTCATCGATGAAAATAATACAGGGGGCGTTCTCCGCCGCGTTCTTGAACAGATCGCGGACACGGGACGCGCCCACGCCCACAAACATCTCCACAAAATCGGAACCGGACAGGGAATAAAACGGCACGTGGGCCTCTCCGGCCACCGCCTTGGCAAGCAGTGTCTTACCGGTTCCGGGCGGGCCTACCAGCAGCGCGCCCTTGGGCAGCTTGGCGCCAATCTTGGTGTACTTTCCGGGGTTGTGCAGGAAGTCCACAATCTCGGTCAGGGACTCCTTGGCCTCGTCCTCTCCGGCCACGTCCTTAAACGTGACGCCGGTCTCCTTCTGCACGTACATCTTGGCGTTGCTCTTGCCCACGCCCATGATTCCGCCTCCGCCCATGCGGCGCATGGTGAAATTCATCAGGAATACCAGAAACAGGAAGGGAATGGCATAGTTCAGCACCGTAGCCAGAATCACGCTGTTGTCCCGGGACTCCACCAGGATATCCACGTTGTGTTCCAGCAGACGGGGGGCAAAATCGAAATCGTTGTTCAGCCGCACCACATAGTAGTTTAAATCCCGCGGATAATCGGCGTTTCCCGGCTTGGGAACCAGGGTGATCTTGGTGTTGCCGATGCTCACGGACTCCACCTTACCCTCGTCGATCATCGATACAAACTCATTATACGTCAGCTCTTTGGTCTTTTTGTCCATAATCATGTTCTGCATAAACGTGACCAGAGTGAACGTGATGAGCGCGGCCACAACGAGCATGGATATGGTCTGCCAGTTCGTCTTCGGCGCGTTCGGGTCTGTCTTCTTGTTATTATCCATATGTGTAAATCTCCCTCTGAATGGGTCATACTAAGCGAAATATCCACGAAAACCCATTCTCTACCATTATAGTGTCAGTCTCCCCATAAATCAAGAAAAGAACAATGAAATTTCTTAAAAATTTTGAAAAAACTCCTAGCATTATAAAAAGACTGGTTGTATAATATATGGGTTATTTTTTTACCCCACACGACACACTATATAGTATCTGAAGAAGGAGGTTTATGTTATGCCAGTTAAATACGTGTTTGTCACCGGCGGAGTGGTTTCCGGCCTTGGCAAAGGCATCACGGCCGCGTCCCTGGGCCGTCTCTTGAAGGCCCGCGGTTACAGGGTAACCATGCAGAAGTTCGATCCCTATATCAACATCGACCCCGGCACCATGAATCCCGTCCAGCACGGCGAGGTTTTCGTGACCGACGACGGCGCTGAGACCGACCTGGATCTGGGGCACTACGAGCGCTTCATCGACGAAAGCCTGACGAAGAACTCCAACGTGACCACCGGCAAGGTTTACTGGACGGTTTTACAGAAGGAACGCCGCGGCGGCTTCGGAGGCGGCACGGTCCAGGTGATCCCCCATATCACCAACGAGATCAAGAGCCGTTTTCACCGCAACCACTCCACTCAGGAGACGGAAATCGCCATCATCGAGGTGGGCGGAACCGTGGGCGACATCGAAAGCCAGCCCTTTCTGGAAGCCATCCGCCAGTTCCAGCGCGAAGCAGGTCCGGGAAATACCTGCATGATCCACGTCACCCTCATCCCCTATCTGAAAGCCTCCGGCGAGCTGAAAACCAAGCCCACCCAGGCCAGCGTCAAAGATCTTCAAGGCATGGGCATTCAGCCCGACATCCTGGTCTGCCGCTCCGAACTCCCCTTAGACGACAATATCCGCAGCAAAATCGCCCTGTTCTGCAACGTTCCCTCCTCTCACGTAATCCAGAATCTGGATGTGGACGTCCTCTACGAGGCTCCTCTTGCCATGGAAAAAGAACATCTGGCCCAGGTCGCCTGTGAATGCCTGAATCTGGAATGCCCCGAGCCGGACTTAGAGGACTGGAAGTCCATGATCGACGCCTGGAAACACCCTGAGCATGAGGTTACAGTGGCCCTTGTGGGCAAATATACCCAGCTTCATGACGCTTATATCTCAGTTGTGGAAGCTTTAAAACACGGCGGCGTGGCAAACCATACCCATGTCAACATTAAATGGGTCGATTCCGAAACAGTGACCCCGGATAATGTTAATGAGCTGCTGGGCAGCGTCAAAGGAATTTTGGTTCCAGGCGGATTTGGCGACCGCGGCATTGACGGAAAGATCCTTGCCATTCAGTATGCGCGTGAAAACAACATTCCATTCCTCGGCCTCTGTCTGGGAATGCAGCTATCAATTGTAGAATTTGCCAGACATGTGGCCGGATATGAAGATGCCCACAGCGTTGAACTGATGCCCTCCACAACCCACCCGGTCATTCACCTGATGCCGGATCAAAATGGCATTGAAGACATCGG
>OLPX01001097.1_pt1 | contig 20946 bp, 23 predicted proteins | sample 1672491 | NCBI WGS metagenome assembly OLPX01 (sample SAMEA3136692, study PRJEB25190) | human gut metagenome | biome: human gut; feature: human-associated habitat; material: faeces | place: Austria | collected 2013 | reverse complement strand
TTTCAGAAAAAGAGGGTATCCCCTCAAGTCACTTCATGACTTTTGGGACACCCTCGTTCAAACTTATAGCATGAAGAAATTGTCATTTAATGATATCCATGATTCCGTTGACTACATCTTCTACTGCATCGGCTCCTTGATTTATATAATAATGTTTTTTGCAAAGTCCCTCTTTGTATATTTCATTTTCGCATCCTTCTATACTACAATGCTTTGTGCATGCTGCCGTAAATACCACAGTGCTCATGATAATAAGAAACAGGGTGATTTTTTTCATGAGTTTATTCTCCTTTTGTATGCTGAGCGGAAAGCTGCTTTAAAAGTGCCAGCTGATTTTCCTGTGCTTTTTGGATATAGGCGAACTGATTTGTCATTTTCTCTATATTCATTGCCATGGAGCCAAATACCATAGAGATGGTTACGGTATATAGAATTGCAACAAAGACGGATAATCCTATGAAGAAGATCATGGTTTCCCCTTCGTTAATTGCAATAGTTAAACCAACGATCAGGATCAATATGGCAAAAATGAGAATAACACCTGTCATGGCCATAAATAATCGAATCCAAAAGAAACCGGATGCTTTTGTAAATGTAGGATTTTTGGGTTCGTTTGAAGCAGGAACCGACCGATGGATTTCTTTTCCGCATTCCGGACAGAAAGTGTTCCCTTCTTCAACTAAACTGCCACATTCTGGACAAAACATTTTTTTCATTATTCTTTTTCCTCCTCTAGAAGTGATTTTCCACATGAAATGCAGAATTTTGCGCTTTGGCTGTTGGTTGCTCCACAGCTACATATTTTTTTGGTGCCACATTTTGGATTAGAAGAAAAATCTGGTAAAAGAGCACCACAATGGACACAGAACTTACCGCCCATTGTGTTTGTTGCGCCGCAAACAGGGCAGCTGGCAGAGGACTTTTCTGCCTGCATATTTGCTTCTCTAAGAACTCTGCTGCGTTCCGCTTCCAAGTGCTCTATTTCTTTCTGGTATGTGTCTAAAGTAAGTTCTTTGCCCTGGACTCTTTCACAAATACTATTGATTACAGTGGGATCAAAATGATCAGCTTTCCATAACTCATAGACTTGTTTTCCTAATTCGCTAAATAGTTGTTTGATTTCAGATTTTTCTTTTTCTGCCTTTCCTTTGATCTTTTCGATTTCAAAAAAAGTACTGGAATTGACGCTGGCAGATAACAGGCCTTTATTTATGCTTCCCTTGATTTTTTCCAGCATTTTTCTCCTCCCTTTCTGCATTTTCATTTAGTTATCATATCATATTTTAACAATATACGCAAGTGCGTACACGCTGTCGCGTATAAAAATATATTCTTTCTTCAATGATACTTAAGAAATAAACAGAAGAGAGGATAAAATATGAATGTGAAACAAGCAGCGGCAAAAAGAATTGAATTACTTTGTAAGGAAAGGGGAATGGCCTATAATGAACTGGCAAATGTCTGTGGAGTAACGCCATCGACTATTTATAGTATCTTTGATGATACTAGAAAAAATATTACCCTTTCGACCGTGAAAAAAATCTGTGATGGCTTTGAGATCAGTCTAGGAGATTTTTTTACACACCCCATTTTTGAAATGCTGGAGCAGGAGATACAATAATTCTGAAAATTAAGTTTAACAGAAATGTTACAAAAAGAAAACCCGGGAATTCGTTATGGAGAATTCCCGGTTTCACGAAAGTAGCGGAAGGGAGATTTGAACTCTCGACACCACGGGTATGAACCGTGTGCTCTAGCCAACTGAGCTATTCCGCCATATATAAATTTAGGAAAATAAGTGGGGCGTATAGGGCTCGAACCTATGACCCTCTGCTTGTAAGGCAGATGCTCTCCCAGCTGAGCTAACACCCCGTATAAAGCGGTAAGTTGTCTCAACCGCGATTGCTTGAGTAGTATAACCTGAATCGCAAAAAATGTCAATAGTTTTTTTATAGAAATTTTCTTATCTTTTTTCGCTATTCTGTGTTATACTATCTTAGATAAGAACAGGGTATGCAATCGGAGGGTTCCATGTATCAGTTTATCGTAAATCCCAGCGCAGGCGCGGGAAGGGGCTATCTTATATGGAAAAGACTGGAATGGCAGCTTGAGAAGGAACGGCAGGAGTACCGTGTCTTTTTTACGGAGAATCAGGGGGATGCTGCGGAAATCGCAAGGAAGCTGACGGCCGATAAAGCCAGTGCCAAGATCCTTGTGGTGGTAGGCGGGGAGGGGACGTACAACGAAGTATTGAATGGCGTTTCCTTTCAGGGGCCGCTGACCCTGGGGTATGTGCCGGCCGGTTTCCGCAATGCGCTTTCCAAAGGCTTCCAGTCCTTCCGCCAGGTGAAACGGCAGATCCGGCGGATCCTGCACCCGAAATATTACCGGATGCTGGATTACGGCGTGCTGACCTGCGGCGGCGACGATGCTATCTTCAACCGAAGGTTTGCCGGCCGGTGCGGGATTGGCCTGGATGCGGCCATCTGCCATAATTTTCTCTGCTGCTCTGCGAGAAAGCAGATGTGCCGGTTCCGCCTGACGCGGTTCCTCTACTTCTTCCTCGGCTTAAAGCAGCTCATCCTGGCAAAGCCGACGAAGGGCTATATTCTGCTGGATGGGTATAAAAAGGTAGAGTTTAACCATATCTATTTCATGACGTTCAAGATCCACAGGGAGGAAGGCAAGCGGAAAAAGGTGCCTGAAAACGCGGAAGTAGACGACGGCCTTCTTACGGTATATGTGGGGAATTCCTCGAAGAAGCGGAAGATGATCCCGATCCTTTTGGATGTGATTGTCGGAATTAAAAAGCGGGAGCGGGGCGTTCGGATCTTTGAGTGCCGGGAGGCCTCGGTGCGTCTTGCAAAGCCCATGGCTGTCCATGTGGACGGCGAGAGCTGCCTCTGCCAGCAGGATATTGAGGTGCGGTGCATCGGGAAGAAGATCCGGATGATTGGAATGAGCTAAAAAATGTGAAAGGAGTCCTTATGCGAATCGGACAGGGATATGACGTACACCGTTTTTCAGAGGGACGGCGGCTTATCATCGGCGGGGTAGACATCCCGTATGAAAAAGGCCTTTTGGGCCATTCCGACGCGGACGTGCTGCTCCATGCAGTTATGGACGCTCTCCTGGGCGCCGCGGCGCTCGGCGATATCGGCCGCCACTTCCCGGACACAGACGAGAAATATAAAGGCATTTCCAGCATGGAGCTTCTGCGGCACGTGGCCGTGCTCCTTCAGGAAAACGGTTTCCTGGTGGAAAACATCGACGCGACGGTCATCGCCCAGAGGCCAAAGCTTTTTCCGTACCGGGAACAGATGGTGACAAACATCGCTTCAGCCCTCGGGATCGAGGAAAACCAGGTGAACATCAAGGCCACCACAGAAGAGGGCCTTGGCTTTACCGGCGCCGGTGAGGGCATTGCGGCCCAGGCCGTCACGCTTCTTTCCACGGTGGCGGATTACAGCCTGGAGGACCGGCTTCCACGTGGCTGCGGCGGCTGTCAGGGCTGTCATGGGACGGAAAGCTGATGCTGTTTTATAAAAATGCAGGAAAAAAGGAGCAGATATGAAAATTTATAATACTCTTTCAAAAAGGAAAGAAGAGTTTGTGCCGGTGGAGCCGGGCAAAGTAAAAATGTATGTGTGCGGCCCGACCGTGTATAATTTAATCCATATCGGGAACGCAAGGCCGATGATCGTCTTTGACACGGTCAGACGGTATTTTGAGTATAAGGGCTATGAGGTGAACTACGTCTCCAACTTCACGGACGTGGACGATAAAATCATCAAAAAAGCCATCGAGGAAGGCGTCGATGCCGACACTGTTTCGAGGCGCTATATCGAGGAATGCAAAAAGGACATGGACGCCATGAACATAAAGCCGGCCACGAAGAACCCGAAGGCCACCGAGGAGATCTGCGGCATGCTGGAGATGATCGGGACGCTGATTGAAAAGGGCTATGCCTATGTGGCAAAGGACGGCACGGTTTATTTCCGTGTGCGGAAATTTAAGGACTACGGAAAGCTGTCCCATAAGAACCTGGACGATCTCCAGTCGGGCTTTCGGGAGCTTAAGGTGACGGGCGAAGAGGATAAGGAGGACAGCAACGATTTCGTGCTCTGGAAGCCGAAAAAGGAAGGCGAGCCTTTCTGGGAGTCCCCCTGGTGCGAGGGCCGTCCCGGCTGGCATATTGAGTGCTCGGTTATGGCGAAGCGCTACCTGGGCGAGGAAATCGACATCCACGCAGGCGGCGAGGATCTGATTTTCCCGCATCATGAAAATGAGATTGCCCAGAGCGAGGCGGCCAACGGAAAGACCTTCGCAAAATACTGGATGCACAACGGATTTTTAAATATTGACAATAAGAAGATGTCCAAGTCCCTCGGAAACTTCTTTACGGTGCGGGAGATCAGCGAAAAATACGATCTCCAGGTGCTCCGCTTCTTCATGTTAAGCGCCCACTACCGCAGCCCGTTAAACTTCAGCGCCGAGCTCATGGAGGCGTCGAAAAACGGCCTTGAGCGGATCCTCACAGGCGTTGAGAAGTTAAAGGACCTGCTTTTAAAGGCTGAGGGCACTGAGCTGACGGCAGGAGAACTGGAAAATAAGAAAACAGGCGAGGAGCTGGTTGCCAAATACGAGGCGGCCATGGACGACGACTTCAACACGGCTGACGCCATTTCCGCCGTCTTTGAGCTTGTGAAGCTTGCAAACTCCACGGCGAATGAGAACAGCACGGCGGCGTATGTGTCCTGGCTTAAGGAGACTATCGAGAAGCTCTGCGATATCATGGGCATCATCACGGAGAAGAAGGAAGAAATCCTGGACTCCGAGATTGAGGAGCTGATTGCAAAGCGGCAGGCGGCAAGGAAGGAGAAGAACTTTGCACTGGCCGATGAGATCCGCGGACAGCTTCTTGAGAGGGGAATTGTCTTAGAGGATACGAGAGAGGGCGTAAAATGGAAGAGAGCCTGATCCGTTTTAAGGAAGCGTTTCATTTAAAGGACGTGGAGGCGGGCCAGTATTCGCCTTTAGTCCTGGCGTACATCGGGGACGCCGTCTACGAGCTGATCGTCAGGACGAAGGTCGTAAACGGCGGGAATGCCCAGGTGAACAAGCTCCATAAGAAAAGTGCGGGTCTTGTGCGGGCGCCGTTCCAGGCGGCCATGGTTCTGGCTCTTAAGGAGGAGCTGACGCCGGAGGAGCTTTCCGTCTACAAGCGGGGCAGGAACGCCAGGTCGGCTACCATGGCGAAAAATGCCACCATGACGGAGTACAGGACGGCCACAGGCTTTGAGGCGTTGGTGGGCTGGCTGTACCTTTCCGAACAGTATGGGCGGCTTTTTGAACTGGTGAGCCGCGGGCTGGTTCTTATGGGGGAAATGAGCGAGGAGAATACCGATGAGATATGAAGAACTGACGATTGAAGGCCGCAATGCCGTTTTGGAGGCCTTCCGGGCCGGGAAGACCATTGACCGGCTGTTTGTGCTGGACGGATGCCAGGACGGGCCGGTGAGGACGATTGTCCGTGAGGCCAAAAAGCATGACACGATTATCACCTTTACGGCCAAGGAGCGTCTCGACCAGATGTCGGAGACGGGCCACCATCAGGGCGTCATCGCCTATGCGGCGGCTTATGAATACGCAGAGGTGAGCGAAATCCTGGAGGCTGCGAAAAAGAAGGGGGAACCGCCGTTTCTCTTCCTTCTTGACGGCATAGAAGATCCTCACAACCTCGGCGCCATCATCCGGACGGCGAACCTGGCCGGTGCCCACGGTGTCATCATCCCCAAGCGTCGTGCCGCCGGTCTTACGGCCACGGTGGCGCGGACGTCTGCCGGGGCTTTAAACTATACGCCGGTGGCGAAGGTGACGAATCTGGCGTCCACCATTGAGGAGCTGAAAAAAGAAGGGCTTTGGTTCGTCTGCGCTGACATGGGCGGCGAGTCCATGTACCGGCTGAACCTGACGGGGCCCATCGGCCTTGTGATCGGGAACGAGGGCGAAGGCGTCAGCCGTCTTGTAAAGGAAAAGTGCGATATGACGGCGTCGATTCCCATGAAGGGTGACATTGATTCCCTCAATGCGTCGGTGGCGGCCGGCGTTCTGGCGTATGAGATTGTGCGGCAGAGGCTTAACGGCTAAAGAACAGACGGACAGATGAAACAGCGTGCGGCCAGGAAAAGGGCTGCACGCTGTTTTTGGCCAGTGGGCCAGGGAAACGTGCGGGACAGCACAGCTTCCGGCCGTGCCGCCCCGCAGTTTGACGGTTCTCCTGTCAGCTTTCGAGGGTGAAAACCCGGTACATGTTGGACCAGGGATTTCCGATAATATAGCTGGTATATGCCTTGCCGGCCTCGACGCTTACATTGAACGTGAGAAGCGGATTGTTCACGGTGCAGGAGGTGCAGCCGGAACCGATGATGGCCGACAGGACGAGGATGGGAAGCTCCCGGATGGCAGTAAAGGAGATCTGTGAGCTTGTCACAAAGAAGCTGTAATTCCCGGCTGCCGTCTGTTTAAAGGAGGTAACTTCCCGGAAGCCGACGCCTGAGAAGGCCACCTGGTTGTTGAAGGTACGGACATCGTAGTTGGAGCCGTTGTAGGACATGTTGGCGACCCGCAGGCAGCCGTAGCCCGAAGGAATATTGGTGCAGCCCATGTCGGAGACGCGCGCCAGGCTCACGCCGTTTGCAGCATCCAGGATTACCATCGTCATCCGCTCGCCGGCGACAAAGGCCTGGGTCTGCTGGAACAAAGTCTGCCCGGAGGTCTGGCGGATGGTAATGGTGTGGAAACCGTCGGTGACGGTGATGTACACGGACACGGTGGCAAAGGTGGAGCCGGAAAGGACATTCCGGTTATCAATGAATACCTCCAGCGTGGATCCGTTTGTGGTGGCATTTAGGAAGCGCACCTGGCTTGTGAGGCCCGAGGACGGGAACGTGGGTACCGGGAACGGAAAGTTCGGCCAGAATCCCCAGTCGCCCGGGAGCGGGGCCACAGGCGGTGTGTTGGTGGCAATGGGTGTCGTCGGAATCCCTGCGATGTCATCGCCGGGAAGGGGAGCCACAGGCGGCGTATTGGTGGCAATGGGTGTTGTGGGAATGCCTGAGATATCCGGCCAGGTGGGCATGCAGCCCGCACAGGTCTGGTCGGCAGTCTGGTTTCCCATGCTGCCGGCGTTGGTGGTTGAATCAGCCATAAAACACCTCAGTATTTTTTTAATATATATATGCGAAAAAAAATAAAAGTTTCTTGTTGACAAATGGAAAAATCCATGATAATATATCCAAGGTTTCAAAAACACCTGCTGCCTTGGCTCAGTTGGTAGAGCGTCGCCTTGGTAAGGCGGAGGTCGGCGGTTCAAATCCGCTAGGCAGCTTTTGTTGAGCCGGAAAAACTTCCTGATTTTCAGGAAGTTTTTTGTTGCATATGGGGAAAAATTTGGGGAAAGGGTAGAGAAAAATGAAAAAATCCTATGAGATCGATATGGTCAACGGCCCAATCCTGGGCAAAATCCTGGTGTACTCCATTCCGCTCATGCTGTCAGGTATTCTCCAGCTTTTGTTTAACGCGGCGGACGTGATTGTCGTCGGCCGGTACGCCGGGAGCCAGTCTCTGGCGGCGGTGGGCTCCACCAGCGCCTTAATCAACCTTCTCGTGAATGTCTTCATCGGCCTTTCCGTGGGCGTCAACGTCATGGTAGCGCGGTACTACGGCGCCAGGCGGGAGACAGCCGTCAACGAGACGATCCACACGGCCGTGGCTTTAAGCCTCGTGAGCGGCCTGTTTTTAGTGGTAATCGGTCTGCTTCTTGCACGGCCCCTTCTGGAGCTTATGGGAACGCCGGACGACGTGCTGGGCAAAGCGGCTCTTTACATGCGGATTTATTTTGCAGGAATGCCGGTGACGATGCTCTATAACTTCGGCGCAGCCGTCCTGCGGGCCGTCGGCGATACGAGGCGGCCGCTTTACTTCCTGACCTTTGCAGGAATCGTCAACGTGGTTCTGAACCTGTTTTTCGTCATCGCCCTGAATATGGACGTGGCGGGCGTTGCCCTGGCGACGGTGATTTCCCAGTGTATTTCCGCCGGCCTTGTGGTGCGCTGCCTGATGAAAAGCGAGGGCTGCCTCAAATTACATATTAAGAAGCTGCGGATCCGGCGGCTCCTTCTCATTAAAATCATGCGGATCGGCCTTCCGGCCGGTCTCCAGGGCGCAGTGTTCTCCGTGTCCAACGTGCTGATCCAGTCGTCGGTTAACTCCTTCGGCTCCGTCGTCATGGCCGGGAACACGGCTTCCTCGAATATTGAGGGCTTTATCTACAACGCCATGAACGCGGTCTACCAGACGAACTTAAGCTTTACAAGCCAGAACTTCGGCGCGAAGAAATACGGCCGCATCAATAAAATCATGGTGACATGCATCGCCGTCGTGGCGGCTGTCGGGATCAGTCTCGGAATGGCGGCTTTTGCGGCGGGGGATTTCCTTCTTGGCATCTATTCGTCGGATGCAGAAGTGCTGAAGTACGGAATGATCCGTCTTTCGATCATCGGCACCACGTATTTCCTCTGCGGGATCATGGATACCATGGTGGGCAGCATCCGCGGCATCGGCTATTCGGTGATGCCGATGCTTGTCTCCTTAACGGGCGCCTGCGGCCTCAGGATCCTCTGGATCTTTACGATTTTCCAGTGGCACCGCACGCTGATGACGCTCTATATTTCTTATCCTGTCACATGGATCGTCACGGCCGCGGCCCACTTCATCTGCTTTATGATTGTGCGGAAGCGGCTTCCGAAAGAAGATTATTAAAGCGAAAATCCCCCTTGCCTTTTTGGGCATGGGGGATTATAATATGCCGTATGCTTAACTAGCTAATTATTAACTGGCTAATGATAGAGGAAAGAGAGGAGGAAGACTATGAAACCAGGAACGCAGGAAGAACGCGGCGGCCTGTGCATCGACAGCAGGGAGCACCGGCTTGTGGAGACCTATATCCGCACCAACAAGCTGCATAAGCGCGTGCTGGAGCGCCATCTCAACAAAACCGGCGTTTACAGGAGCCAGCATCAGCTTTTGATGTATGTGTTCCGCCATCCGGAGGCGTCCCAGAAGGAGCTTGCCAGGCTTTACAACGTCTCGACGGCCGCCATAGCCGTTTCTTTAAAGAAGTTAGAAAAGGGCGGCTATATCAGGCGGCTTGTGGACGAGGACGACAACAGGTTCAATAAGATTTTGATTACGGAAAAAGGCCGCAGCGTGGTGGCGGAAAGCGTGGATTTTTTTAAGAAGGTGGAGGCCAGGATGTTTGCCGGTTTTTCGGCAGACGAGGAGGAGACGTTTTACACCTGTGTCTGCCGCATCCATGAAAACCTGAGCGCCATGCTGGAGGAAGAGGAAAGAGAGGGACAGAAACCATGAAACGGTACCGGAAATATATTGCGCCGTATCTCAGCTCGTTCATCATCGGCCCGCTCATGATGCTGACGGAGGTGGCCGGCGAGGTGTTCTTGCCGAAGCTCATGTCGATGATTATCAACAACGGCGTCGCAAACCGTGATATGGGCTATATTGCAAGAACCGGCGGCCTGATGCTTTTAGCCGTCGTCTTCATGGCCGCAGGCGGGATTCTGGGCGCTTATTTTTCATCGAAGGCAGCCATCTGCTTTACGAGCGATCTGCGGAGCGACGTGTTTAAGAAGGTGCAGCAGTTTTCTTTTGCGAACATTGACGAATTCAGCACCGGTTCCCTGGTGACACGGCTTACCAACGACATCCAGCAGGTGCAGAACGTGCTGATGATGGCGCTGCGGATGGCCCTGCGGTCGCCGGGCATGTTCATCGGGGCGTTAATTATGGCATTTACGATGAATGCCAGACTGGCACTCGTGATTCTGATTGTGATCCCTGTGCTTATTTTGAGCATCGGGCTGATTTTAAAGACGGCTTATCCGCGGTTTGAAATGCTTCAGAAAAAGCTGGACCGCTTAAACTCCGGGATCCAGGAGGCGCTCACCAACGTCCGCGTCGTCAAATCCTTTGTCCGTGAAGACTTTGAGATCCAAAAGTTTTCTGCTCTCAACGAAGACTTAAAGGACAGCAGCTTAAGGGCCATGAGAATCGTTATCATGACGATGCCGGTCATGATGCTCATGATGAATATCACGACGCTAGCCGTCGTCTGGTACGGCGGGAACCTGATTATTGCCGGAAGCATGCCGGTGGGCGATTTGACGGCATTTACGACTTACATTGTCCAGATTCTGATGTCGCTTATGATGCTCTCCATGATTTTTCTCCAGAGCTCCCGTGCCAGGGCGTCCTTGCGGCGTATCAACGAGGTCATGGATACGCCCATCGACTTAAACGATGATGAGGCGGCATATAAGGAGAAAAAGGTGGAGTCCGGCCGCGTGGAATTTAAGGATGTGAGTTTCGGCTACGGGAAAGGGGACGGCAGAAACGACCTGGTGCTCGAGCATATTTCCTTTTCGGCGGAGTCCGGCCAGACCATCGGCATCATCGGCTCCACGGGAAGCGGGAAGACGTCGCTTGTCCAGTTAATTCCCAGGCTCTATGACGCCGCAGGCGGTGAAGTGCTTGTGGACGGCGTCAATGTGCGGGATTATTCCTTAAAAAATCTCCGGGAGGGCGTCGGCATGGTGCTCCAGAAGAACGTGCTGTTTTCCGGCACCATCGAGGAGAACCTGCGCTGGGGAAACGAGGATGCACCCATGGAGGAAATCGTGGAGGCGGCAAAGAGCGCCCAGGCAGACGGCTTTGTCCGTTCCTTCCAGTTCGAGTACGGCACGGAGATGGGCCAGGGCGGCGTTAATGTCTCCGGCGGCCAGAAGCAGCGGCTCTGTATCGCCAGGGCGCTTCTTAAGAAGCCGAAAATCCTGATTCTCGACGATTCCACCAGCGCCGTGGATACGGCGACGGAAGCTAGGATCCGGGAGAGCTTCCAAAACGAGCTAAAGGACACGACAAAGATCATCATCGCCCAGAGGATCAGCTCCGTGAAAGACGCCGACCTGATTTTAGTCCTCGAGGACGGGCAGATCATCGGAAAGGGCACCCACGCAGAGCTTCTTGAAAGCTGCGAGGCATACAATGAAATTTACACGACCCAGATGGGAAGCTCGAAAATGGGCAGTGTGACGGGACAGGAGGTGACGGCATGACAGAGAGCGAGAGAGCGAAAAGCTTAAGGCGCCGCTACGGGAACCGGATGGCGGAGGCGCCGAGAAGGCGCGGGCCAGGCGGCCCGGGAAGAGGCCCGGGCGGGCCGAGAGGCGGCGGACAGCCGAAAAACATGAGGCCCACCATCGGCCGTCTGATGAAATATCTGGAGCAGGATCGGTTAAAGCTTGCGCTGGCCTTTGTCTGCGTCATCGTCAATACGGTGGCTTCCCTGGCCGGATCGTACCTTTTGAGACCGATTATCAATACCTATATTGCGCCGGCAGACGGCAGCCGCGGGAGCGTGTCCGGCCTTTTCGGCGGCCTTATGGTGATGGCCTGTGTTTACATCGTCGGTGTGGCAGCCAACTATTTCCAGGCGCGGATCATGCTGACCGTGGCCCAGGATGCGCTGCTTCGGATCCGCACCGACTTGTTTGCGAAGATGCAGGCGCTTCCCGTGCGGTTTTATGACACCAACGCAAACGGCGATCTGATGAGCCGGTTCACCAACGACGTGGACACCATCGGGAACATGCTGAGCAGCACGCTGGTGCAGCTTTTTGCAGGGGCTTTAAGCATCATCGGCACTCTGGGGCTCATGATTTATACGAATCTTTACCTGACGGTGATTACTTTGGTGCTGATCCCGTTAATGCTGAAGGCCGGCGGCGCCGTCGCAAGCCGCAGCCAGAAGTTTTTCAACGCCCAGCAGTCGGCTCTCGGCGCTTTAAACGGCTATATCGAGGAGACGATCACCGGGCAGAAGGTGGTGAAGGTGTTCTGCCATGAAGAGATCGCGGAGGAGGAATTTGACATCCTCAATAAGGATCTCAGGAACAAACAGATCAAGGCCCAGTTTTTGGGCGGCATGATGGGGCCGGTCATGAACAATCTGAGCCAGGTCAATTACTCCCTGACTGCCTGCATCGGCGGCCTGCTCTGTGTGCTCAGGGGCTTTGACGTCGGCGGGCTGACCGTATTTTTAAACTTTTCCAGGCAGTTTTCCAGGCCCATCAACGAGATTTCCATGCAGGTCTCCAACGTCTTTTCGGCGCTCGCAGGCGCGGAACGTGTCTTTGCTGTCATGGACGAGGAGCCGGAGCCGGCCGACGATGAAGATGCCGTGGCCTTTAAGGACATGCGCGGCAACGTGGTTCTCGACCATGTGACCTTCGGCTATACGCCGGATAAGGTGATTTTAAAGGACATCAGCCTCTATGCAAAGCCGGGGCAGAAGATCGCCTTTGTCGGCTCCACCGGCGCAGGAAAGACGACGATTACCAACTTAATCAACAGGTTTTACGACATCCAGTCGGGCTCCATCACCATCGACGGCGTGGACATCCGCCATATCAAGCGGGAGGAGCTGCGGAAAAACATCGCCATGGTGCTCCAGGATACCCACCTTTTTACGGGGACGGTCATGGAGAACATCCGCTACGGGCGCCTTGACGCCACCGACGAGGAGGTCATCCAGGCGGCAAAGACGGCGTCGGCCCATTCCTTTATCATGCGGCTGCCCCACGGCTATGATACGATGTTAGAGAGCGACGGCGCCAATTTGAGCCAGGGGCAGAGGCAGCTTCTTAATATTGCCAGGGCGGCCGTCTCCAAAGCGCCGATTTTAATTCTGGACGAGGCCACCAGCTCCGTCGATACGAGGACGGAAAAGCACATCGAGGAGGGCATGGACCGGCTGATGGCAGACAGGACGACGTTCGTGATTGCCCACCGGCTTTCCACCGTAAGAAACGCCAACGCCATCATGGTTCTGGAGAACGGCGAGATCATCGAGCGCGGCGACCACGACGATCTGCTGGCCCAGAAGGGGCGGTACTATGAGCTCTACACGGGAATTTCCGAGCTGGATTAGATAAGTTTCTTTTCTTTTTTGAAGACGCGGCCCTGGTTTATTTTTCAAAGCCGGGCCGCGTCAAATTTGTATTTTTTTAAGTACACGGACGAAAACATAAAGATTCTGTTAAAAAGTTATCCATTTACTAATTGTGCTGAAGTGACAAGTATGCTATACTATGTTTCGGCAGTACTATTGAATATTTACAGAAAGAAGGTTTGTTTCATGGGTCTGAGGACATTTATTGGCGGCGTTCATCCCTATGAGGGGAAAGAGCTGTCCGAAGATAAGCCGATTCAGGTCATCCAGCCCAAAGGCGAGCTGGTATTCCCGCTGTCTCAGCACATCGGCGCCCCGGCCAAGCCCCTTGTCGCAAAAGGCGATCAGGTGCTGGTGGGACAGAAGATTGCTGAAGCCGGCGGTTTTATTTCGGCAAACGTCATCTGTTCCGTCTCGGGAACGGTAAAGGCCATCGAACCGAGGCTTGTGGCAAACGGCAGCATGGTTTCCTCCATTATCGTGGAAAACGACGGGGAATATAAGGCCGTGGAGGGCTTCGGCGTGCCGCGGGATTATACGGAGCTTTCCAAGCAGGAGATCCGCGACATTGTGAAGGAGGCCGGGATTGTAGGCCTCGGCGGCGCCGGTTTCCCGACGAACGTAAAGCTGACGCCAAAGGATGAAAACGCCATCGACTATGTAATCGTCAATGCGGCAGAGTGTGAGCCGTATCTGACCTCCGATTACCGCGTGATGATGGAACAGCCGGAGAAGCTCGTCGGCGGTCTGAAGGTGATTTTAAAGCTTTTCGACAAGGCGAAGGGCGTCATCGGTATCGAGGAGAACAAGCCGCAGGCCATCGAAAAACTGACGGCGCTTGTAAAGGACGAGCCGCGGATTGAGGTTTGCCCGTTAAAGACGAAGTATCCGCAGGGAGGCGAGCGTTTCTTAATCTATGCCGTGACCGGCGGCAGAGAGATCAACTCCACCATGCTCCCGGCCGACGCCGGCTGTATCGTGGACAACGTGGATACGGTTGTCTCGATTTATAATGCAGTCTGTGAGAATATTCCGTTAATCCGCAGGATTATCACTGTGACCGGTGATGCTGTTGCGAATCCGCAGAATTTCGAGGTACGCCTCGGAACGAATTACAGAGAACTTTTAGAAGCTGCCGGCGGCTTTAAGACCGAGCCGGAAAAGATGATCTCCGGCGGCCCGATGATGGGGCAGGCGCTGTTCTCTCTGGATATCCCGGTGATGAAGACCTCCTCGGCCCTGACCTGCTTTACGAAGGATGAGGTTTCCGCAAACGCCGAGACGGCCTGCATCCGCTGCGGACGCTGCGTCGAGGTATGTCCCGGCCACGTTGTGCCGGTGCTTATGATGGCGGCGGCAGAGCGGAGCGATCTGGCTTTGTTTGAGAAACTGAACGGTATGGAATGCTGCGAATGCGGAAGCTGTACCTATATCTGTCCGGCCCACCGTCCACTGACCCAGGCATTCAAGGAAATGCGGAAGGCTGTGATGGCGGCCAGAAGAAAGAAAGCGTAGGAGGCGGAAAAAATGAGTAATTTATTTCATGTATCATCCTCACCTCATGTACGCAGCAAGGTTGCCACGAAGAACCTGATGTACGATGTGGCGATTGCCATGCTTCCGGCGACAGCCTGGGGTGTGATACAGTTTGGGGTTTATTCCCTGTTTGTTGTTGTTGCAACGGTTCTGGCATGCGTCCTCAGCGAGTATGTCTTTGAATCCCTCATGGGAAAACCGATTACGATCAGTGACGGCAGTGCCGTCGTGACGGGCATGATCCTGGGCCTTAACATGCCGCCGACCATCCCGATCTGGATCCCGGTTTTAGGCGGCGTCTTTGCGATCATCATCGTAAAGCAGCTTTACGGCGGCCTCGGACAGAACTGGATGAACCCGGCGCTTGCGGCCAGGTGTTTCCTTTTGATTTCCTTTGCAGGCCCGATGACACGGTTCTATGACCCGTCCATCGACGCTGTTGCAAGTGCGACGCCTCTTGCTGCGATGAAGGCAGGCGGCGAGTATGACCTGATGGCCATGTTCCTTGGAAAGATTCCGGGAACCATCGGCGAGGTTTCCACGGTGGCTCTTTTGATCGGTGCGGCTTACCTTTTATATAAGAAGGTTATAAGCATCAAGATCCCGGCAGCCTACATACTGACCTTTGCCGTGTTCGCGTTTATTTTCGGCCGGCAGGATCTTTCCTATGTGGCGGCTGAGGTCTGCGGCGGCGGCCTTATTTTCGGCGCCTTCTTCATGGCGACGGACTATGTCACAAGCCCGATTACTCCTGGCGGCCAGCTTGTTTTCGGCGTGATTTTGGGACTCCTTACGGGGCTTTTCCGTATTTTCGGCGGCAGCGCAGAGGGCGTTTCCTATGCGATCATCATCTGCAACATGCTTGTGCCGTTAATTGAAAAGGCCACGCTTCCAACAGCATTCGGAAAAGGGGGTAAGAAAAATGGCAGCAAGTAAATCCAGTTTTATGAAAGACGCCCTGATCCTGTTTGCCATCACGCTGGTTTCCGGCCTCTGCCTCGGCTTCGTCTATGAACTGACGAAGGATCCCATTGCGCAGGCCACCATCGAGGCCAACAACAGGACGTACCGGGAGGTTCTCCCTGCCGCTTCCGAATTCACGGCGGTGGAGGGCTCCGAGGAACAGATCGCTGTCATGGAGGCTTCCGGCGAGCTTTCCGGCCTGAATCTCGGCGGCATCGCCGTTGAGTCGGCGTTAGAGGGAAAGGACGCTTCCGGAAACACGGTCGGCTATGTGTTAAACTCGTTATCCAACGACAGCTACGGCGGCGCCGTGAAGATTTCCGTTGGCTTTGACGCAGACGGCACGATCACAGGCGTCGGCATCCGCGAGATCAGCGATACGCCAGGCCTCGGCCTTAAGGCGAAGGAAGATGATTTCAAGGGCCAGTATATCGGAAAGAATGCCGATAAGCTGACGGTGACAAAGAACGGTGCGTCGGCGGATACGGAAATCGACGCCATCAGCGGCGCGACGATCACGTCCAACGCGGTGACAAATGCGGTGAATGCAGCTCTCTATTACCTGCATACCTATATTAACTGAGGAGGTGGGATATCATGAACAAATGTACAGAACGCTTGTATAACGGTATTATCAAAGAGAATCCGACCTTCATCCTGATGCTCGGAATGTGTCCGACTCTTGCGACGACGACATCTGCCATCAACGGCCTTGGCATGGGACTTTCCACCACAGCCGTCCTGATGTTTTCCAACCTGCTGATCTCGGCTCTTCGGAATATCATCCCTGACCGGGTGAGGATCCCGGCCTTTATCGTCGTTGTAGCCAGCCTGGTTACAATCGTACAGCTTTTGATCCAGGGCTATGTCTCGTCCCTTTACGATGCTCTGGGAATCTATATCCCGTTAATCGTTGTAAACTGCATCATCCTCGGCCGTGCCGAGGCGTATGCGTCGAAAAACGGCCCGGTGGAGTCTTTCTTTGACGGACTCGGCATGGGACTCGGATTTACCTGTTCCTTAACGATCATCGGTATTTTCCGTGAGATCCTCGGCGCAGGCGCATTCTTCGGCCATACGATCATCCCGGAGAGCTTCCATATCTCCATCATGATCCTGGCTCCCGGCGCACTTTTAACGCTGGCCATGCTGGCGGCGATCCAGAACAAGTTAAAGCTTCCGTCTGCCACCAACGGCGACGCTCCGAGATCGGAGTTGGCCTGCGGCGGGAACTGCCTGACCTGTTCCGGCTCCGCATGTGCGGCGAACCATGCTGTCCTGGCAGAGAAGAAGGCTGAGGCAGCGGCGAAAGCGGCTGCGGAAAAGAAGGCGGCGGCTGAGAAGGCGCTGGCAGCAAAAAAGGCTGCCGAGGCGGCAAAGGCTGCTGAAAACAAAGCAGAATAAGGAGGAGACGGGAGAATGAAAGAATTATTACTGATTGCCATCGGCTCTGCCCTGGTAAACAACGTCGTTTTAAGCCAGTTCCTTGGCCTCTGCCCGTTCCTCGGCGTGTCCAAGAAAACAGAGACGGCGGCCGGCATGGGTATTGCGGTTATTTTCGTTATCACCATCGCAAGCGCCTGCACAAGCCTCGTCTACCAGTTCTTCCTGGATCCGAAGACGAGCCTCATCGGCGTGGATCTGACGTACCTTCAGACCATTGTCTTTATCCTGGTAATTGCGGCCCTCGTACAGTTCGTGGAGATGTTCTTGAAGAAGAACATGGTTTCCCTGTATCAGTCCCTGGGCGTTTATCTTCCGCTTATTACCACCAACTGCGCCGTTCTCGGTGTTGCCCTGACGAATGTGCAGAAGGAATACAACTTTATCGAGAGCGTCGTCAACGGCATCGGTATTTCCGTAGGCTTTACCATCGCCATCGTCCTGTTGGCCGGCATCCGTGAAAAGATCGAGTACAACGATGTGCCACGTTCCTTCCAGGGATCCCCGATTGTCTTAATTACGGCCGGCCTGATGTCGATTGCCTTCTTCGGATTTTCCGGCCTGATTTAAAGGAGGAGACGAAGGATGAATATGACAGGTGTAATCATCGCGGCGGTTCTCGTCGGTGCGGTCGGCATCATCATCGGCGTGCTTTTGGGAATTGCCAGCGAGAAGTTTAAGGTTGAAGTAGATGAAAAGGAAATCCTCGTCCGCGAGGAGCTTCCCGGAAATAACTGCGGCGGCTGCGGCTTTGCAGGCTGTGATGCGCTGGCTAAGGCCATCGCAGAGGGGAAAGCCCCGGTAAACGCATGTCCGGTTGGCGGCGCGCCGGTGGCCGACAAGATTGCGGCCATCATGGGCGTAGAGGCCGGAAGCGCAGAGAAAATGGTGGCGTTCGTGAAGTGCAAGGGCACCTGCGACAAGGCCAATGTGCAGTACAGCTATTACGGCATCGAGGACTGCAATAAGATTACGGTCGTTCCCGGCGCCGGCGACAAGGCCTGCGCTTACGGCTGCCTCGGCTCCGGAAGCTGCGTGAAGGCCTGCCAGTTTGACGCCATTCACGTGGTGGACGGCGTGGCTGTCGTGGATAAGGAAAAGTGCGTGGCCTGCGGAAAGTGTACGGAGGCCTGCCCGAGACATTTGATCGAGCTTGTGCCGTACAAGGCAGAGCACCTTGTCCAGTGCAGCTCCCACGACAAGGGCGCCGACGTGAAGAAAAAATGCGACGCCGGCTGTATCGGCTGTACGCTCTGCACCAAGCAGTGCGAGTTCGATGCGATCCATATGGACAATAACGTCGCCGTGATCGACTATTCCAAGTGCACCAACTGCGGCAAGTGCGCGGCAAAGTGCCCGGCGAAGGTGATTTTGTAGGAGAATTGAAGATTGGTGAAAACGCTGCGGGCAGCCAGGAAGATGGGGCTGTCTGCGGCGCTTTTTGCTTACGGAGACAGGGATGGGGAGCAAAACATGAAGAACTATAAAAGGCTGTTTCTTGTGGATGGAGACAGTTTCATCTATAAGGCATTGAATGGAATGCAGCGGCTTGGAGAGGGCGATCAAGTCCTGATTTTTGTTACGACGGAAGGATTGAGACGGCGATTAAGAGTAAAAGGTTATGTCCGTTCTCATGTCGGAGTAATCCTGGTTGAGCCGGGGAAGGAAGCTGTGGACAACAGAATCAAGGGATTTTTGGGGAATACGGTAAACAGAGAAGATCATGGGCAGATTTTTATTATCAGTCATGATCATGGGTATTATCAGCTGGTTCATCGTTATAGGAGAAAGTATGGAATATTGCCGGAAGATCTGGATTTGAAAAAGTCCATCCAGGCTGCGCTGACGGGAAAAGCAAAGCCTGCATGACGAAATTCCTGTCAGGAGACAGCATTTTGTCATAGCTGTTTTCTTGGTGAAATTGGTGCGAAAATTTTGGAAAAAATCCCTTGCACGTCTGCGATTCTTGTGATATAGTAGAAAAGCTGATAATATGCACGTCTGTGGATTCTGAGAATGGTGCTCTGCCTGGCAGGGTCTTTGAGGGAGCTTAATGCAGACGGAAGAAAAACCAAATGGAGGAAAAGAAAATGAGCGTTATTTCTATGAAGCAGCTTCTGGAAGCCGGCGTACACTTCGGCCACCAGACAAGAAGATGGAACCCGAAAATGGCTCCGTACATCTATACGGAGAGAAATGGTATCTATATCATCGACCTTCAGAAGTCCGTAGGCAAGGTTGACGAGGCTTACAAGGCCGTTTCCGATATCGCAAAGGACGGCGGCACCATCCTGTTCGTAGGTACCAAGAAGCAGGCACAGGATGCCATCAAGACGGAAGCAGAGCGCTGCGGAATGTACTATGTAAATGAGAGATGGCTCGGCGGCATGCTGACCAACTTCAAGACCATCCAGTCCAGAATCGCAAGACTGAAAGCCATCGAGAAAATGGCTGAGGATGGAACTTTCGACGTTCTTCCGAAGAAGGAAGTCATCGCTCTTAAGAAAGAGTGGGAGAAGTTAGAGAAGAACCTTGGCGGAATCAAGGAAATGAAGAAGATTCCGGATGCCATTTTTGTTGTGGATCCGAAGAAGGAGAGAATCTGCGTACAGGAAGCTCACACTCTGGGAGTTACCCTGATCGGTATTGCTGATACCAACTGCGATCCGGAAGAGCTGGATTACGTGATCCCGGGCAACGATGATGCAATCAGAGCCGTAAAACTGATCGTTTCCAAGATGGCAGACGCTGTTGTGGAGGCAAATCAGGGCGAGGCTGAGGCCGTAGAAGAGGTTTCTGAGGAAGAAGCAGCTGAGGCTTAATTTCAGACGGAGCTGGCAGCCGCCTGCTCTTTGCAGGCGGCATGACTTTTATATATCGGAGGAATAGAACATGGCAGCAGTAACAGCAGCAATGGTGAAAGAATTAAGAGAAATGACAGGCGCCGGAATGATGGACTGCAAGAAGGCTCTTGCGGCTACGGACGGCGATATGGACAAGGCAGTTGATTTCCTGCGTGAAAAGGGACTTGCCGGTGCAGCAAAGAAGGCTGGCCGTATTGCAGCAGAGGGAATCGTGGATACGGTTGTTTCCGCTGACGAGAAGAAGGCAGTTGCCGTTGAGGTAAACGCTGAGACTGACTTCGTTGCAAAGAACGAGAAGTTCCGCAGCTATGTTGCAGATGTTGCAGCTCAGGCGCTCAACACGACGGCAGCAGACATCGACGCTTTCATGAACGAGAAGTGGGAGAAGGATCCGTCCATGACCGTGGCTGAGGCTCTTTCCACCCAGATTTCCATCATCGGTGAGAACATGCACATCAGAAGATTCGCTCAGCTTGAGGAGCCGAACGGATTTGTTGCTTCCTATATTCATGCAGGCGGAAAGATCGGCGTTCTCGTTGACGTGGAGACAGACGTTGTCAACGACGAGATCAAGGAGATGGCAAAGAACGTCGCTATGCAGGCAGCAGCTTTAAAGCCGCTCTACACAAACGAGAGCGAAGTAGATGCTGAATACATCGAGAGAGAGAAAGAGATCCTTACGGCGGCTGCCAAGAACGAGAAGCCGGATGCTAATGATAAGATTATCAGCGGCATGGTAATGGGCCGTATTAAGAAAGAGTTAAAGGAAATCTGCCTGATGGATCAGGTTTATGTAAAGGCAGAGGACGGAAAGCAGTCTGTTGCTCAGTACGTTGCTGAGGTTGCCAAGAAGAACGGCGCTAAGATTGCAATCAAGAAGTTCATCCGTTTCGAGACCGGCGAGGGTATCGAGAAGAAGGAAGAGAACTTTGCTGAGGAAGTTGCTAAGCAGATGGCTGGCAAATAAACCAGAACATGTGTTTTCGGAGGCTCCGGTGATATGCTCCCTTCTAGGTAGACAGTTGAAATAATAAAACTGTTTATCAAGGA
>OLPX01001091.1_pt1 | contig 21069 bp, 30 predicted proteins | sample 1672491 | NCBI WGS metagenome assembly OLPX01 (sample SAMEA3136692, study PRJEB25190) | human gut metagenome | biome: human gut; feature: human-associated habitat; material: faeces | place: Austria | collected 2013 | reverse complement strand
GAAAAGAATGTTGGAAGTGTGCTTTTCAGCACACCCCAACATTCAGTATAGAACCCTTTTTCTTTACCCAAAAAGAGGTGAGCCTAAATGACAAAGAAACAGAAGCGATTCATAGAAGAATATCTAATTGACCTGAATGCCACTCAGGCCGCCATCCGCGCCGGGTACAGCCCAGATACAGCGAAAGCCATCGGATGTGAGAACTTGACGAAACTTGACATTCGCGCCCATATAGACCGGGCGATGGCAGAGCGTTCCAGACGTACCGGTGTCAATGCAGACCGTGTGGTTCGGGAGTTGGCCAAGATTGCCTTTGTTAATGCTGCTGATGTCATCAATGCCGAGGACGCAACGCTTCGGGATGATGCCAGCGAGGAAGACACTGCAGCTATCCAGTCCGTGAAGGTCAAGACCTTTGGAGAGGATGGGCTGGAACGGGAGATTAAGATGGCAGACAAGCTCAAGGCCCTGGAGATGTTGGGCCGTCACCTGGGAATGTTTAAAGACAAACTGGAGCTGTCCGGCGGCCTTGACACCGAGAAGACAAAGCTGGATGACCTTCTTAAGCAGATGCGAGGCGGTGGATAATGAGCGCAGAGAGATTACTGCTGTCGGAAAAGTATAAGGCATTCCTTCGGTGTGATGCGCCGGTGGAGTTCCTGGAAGGGACAACGGCAGCCGGTAAAACGACAGTGGGGCTATTCAAGTTTATGCTTAAGGTTGCCGAGAGTCCCAAGAAGCTGCACATCCTTGCAGCAGATGATACCGGAGCCGCCGAGAAGAACATTATCCAGAAGGACCTGGGTATCCTGGATGACTTCGGTGTACTGGTGGAGTACAAAGGTAACGGCGGCGGTGGCTATAACATGCCCCACATCCTCTTCCATACATCTGGGGGCGATAAAATCATATTTGTAGTGGGGTATGGCAACAAGAGTAAATGGAAGGATGCCTTGGGCGGTCAGTACGGCTGCCTGTACATTGATGAGATTAACACTGCGAACATTGAGTTTGTTAGGGAATCTGTTATGCGAAGCGATTACCTGATGGCCACGCTTAATCCAGATGACCCTGGCCTGGATGTGTATAAGGAGTACATCAACTGTTCCAGGCCATTGCCAGAGTGGGCGGATGAGACGCCAAAGGAAATACTGGACGAATTACGGGAGGAACCAAAACCCGGATGGGTGCATTGGTTCTTTTCTTTTACCCATAACCTGGGGCTGCCGGCGGAGAAGCTGCAGCAGATTATCCAGAACACGCCAGTAGGGACTAAGATTCACAAGAACAAGATTCTCGGCCTACGCGGCAAGGCAACCGGTCTTATCTTCCCGAACTTCGACCGAAAGCAGCATGTGGTTACAGCAGCCTGGGTAAAACAGCAGATTGCCGCCGGCAAGATAAAGTTTCGAAAGTTCTCTGCAGCGCTGGATACATCCTACTCCAGCAAGTCGCCTGATACCATCGCCATGATATTCCAGGGGATCACGATGGACCGTAAGCTCATCATCCTGGCCGAGAAGGTTTATAGCAATGCGGACCTGTCCACTCCGCTGGCCCCATCAGACACTGCGGTAAAATTTGTGGAGTTTCTGGAACGGAATCGGCAGGAATGGGGATTTGCAAAAGATGTCTTCATCGACTCGGCGGACCAGGCAACTATCACGGAGTTGCGCAAGTACAAGCGGCTGCATGGCTGTCTGTATAACTTCTTTGATGCATACAAGAAACTGGAGATACTGGACCGCATCAACCTGCAGCTAGGCTGGATACAGCAGGGGTGTTACCTGGTAGTGGATACCTGCGTGGAGCATCTGTCCGAACTGGACAGGTACAGCTGGGACGATGAGAAGGATAAACCGGAGGACCGAAACGACCATACCATCAATGCGTCGCAGTATGGGTGGATTCCATACCGACAGGGGATAGGATTTGAGGAGGGTGAGAAGTAATGGAAATACAACGGTTGGAAATTGATTTTGATAATAGACTTTTAAAAATCAACGGTAAGGATTATACAGAAACTCCAATTATCGTAACTCTTCCGGGCCCAGAGGGATGGCCGCACGCAATGCTATTTAATGCTGACCAAGCAACAGTACCTGGAGAGTATTTGGAATTACAGATAGAATGCACAGAATCTAATAGGAGGCCGGGAAATGAGGTGGCTATCAACATTGAATGAGAATATCAAAAGAGGGGTACGCAGCTGGCTGAATGTGGTGCCGGCCAGTGGGAGCGGCATCCAGATTAACGAGGTCCTGGACTTCGAAGCGAACGCCATCCGCAACCGTATCTGGTATCGGGGAGACAGCAACGAGCTGGAGCAGATGTACCAGCAGCTGGCAGAATATGCGGATAAATATAAGTTCTGGGCCAGCAAGTGTACACCGGGCATGGAGATGCGCAAGATACATACCGGCCTCCCCGGGCTTATCGTTAGGATTCTTTCGGCGATTGTCCTGGCCGACATGAACGACTTTGATTTTGATTCACCAGCTCAGGAGCAGCTTTGGAAGGAGATTGAAAAAGAGAACAAGTTTCGGAAGGCCTTGGAGAAGAGTCTGAAAGAGGTTTTATACATCGGCGACGGGGCCTACAAGGTGACCATTGACACGGCCATCAGTCAGTATCCTATCTTGGAGTGGTACCCAGGAGAACGGATTGAGATTATCAAGGAGCGCGGACGCCTGAAAGAGGTGGTATTTAAAACACCGTATAATATCCGGAGTCAGCAGTATATCCTATATGAGCATTACGGCTATGGATATATACGCAACGAGCTGTATAAGGGCGACACGCAGGTAGATATGAGCACTATTGATGTCACAAGTGGTCTTAAGGATACAGTCTTTGATAAGTCAGTCATCCTGGCGGTTCCGCTACAGGTGTATGAGTCAACCAAGTATGAGGGACGTGGAGACTCTATTTTTGACGGCAAGCTGGACAGTTTTGACGCTTTTGACGAGGCATGGTCCCAGTGGATGGATGCACTTCGGGCTGGCAGGGCAAAAACCTACATACCGGAGTGTCTGGTACCGCATGACCCAGCGACCGGACAGATTTTAAAGCCAAATCCGTTTGACTGCCGATACTTTGCATCGGACAATGATATGTCTGAGAAAGCGGAGAACCGGATTAATACAGACCAGCCATCCATTCCTCACGACAGCTATCTAGCATCCTACTGCACGGCTCTGGACCTCTGCCTACAGGGCGTCATCAGCCCCAGTACGTTGGGAATCGATGTGAAGAAGCTGGACAACGCCGAGGCGCAGCGGGAGAAGGAGAAGGCAACCTTGTACACCCGGAACGCCATCGTGGAAGCCTTGCAGGAAACGCTGCCGGATGTAGTGGATACTTGCATCAATGCCTATTACATCTTGATTAAACAGCCCATAGAGGAAATTAAGGTGGAGATTCCGTTTGGTGAATATGCCAACCCGTCCTTTGAGTCTCAGGTGGAGACTCTCAGCAAAGCGCGGCCCGGTGCGAGTATTATGAGCATAGAGGCCCAGGTCGAAGAGATGTGGGGGGATAATAAAGATGAAGCGTGGAAGGCAGGGGAAGTGAAGCGATTGAAAGTTGAACAGGGAATTGCAGAGATGGAGGATCCTGGAATTAATCAGGCTGCAGGTGATTTCCTGCTGAACATGGAGGGAGGAAGAGCGGATGAAGGTCAAGGTGATAAACCGGACGTACCAGATGGGCTGGGAGGAGTACCAGGGGCTCCTGCAGGTGGCAAGTGAGCAGGTGCCGTTCGGGATTTACGCCGTTGAGAAGCAAGGATATGCGGAGCTGCGCTGCGACCACTGCAAGAGCATCACGCAGCTCAAAGAGCTGGCACGGCAGTTTAAGGCACAGGGATTTAAGGTGTATGCCAACAAACGCTGCCAACTCATGGAAGGCGGAGCTGATGGAGCGGAGGGGGCGCTGATGAGTGCAACATAATGAGTATGATATCGGCGCCGCCTTAAAAGCCATCGAGGATGAATTGATAGCCTCTATGATACGTAACATGGACCGGCACCGCGCCGAGGAAACAAAAGAAGGATATAACTGGTCGATGTGGCAGGCGGAGCAGCTGAAAGCTTTGGAGAAGTATAAGCGGGAGAATCAGAAACGGTACAGCAAGCAGTTTAAGTCTATAAATGGGCAGATAGGAGAACTACTCTATCAGGCACGGCAGACCGGTAACATGCAGCAGGAAATCCAGATACTGAAAGCCATACAGAGGGGATATCGGTTCCCAAACATGCCGAAGAAGCTGTTTAATCTGTTGGAAGAGATGGACGGAAAGACGTTTCGGCAGAAAGCATCATCACTGCTTAAGCGTTTTAAAGGCAAGGAAGCTGCCCGGGGGACAGCAGAATTTTTCCAACTTAATGACCGGAAGCTGGAAGCACTTATCAAAGCAACGACTCAAGACATGGAACGCGCAGAGACAGCAGTATTGCGGATGGCTAACGACCAGTACCGGAAGGCCATTTTCAATGCCCAGGTGTATGCCAACAGTGGCGCCGGTACTTACGAGAAAGCGGTGGACATGGCTACCAGGGACATGTTATCCCGTGGCCTGAATTGTGTGGAGTATGCCAACGGTGCGCGTCATACACTGGCCGATTACGCCGACATGGCTATCCGGACAGCAAGTAAGCGAGCTTACCTGCAGGGGGAAGGTGAGAAGCGTCAAGAGTGGGGGCTCGCCACGGTCATTATGAACAAACGTGGGAATCCTTGCCCGAAGTGCTTGCCATTCGTCGGTAAGGTGTTGATTGATGATGTATGGAGCGGCGGCAAGAAGGTAGACGGCCCCTACCCTCTGATGAGTACAGCTATTGCCGCAGGACTCTACCATCCACGGTGCAAGGACAGCCATACCACCTACTTTCCCGGAATCTCCACGGCAGACGATACCTGGACAAAAGAGGAACTGGAGGCCATTGAAAAGACTAACCAGCGGCAGGCAGAGAGACAGCATGCAGCACGGCAGGTGGAAAGATTCGGGAGGCTGGCAGAGTTTTCTCTACATCCGGAAAATAAAAAGAAATATCAGCAAAAGAAAAACAAGTGGAAACAAAGACTTGCACAGTATAGGCAAGCTGATATAATGAAAACAGAAGGTTGGACAGATGAGGCAATAGAAAGGCGTAGACTGGATGAAGCTGCGATTGCTGGGCATAAAAGCGAATATGCCATATTGTATGATGAACGAGGAAATAAATTATTTAAAAAGCATGGTGGTCAGCATGAAGTTATCTATACAGATGACGAATGGGTGCTTATGAAAAATGGAGTCTCAACACATAATCATCCCTTGGGAGCAACTTTTTCTCCGGATGATATTTGCGTGTTGAAGGAGAGTGGACTGAAAGAGATAAGAGCGGTTGGGAGAGATGGTGTTTTTGTATTGAGGCAGCCAGATACATGGCCGGACGAACTATCTTCGCCAGATAAAATATTTGCTGCCTACGACACTATACAAAAAGAGTTGGAGCCTGAATTTATACAGGCTTATATAGATGGGAGGATCACAGACGAACATGAATATTCAATTTTATATCAGGCGCGGATTCTTGAAGAACTCACAGATAAATATCAGTTAAATTATTTTGTGGAAAAGAGGTAAAAGGATGCCAGATAAAAAAAACAGGGTTAACGTTAGAGACATAGATCGTCCAATAAGCGAGTATCCAAAGGGAACGGAGATTGTACATACCGACAATACATTTATTCCTTTGCCTACGAAAGAGGAGATGGAAATGTTTTTAAAAAAGAAAGGCGATACCACCAGTCGATAATGGCCGGTGGTATTTTTATGTTGTTGCGATGTCGCAATAAAGGAGGTGGGAGCGATGGCAACATCTGTACAGATTACGGCGATCATATGCTTCACAATTATTGTATTGTGCTGGCGGTCAAAAAAATAGGAGGTGATCCCAATTATCTCCCTTTGAGGCGCAGGGTTATGCGTCTTATTTTTGTGCCAAAACGCGACATGGCCTAAAAAGGTGCGCGGCCAGTGACACTGATGACAATGGATGGGAATGCAGAGTGACACTCTCAAAACGGAAGGAGCTAAAAACAATGAGAAAGAAATTTTCGATGAATTTACAGTTATTTGCAGAACCGGCAGGCGGAGCCGGAGGAACAGAGCCGCCGGCAGCAGGACAGCAGACACCACCAACCGGGCAGACATCGCCGCCGCAGATTGATTATTCAAAAATCCAGCAGATGTTGGAAGGTACTCTGGCAGCAAATGAAGACACGGCATTGAAAGCCTATTTTAAGCAGCAGGGGCTGAGCCAGGAAGAGGCCGAGCAGGCAATGGCGACATTTAAGGCAGAGAAGGCCAAGAATCAGCCGGATGTGGCGGCGCTGACACAGACAGCGCAGGCAGCTCAGGCGGCGGCCCAGCAGGCCATGCTGGATAAGGAGGCAACCCTTGCAGCCATCAGTCTGGGACTCGATGCCAAGACTATCCCGTATGTGCTCAAGATGGCCGACTTAAGCCAGGCTATAGGACAGGATGGGAAAGTCAACACGGAGACCCTTAATACGGCCCTGAATAAGGTCCTGGAGGATGTACCGGCCCTTAAACCGCAGGCGTCAGGGACAACTGGCTTCTTACAGGTGGGGGCCTCTGGCGGAACAGGGCAGCAGGCAACGACCGATGACGCTTTGAAAAAGGCGTTCGGATTATAAGAAAGAGAGGATTTAACACATGGCAGTATATGATTACGCAACACAGTTTACCCAGTTGCTTCAGCAGAAGTACGCAAAGGAGCTGTGCTCTGATGCGCTGGCACAGAGCAACCAGCAGGTGAAGTTTATTAACGCACAGACGATTAAACTTCCCACTATGACAGTATCCGGTTACAAGGACCACACCAGGACTCCGGGATTTAACACCGGAACGCTGAGCAACAGTTGGATTCCGAAGAAGCTGGAGCATGATAGAGATATTGAGTTCTGGGTGGATCCGATGGATATTGACGAGACAAACCTTACCCTGTCTGTGGCAAATATTCAGAATGAGTTTGAGACGACACAGGCAATTCCAGAAAAGGATTCCTACCGCTACTCCAAACTCCATGATGAGATGACTACCTATTCAGGCAGAATTAACACGGATGTTATTACAGCAGCTAACTTCCTTGAGGCGTTTGACACAGAAATGGCTTACATGGATGAAGCTGGTGTTCCGGAAGAAGGTAGAATCCTGTATGTGACCCCGACCATGAATAAGATTGTAAAGGAAGCCGAAGGTCTCCAGAGAGTGATGACAGTAACATCTCCGTCTACAATCAACCGCAAGGTTCACAGTCTGGACGATGTGACCATCAAGATGGTACCGGCAGCGCGGATGAAGACAAAGTACGATTTTACTACTGGTTGCGTGGCCGCGGCCGACGCAAAGCAGATTAACTGGATCCTGATTCACACATCCTGCGTGGTATGTCGTGACAAATATAGCTACATCAAGCTGTTTACTCCGGGAACTGACAGCCGGACGGCAGATGGTTACCTGTATCAGAACCGCAACTATGGCGATCTGTTCTTACTTGAAAAGAAGGTCGAAGGTTGCGCCATGAATGTGGAAGCCACGGCGTAAGGAGGGCATATGAGAGCAGTAAAAGGAAACAGGGAATATACCATCGACGAGACACAGAAAAAAGGATACCAGGACGGTGGTTTTGATATTCTGGATGACAGTGGAACGGTACTTGCCTATGGCCGTGGAAAAACAGTGCCATATGATGACCATATGAAAGCGGTAAAGGAAATTGGACGTCTTCAGGAACTTGCGGCTGAGAGAAGCACTGAAATCGAGGCATTGAAAGCCGAGATTGAAATGTTGCAGGCTACAAAATCAGAGGCGCCAAAGGGGAAGAAAGCGGGGGAATAATATGCCCTATGAACCTTATGCAACACCGGAGTATTACCGAGATACCTATAAAGGCAGCACGGTGCCGGCAGATGGCCTGGAAAGGGCCCTGCAGCAGGCCAGCCGCCACATTGATTCCCTGACCTGTAACAGGGTTGTAGGCCGGGGATTTTCCAATCTGACGGACTTCCAGCAAGAAGTAATCCGGGAAGTGGTCTGCCAGCAGGCGGACTTTGAGACTGAGAATGCGGATGAGATTAACACCATCCTGCAGGGCTACAGTATCAACGGGGTGTCGGCACAATTTGGAAGTTCCTGGAACGTATTTACAGATAAAGGTGTGGCAATGCGTCGCGATGTGTACGCCCTGCTGTCACAGACAGGCCTGTGCTGCCGGTTAGCGAGGTGAGAGATGAAATACCCATGTTTAGTGCCGAAACGCCTTTGTAAGACGGATATCCACGTTCATCTGGAATCAGAAGAACTGAACAACCAGGGCAGCCCGAAGTATACGGCGGATCTGGAATTAAAATGCAACTTTCAGGACCGGGCGAAGACGATCCTGACGGCAGAGAAGAAGCTGGTGCAGATTACAGGTACTGCGCTCTTTCCGGGGGACATCGCACCGGAGATGCCGGCATTGAGCTGTGGGACAGTGACAGTCTTCGGTCAGGAACGCCGCATCGAGCAAGGGATGAAGGCCCGGAACCCAGACGGTACGGTTAATTATTGTCAGTTGGAGGTGGTCTGATGCAGGTAAAATCAACGGTGAAGATGAACTTCCCACGGATTAAACAGCTGACGCAGGCGGCGGTAACAGCCTTAGAGATGACCGGCGAGGAATTGCATGCCGAAGTTGTCCAGGCACAAGTATTTCCGTTTGATACAAGCAACCTGCAAAACGAAAGTACCTTCGTAGATTACGGCGATTCCAAGATGGGAAAAGTGACGCTGGTATCAAGTACGCCTTATGCGCGGCGGCTATATTACCATCCGGAGTATAATTTTCAGACGAAAGAAAACCCGAACGCAAAGGGGCACTGGTATGAAGACTGGGAGTCTGGCGGAAGTAGAGCGAATTTTGCCCCGAATGCCTTTAAACAGTTTTACAAGAAAGTTGGTGGCGTGTGATGCTTACAATCAATGATATCCGCGGCTATATCGCAGGTCTTGGGATAGCGGCGGATGATAATGTGTACATCGGCAAGATGGACAATAAAAAACAGAAATCCATCGGCGTGTACAGCCGCCCAACCAGTGGGATGCCGAATATTGCTTTGGGAGGGGTAGACTGCACCACCTATGATATAAAGCCAGTTTCCCTGCTTGTGCATTGGAACAAGAGTAAGAGTGAGTCAGAGGTGGAAGCCTACAAATTATTTGAGAAACTTAAAAGTGTAACCAGCCTGTCCATAGGAGACACCCATATCAATTACCTGCGCCTGATGGTCCCGGAACCACAGGACGTCGGTACGGATGATAGCGGGGTGTATGAGTATGTGATATGGCTGGATTTTATTTATCAGAGAAAGTGAGGAAATAAATGAACGGAACAGTATATCCGGTACATAATAACAAATTTAAATTTGGTACGGCCGGTCTGCTTAGTACAGACGCGGAAATGGTAGTACCGAAAGATTTGACCAACTTTGCCCCTACCATTGATGGAACAACGGAAGAGTGGTACGCGATGGACGCGGAAGGATGGGCGAAGTCCGCAGTGACAGGGAAAAAACTCAGTTTTTCCTTCCAGGGTAAACGAAGCGCGGGCGATCCGGGCAACGATTATATTGCGGGTCTTGCGCTTTGTATGGGTGAAGATGCAATGACGAAATTTGAGTGGGAAATGGTATCCGGTGCAAAGATGAAATTTGACTGCGTTGTAAACGTAACGACACCCGGAGGTGGAGACAGCACAGCACTGGATGCACTGGAATTCGAAGTAACCTGTTATGGAAAGCCTGTGTTCACGCCGGCGTCAAAGCCATCTGAATGAAGAGAGGAAAACTCAGAGTTAATATATGAGAACGAATTTAATGGTTTTGTAGAGGAGGAAGAACATGTCCAAGATAATTGATATTACAGAGAAACTGACATTTGATGGAAACCCATCGCTGGTGATTAAGGGAAAACACTTGGAGGTAAATGCAGACGCCCCAACAATGCTGAAAGTCATGGGACTGATGGGAGGCGCAGAGCCGGGAGTAAATGAAATCCTGGAAACATATGATTTGATGTTCCCCGAAAAATCCAAGAAAGAAATCGAGAAACTGAAGCTGGGATTTAATGACTTGATTGTCGTCGTTCAGGAGGCAGTTGGACTGATTATAGGGGAGGATGAACAGCCGGGAGAGCAGTGACCCGTACTATGATTTGTTTGGAGACTGGGACTTGATTATATCCAGTTTCCTGTCACAGTACGGGTTGAGAATCAGAACAAAAGAGTTTGAATCGGTCAGTTGGGATGAATTTAAATCCCTCCTGGCCGGAATGGCCCCGGAAACAGCCCTAGGGCGTATGGTGGCTATCCGGTCAGAGACGGACAAAGATGTAATCAAGCATTTTACCAAAGAGCAAAAGCGGATTTATGACGATTGGCGGAGCTGGCAGGCGGAACGCACCAGACAGGGGCCGCAGACTTATAATCAGCAGATGAACCATCTTGAAAGTATGATGGCGGCAATATGCGGAGGTGGTTGAGATTGAGAAAGTAAAATTACAGGTGTCCTGCCCGTATTGTGGGTATCGGATGCCTATTTTTTATGATCCGGAGGCCATCTCTTCCGGAGTGTATGCTCGATGCAAGGGGAAGAGCTGTAAAAAAGAGTTTGAGATAAAGATTAACCAGGACAAGTAGTGCCATTATGTGCCGATGTCTGTTTTTTAGATAAAGGCAGGTGATGTAAATGGCAGCTGACAGCGTTGGTCAGATAGGTCTTGACCTTGTAGTTAATAAAAACGATTTTGACAAGCAGATGAAGGGCATCCAGGGGCTGGCCAAGAAAGCCGGTGCAGCCCTGGCGGCTGCCTTTGCAGTTAAGAAGCTGATAGACTTTGGGGCACAATGTATCGAATTGGGCTCCGACCTGCAGGAAGTTCAGAACGTTGTTGATGTAACGTTCCCGCGCATGTCAAAGCAGATTGATGACTTCGCAAAGAATGCGGCGGTGCAATTTGGTTTATCAGAGACGATGGCAAAGAAGTTCACTGGAACCTTCGGAGCGATGGCGAAGGCATTTGGCTTTGGCGAAAAGCAAGCTTATGAGATGGCCACGGCACTGACGGGGCTGGCTGGCGACGTGGCGTCGTTTTACAACATCAGTCAGGACGAGGCCTATACAAAGCTGAAATCCGTGTTCACAGGAGAAACGGAAACCCTTAAGGACCTGGGAATTGTAATGACCCAAAGCGCCCTTGACAGCTATGCCCTGGCCAATGGATACGGGAAAGTAACTGCCAAAATGTCCGAAGCTGAGAAGGTAGCTCTGCGGTATCAGTTCGTGCAAGAGCAGCTTACCCTGGCATCCGGGGACTTTGTTCGAACCGCTGATGGGTGGGCCAACCAGGTCCGAATACTGAAACTGCAATTTGACAGCCTGAAGGCCACCATCGGCCAGGGGCTTATCAATGTCCTTACGCCGGTCATCAAGGTAATCAATACGATTATCGGCAAGCTGATGTCTCTGGCCAATGCTTTTAAGGCCTTTACGAACCTGATATCCGGAAAGAAGGGTTCCGGAGGAGGAGTGTCGGTGGCTGCGGCCGGTATGGAGGCTGTGGCGAAGTCGGCGGATAATGCCGGCGCTGCAATGGGCGGAGCCGGTGGAGCAGCAAAGAAAGCCGCGAAAGACATCAAAGGTGCGACAACAGGTATCGATGAACTGAATATTATTCAGCCATCAGATTCTGGTTCAGGAGGCGGTGGAGGGGCCGGTGGGGGCTACGACGCAGATGAATTTGACATGGGAGAGATTGATACCTCTCCAGTCGACGAGATGGATGCCAAGTATCAAGCGTTGATTGATAAGGTGAAGGAGCTGGCCGACCTTTTTAAATATGGGTTTAAAATTGGCTTTGGCGACACATCAGTCCTGGATAGCATCCAGTCATCAATTGACGGAATCAAAAGAAGTCTGAAGGATATTTTTACGGATCCGGCAGTTCTGAAGGCAGCCGACAATTTCGTTAATCAATTATCCTATAATTTAGGGAAAATAGCTGGAAGTTTTGCCTCTGTGGGGGCTACGATAGCTGATGTATTAGTTGGTTCAATTAATAAATATCTGAATAAAAACCGTGAATTTATAAAAAGGAAACTAATAAGTTGCTTTGATATTGGTTCTGAACTTGCAACTATTTTTGGTAATACCTTTAAAGCGCTTAGTGAGTTAATAGCTGTATTGCGGCTTGAAGACTTTAAGCAGATTGGCGCTGATATTATAGAGGTATTTTCAAACACTGCGTTAAATCTATTAGAATTGTTTGGGAGTATATCCGAAGATATTCTGAACTTATTTACACAGCCTATCATAGATAACAAAGATAAAATAATCGAAGCATTAACAGGGCTTGGAGCCGCTGTTTCACCTATCACGAGCTTAATAGCAGACGCATTTACATATGTAGGGCAAGTAATAAATGATTTATATTCCGGTGTTATACAACCAGTATTTGGGTTTATTGCATCTGTTATATCAGAGGCCATTAGCATTATCCTGTCAGTTTTCAATGAGTGGTTATTACCGGCTTTACAGCACATCGGAGACGCTTTTCGAAACCTACGAAAAGGCCCATTTGCAGAAATAGCTGATGCTTTTAGCACCCTCATTGGCAAAGTAGCTGAATTAGTACGGATAATAGTTGAAAAGCTGATTGGAGTTTGGGAGAGTCATCTGAAACCGTTTGCGGAGTGGTTCATATCAACTTTGGCTCCATATATTACCTTGGCCTTTAACGTGATTGTTGACATTTTGGAATGGGTAGTGGGAGTTGTTTCGGGATTTGTGACTGATGTCATAAAATTCTTCACATCAATTTTAGATTTCCTTTTAGGCAATTTTGATTATACGTGGAAGGACTTATGGGATGATATCACAGCGTTCCTTAAAAATATTTGGGATACAACACTTACAGAAATAAAAGAGACATGGGAGGCACGTTGGAATGCAATCAAAGCCTTTGGTAATGTCATCTGGTCTTCAATTAATATACTCGCATCTAACCTCTTTACGGTATTAAAAAACAAACTTGCTGAAATCTGGAACGCTATTAAAATCAAGGTTGAGGATGTCTGGAATGGAATCAAAGCATACACAAGCGATGCCTGGAGCAGTATTAAAGACAAAGCAGCAAAGATATTTGAGGCTTTACGCGATAAGCTTTCCGAAATCTGGGACAATGTCCGTTCCACAATAGAAGACAAATGGAACGCTATTAAAGAGTGGTTTAGCATTATATGGCAGAAAATTAAGGATGTATTTAAGCTGGATGAGATGTACGAGATTGGCAAAGGTGTAATGAATAAACTCTGGGAAGGCTTAAAAGCAGTCTGGGATGAAATTGCAGGTTGGTTATCTGGTATTGTCGATGAAATAAAACGTATCTGGCAAGACGTTTGTGACACCGTAAAAGACATTTTTAAGAAGTCCAAAGAAGCAGAAGACAGAGATAGTGACAGTGGTAGTGGTTCTAAAAAAGGTGGTGGCAGCCGCGGTTCTTCCACCGGTCCAGCCAGTGAAATTTCCGGTCATGCCAGTGGTGGCTTCCCACGGTCTGGCCAGATGTTTGTGGCGCGGGAGGACGGAATTCCTGAAATGGTCGGCAGTTGGGGAGGCCGCGCAGCCGTGGCCAATAACATGCAGATTACCGAGGGTATTGCCAGGGCAGTGCAGGGCGGCATGCGAAGTGCAATTGCGCCGTTGGTATCCACAATAGTAAATGCGGCCAATCATGCAGCTCCGCCGCTTGCAATGGTCGGTAGCACGGCACCGGCATATACACAAGAGGATATAATGCAGGAGATGGTCAATCGAGCTGTCGCAATGACATCCGGAACAGACAACTCAAGCGAGCAGCATTTGTCTATCATGGTGGAACTGCTGAAAAAGATAATCGAACTAATTGAGAATCTGGATTTGGTGGTCAACATCGACATCCGGGAAATCCGGAAGAAACTAAAGGACTTAGAGAAGCGCACAGGCTATGGATTTACGTAAGGAGGCGGTGAGATGGCAGTAATTACAATCAATGGTCGAGAGTTTCCCGCCCCCGATATTGGCGGGAACCTGGTAGTGGCCACGAACGTCAGCGACGGTAAGAACGCGAATGGCGAGTTCATCGGCCAAAAAGTAGGCCGGGACCAGTATAAGTTTGACGCTCTGCAATGGAAGTTTCTGGACGCTGCTATCTGGTCCGCTATGTTGCAGGAGTTTGACAAGTTTGTGGTAACAGCCCGGATACCTGACATGGTACATAATAATTGGATAACGATTCGGATGTATCCCGGGAATCGGACAGCTACGCCGATAGAGTTTGATTTCTGGGGCCTCCCGACGAGGTACCGAGACTGCAAGGTGAACATTGTAGATTGTGGGGTGATGGAATAATGCAGGCATGCAGCCAAGCCTATAAAGCGGAAATGAAAAAGGAGTATCGCAACCACTCCTATATGCGCGTAACAATTGGTTTAATTAACCAGGAGGCCCAGGCCTCCGCTTTTATTCCGGAACCGACCAATTACACCTACTACAGTAATTTAAAATGGCCTTTGGATAATTATTCGGTATCGGAACTATACGCCACCTGCGACGAAGATTACAGCACGGTGAATGGCAGCATGTATTTTCTGCCCCGGCACCGGCAGGATGTAGTGTTAAATGCAGGGATTGTAACAGAAGAACTGACGGGGAGTATCCTGATTCGTTTTCCGATACAGTACGATATCAAGGGGCTGACGATAGATTTTGGCAAGGCGTATCCAGTGGATTTTACGATTGAATCAGATAATAACACAGTGGAGATAATTGGGAATGCTGACGGACATTTTGTGACGGAAGAAATTTTTAACGCAGCCACGTTTTTGCGGTTTACGCCATCAGTCATGGTAAATGGCCGGAGCCGGTTCCGCATTCATCAGCTGACAATGGGGATCGGCATTTACTTTGATAATAAAAAAATCAGGTCAGCCAGCAAGAAGGAACATATCAGTCCTATATCAGAGGAATTGCCGACGATTGATTTTAACCTGACGGTGGAAAATAAAGACCGTGCCTATGATGTAGAGAACAGCGAAAGTACGGTGAATTTCCTGGAACCGGGGCAGGAGATATCGGTGCTGTATGGCCAGGAGTTGGATGACGGGACAGTGGAGTGGTTGCCAGGTGCTACTGTGTCCCTAAAAGAATGGTCTGCGGATGATGAAGAAATGAGTTTTTCTGCGTCCGACCGTTTTGACGGAATGAACGCGACATATCATAAGGGGCTGTACCGGGAGTCTGGTATCAGCCTGTATGATTTGGCCACAGATGTGTTTGACGACGCCGGCGTGGATCACCGGACGTACTGGCTAGACCCATACCTGAAGGATGTACTGGTAAAGAATCCTATGCCGGTTGTTACACACAAAGAAGCACTGCAGATTATTGCTAATGCGGGCCGCTGCATTCTGTATCAGGACCGCTCCGGAGATATTTATTTGAAATCCAGTTTTATTCCGGATATGGTTGCCAACTCAGACAATGAAACCTATTTTTCACATGCCGGCGCCGTTTTGAATGGAGCAGATAAGGCGGACTACGCGATGCCCGTCCGTAACTATTCGGACGCAAGGCCGACACAATATTTTCTGCCCCGGCAGGCTGAGGGAACTGCTTACTTGGATACCGGTTATATATCGGAGGAAACAGCTGATGAGAATGGACTGTTTTCGGAGAATCCAACCATTACCATTGTTTTGGAGGCTGCGTTTAAATGCTTCGGCCTGACGATGGAATTTGGGCGAAATCATCCGGAGCAGATGATATTTCATGCTTATTATAATGACGAGCTTCAGGAAAGCTACAGTGTAACCGTATTGGAGGCGTTATCGGTTATTAGTCATGAATTTCCAGAGTTTGACAGGCTGGTCCTGGAATTTACCAGAGGCTGCCCGGATAACAGGGTTGTGCTGAATCATATTTCTTTTGGCGACAGTACAGATTATGTGCTGGAATATGGCCATGAGCTGACGAAGACACCGAAGGGAACACAGGTAGAGAAAACCAGGGAGCTGCAGGTGATGCGGACCCTGTACAATCCGGTAGATGAACAAAAGGAACTGGCGAAGGAAACCATTACGTTGTCTGCGATAGACAACCGTTACACCTTCTACTTTTCGACCCCGTCATATGATCTGTCCTGTGTTATCACAGAGCCGCAGGCTGGGCAAACGGCAGAGATTGTGGAATCAAGCAGTTATTATGCTACCGTGGAAGTAACCGGCGTGGAGGGGGTGGCTGAGGTGGCAATAACTGGTAGGGAATATGGAAAATCGAAGGCAATGGTCAGCCGACAGTTGAATCCAACCGGCAGTCTGGAGATGTGGGAGAACCCGCTTGTGTCAGATGCGAGACATGCTGCAGATCTGGCGGACTGGATCGGCGATTACATGAAAGCGGATCGGGAATATGCGCTGACTTATCGCGGAGAACCGAGGATAGATGCAAACGATATTGTGTTTTTAGAGAATCGGTATGTCCCGGATTTGCTCCTGAGGATTTACGACCACACACTTAATTTTAACGGCGCCCTGTCAGGGAGCATGAAGGCAAGGAGGGATATGAGCAATGTGGCAACAGCCAAAAACAGATTGGCGGGAAAATGATTTTTTTAACATACAAGATTACAATCGCATAAAGGGAAATCTAATTGAAATCAGGTCGCAGGCACTTGTCCTCTGGCCGAATTTTCCGTTCGAAGAGATGGGGGAGGATAAGACGTACCAGGATTATGGATTTTATGCGGATGAGATAAACCGGTTCGAGGCCAATCTTGACCATATCCGCACAGGCACTTTCCCATTTGTGATAGGTGAACGGCAGACTTTTTATGATAACCAGCCATTTATCGACTGGCGGGAGTTGAACCGGATTGAGGAGGCATGCCGCTTTATACACAACAATATTCAGAGCAGGATTAACGGTCGGAAGAAGCTGGCCTTTACGTTAAATGGAGGTGCTTTTTAAAATGATTTTAAAAACAGACTATAAGGATGCGATGTACGATGGGGCACGGAAGTGGCGCATTACCCAGAATTCAGACGGGACATCCGGAATTGCAGATGAGACAAGTTATACACAGGAAGGCGATCGGTTTGGGGCTAATGATATTAATTCCACCAATACTGCTATCAATCGGATTAACCATGTGACCGAAGTAACATTAACGGCATCTGGGTGGGAGGGTGGTGCTGCTCCGTACACCCAGACGGTAAGTGTGCCAGGAGCTACGGCCGACCTGGATGCGATACTGGTTAGTGCGCTGGCTGATGGGGCGAGCGTCACCACCCAGAAGGCGTATATAAAGGCATTTGGGATTATCTCCAGCGGAACTGCATCGCTGGGAAATGGGACGGCTACATTTAAAGTATACAAGAAGCCGGCAACAGATTGCCTTGTGGGATTGAAGGGGGTGTAACGCATGGGGAAAATATTGATGCCGGGCGGCGGAGGCGGTGTCGACCTGGATGTAATAACAGCCGGCGCAGAGGATGTTCTGGCCGGTAAAGTAATCGTGGACAAAAACGGGGAGCCGCTGACCGGGACGATGGCGGACCAAGGTAACTGGAACTTTTCAGAACTGGTGGCCGGCTCTGCAGTGACAGTTCCTGGTGGAAAACACGGCGGTGGTGGAAAAGTGACAGCAAAAAGCCTGGCCAGCCAGACACCTGGCGATTCGGCAGCCGGGCATATCCTTGCCGGAAGAACGGCATGGGTAAACGGTAGTAAAATCACTGGGACGATTCCCAGCCAGGCGGGAGGAACATTGACACCCTCCACGTCAGCAGTAACTGCAAACTGTTCTGGCAAATACATGACAAGCAATTACACCATTCCAGCCTTCGCCTTACCGCCAGCAAACGCTCTCCGTAAAGGCTATTCCTACACCTTGTACGGAAAGACAGTTACTGGGACGTTGGAACAATGGTTATCTTCTCCTGCTGATGTTACCGGGAACGAAACAGGAGCAACCAAAATAGGCACCTCGACTGGTTTCTTTTCATGGATTACAAGTCCAAAAAGCATAAACGTGTTTTGTGGTAGTAATGGTGGTTCCACGTTGGGCCGACTTAATACAGCAGTAAATGTTTCGTCATATAAATACTTAAAACTATTCGTCCCCAGAGCATATGATAAGTCAGGCTCACAATACTACACTAAAGTAGGGATATCTTTACAAGCAGATGGAAGCGGGGTTACATATGGGGCGGAGGTGCTTGCTGATAGTACTGTTACTAATTTTAACGTAATTCTGGATGTCACAAATTACAATGGGATGTATTTTATTTATGTGTCTGTAAGAAGCGCAAGCACTACCAAAAATAATGGAATAATGGGTGGAACTATATCCCTATCTAACTCGTAAGTAACGAGTTACTGGCATTTAAGCTAAAGTCATAAATATCTCGTAGATACCCCCCCCCTATCGGGGCCTAAATTTCCACTAGAACCTCTGTAGTAGACACCATACACATATATGTAATAATTACCACTTAAGGATGATATGTCAAGTATATTATACTCTGGCCCGTTTGATCGTGTATCAAGTACATTAAGTTTTGCCATATCTGTTTCCTTTGCAGATGCAGACTTAGACACTCCTATTGAAAACTTGTATCCGTTCACCGGGGTACTACCACACCTGCCTTTTACTTTTAAGTATTTATAACTTGTTAAGTCAACCGTTTGATTTAGTCTTCCCATCTGGGAAACACTCAATATTAAGTTGCTGGAATCTAGTGTGGTACTTGTCATCCCAGTAGTTTGGAGATTGGACCATGTACCATTATTAAAAAAGTATAATGGAGAGGATACATATCCTTCAAACGTCCCAGTAACTGTCTTCCCGTACAAGGTGTAGGAATAGCCTTTACGGAGAGCGTTTGCTGGCGGTAAGGCGAATTATAATCGAGAAAGAGAGGTATCATATGTGAATGAAGAATTAATCATCGACAAAATCAACACCCACGAAATACGCATTAATAACCATGCGGATCGACTGGACAAACTGGAGTTGCATGAGGCAGCTCGGGACGTAAAAATTGACAATCTCTGCGAAAAACTTGAGAAGCAGATAAGAAGTATCTATGGCCTGATTGGCATGGTAGGTACCGCCCTAGTCAGTTTCTTTTTTTATGCGGTTCAGCAGGGGATATTCCATTAAAGCGAAGGAGGAAAAGATGGATTTAACATTTATTACACAGCATTACATACCAGTTGTTTTAGTGGCCTGCCTGGTGGTCGGCTACTGCATTAAGCACATTAAGTGGTTGGATGCGGTCAGCAACGAATACATTCCATCCATCCTGGCGATTCTGGGAGCAATCCTGGGATGTGTGGCCGTCGGAACGGTCAGTCTGGAAAGTATCGTGTACGGGGCGGTAACAGGACTTGCCAGTACCGGCCTGCACCAGGTTTTCAGCCAGATAATCAATAAAACAGAATAATAAGTAACCTGGGGAGCCGATTGGCTCTCCCTTATTTTATAATTTAAGCCATGAAAAGGAGATTAAAACTATGACAAACTGTAAGAAACACAAAATCAATGATGCAAACCACTACAAACACTTAATACCGGACACGGACTGTACTTGTGATGTTGGTATTAATGGCCCGGCAGGAGACCCGGACTTGATTGCAAAGGGCAGCGGCGGCTATGACCATCCGCAGACCCCGCCGGCGAAAGGGCCGGGAGCTGACCCGGAGCTGCTGGCAAAAAGCAAGCCGCCGTTAAAACATCCGGAAACACCCGCAGCGACTGGACCAGCAGCAGAATAGTTGCGACATTAAAATGGACAGGGCGGCCCTTTGGGACTGTCCTGTCACTGAGGTGACCATGTATATTGACACAAATACAATTATAACGGTAGCCAGTGCAATGACAGCATTGGCTGCCATTTTTTCGGCCGTTTTTGCAGCCCACAGGTGGTTTTTAAAACAGGAAAGACAGGACAAAGAAATCGAACAGATAAAATCAGAACAGTGCCTGCTTACGTATGGGGTACTGGCTTGCTTAAAGGGATTGAAAGAACAGGGGTGCAATGGCCCCGTGACAGAAGCTATCAATAAAATAGAGAAACATATCAACCAGCAGGCACATGAATGAGAGGAATAATTATGGATTTTGGAATTGCAAGTGTAGCAGGAATCACAGCACTGTGTTATCTGGCCGCTATGGCCGTCAAGGCGACATCGGTAGACAACAAGTGGCTGCCGGTGATTTGCGGCGTTATTGGGGCCGCTCTGGGCGTTGTAGGCATGTATACGATGTCAGATTACCCGGCGAAAGACATCATCAACGCGGCGGCTGTCGGTGCGGTATCTGGCCTTGCGGCTACAGGTATTAATCAGATGTACAAGCAGCTTAAAGACAATCAGTAAAAGTAGACAGAGGCGCCGGTGGAAGAGACAGTATAAGTTGCGATATCGCAACAGTGCATAAGGCCCAGGATGTCCCGGGCCTTTTTTAATAGGAGGTTATAATGGTACAGAGTGAACAGAGCAGAGAACTTGGAGAAAAGTGGTTTAAACAGCTGCAGACCGAAGTGGCAGCGGAACCGGCAGAGAATCTGGAGGACTTCCGGGCGGCCATAGACCCGGATACGATGGGATTTTATGGTCAGGAGGGAGTGGACGATGAAGATTAATAAACTGCTTACCCCATACAATTATAACGACGGTCAGATTAGCCGTATCAAGTACATTGTAATCCATTATGTAGGGGCTACAGGCGGAGCAAAAGCCAATTGCAAGTATTATGCCAGTGAGCATATTGGCGCCAGCGCCCACTACTATGTTGATTTTGATGGTAGCATCTGGCAAAGCGTGGAAGATAAAAATATAGCCTGGCACAGCGGCCGTAAGGATGGCATATATAAGCATCCCGAGTGCCGCAATTCCAACAGTATCGGAATTGAGCTGTGTGTC
>OLPX01001073.1_pt1 | contig 21365 bp, 19 predicted proteins | sample 1672491 | NCBI WGS metagenome assembly OLPX01 (sample SAMEA3136692, study PRJEB25190) | human gut metagenome | biome: human gut; feature: human-associated habitat; material: faeces | place: Austria | collected 2013 | reverse complement strand
TTCCAGGGCAACGGTCAGGACGCCGTCCTCCAGGCCGCTCTTGGCAGCAGTGCTGCTCTCTTCCCCGCCGGAGCAGGCGGTCAGGCCCAGGGCCAGAGTCAGGGCAAGGAAGGTGAGAACGCCTGTCTTTTTCATTATTCTTCTGAAGTGCATGATTTGGCGCCTCCGTATCCGTTGAACCATACCCGTTCCTCAAACGGCTTCTTTTTGGCGTCCGGGCCGGGCTTTGCGGGATAACCCACCGGCATGTAGATGTAGACGGTCTGATCCTCCGGCACGCCCAGTAATCTGCCCATCTTTTCTGCCCTCTCTCCGCGGATCTGACCTTCGATCCATACGGTTCCAAGGCCCTTGTCGGCCGCCGCAAGATAGATATTTTCAGCAGCGGCACAGTAGTCATGAACGTGGTAGGAGACTCCGCTGGGTGACATGGTGAAGCTGCCGATCAGAAGAATGGCGGCGGTGGCTCCCTTTGCCCATTCGTGGTTGTATATCTCGGCAAGTCCGGCCAGCAGCTCCGGATCATCGACACCGATCAGTTTCGTAGTTTGTAAGTTGCAGCCGGAGGGGGCTGAGTACCCTGCCTCCAGAAGCTCCGTTAAATCTTCCCGGGAGACGGGAGCGTCTGTAAACGGGCCGCGAAAGCTCTTGCGGCTGCGGATTGCGTTCATAGTATCCATAATTGTTACTCTCCTTTCTTTTGCCTGTGTGGCTGGTTGGGGGCGGAGGACCAGTCGCTTTCCGTGGCGTCTGCACGGTAAATCCGTCTTTCTCCGTTGGATTTGTGCAGATAGATCTGCTCGTCCGGATAGTAGCAGGTGTCCTCGGGATCCACGGTTCCGATGTCGAGAATGCACAAATTTTCCTCGCCGGAATTGTAGAAGGAATGGGCGATGTTTCTGCCTGCAGGTTTGGCGAGAAAGTCATCCGGTCCCACCGGATAAGTCTCGTCATTGAGGCGGAGCGTCCCGGTTCCTGACATAATATAGAAGAATTCTTCCTGACAGGAATGACTGTGGTACGTTGTGCTGAAAGCACCGGGAGGAATGGTGTCCAAATGGATGTAAATGCGTTCACTTCCCACCGATTTTCCCAGATCTCCTGTAATGAGTCCTGCCGCATCTTTCCAGATAAAAGACGGGTCCAGAGAACGGGAATTTCCTGTTTTGCTGTTTTCTTTTTTGTTTTTCATGAAACTCCTTTTTATGTATGATTGATCTGCCGCGGAGGTCCGTATCCTGATTCTAATCATAATGCTTTTTTAGAAAAAATACAACCGTTCCTGTTCATTTCCCGTCTGGAACCGGCAGAGCCAGACCGGACTGCGTGTTCCAGACGAGAAATGAACAGGAACAAATATCCGGAAACGCTCTTTCATCAATTTTATGATTATGGTATACTGGTTCTATCATTTTGCAGAAACGAGGGATTGATTATGGGAAGACCGGAAACGGATTTACACCTGCATCTCGATGGTTCGCTTTCCATCGATGTGGTGAAGACGCTGGCAGATAGAATTGGGTATGATTTTGGCGGGAAGAATGTAAAGGAATTGCTGTCGGTAGGAGAAACCTGTGAAAGCCTGCCGGATTATTTAAAATGCTTCGATTTGCCGGGGATTCTGCTTCAGACGGAAGAATCCCTGGAGTATGCGGCCTGTGATCTGGTAAAGCGGCTGGCCGGGCAGGGACTGGTATATGCAGAGATTCGATTTGCGCCGCAGCTCCATAAACAGAAGGGGCTGACGCAGGGGCAGGCAGTGGAAGCCGTTGTAAAAGGAGTGAGGACAGGCTGTAAGGAGACCGGCATTTACGCAGGAGTCCTGCTTTGTGCCATGGTAAACGGCAGCGATGCAGAGAATGAGGAGACCATGGAGCTGGCGAAGGCGTTTTGTAAAGAAAAGGCTGTAAACGGCGTGGTGGGAGCAGATATTGCCGGACCGGAAGGCTTCGTTCCGATGGCGCATTTTGAAGGAATGTTTAAGCGGGTGTACCAGGCCGGAGTGCCGTTTACGATTCATGCCGGAGAGTGCGGGGACTATGAGAACGTAGTCAGGGCTGTGGCCTTTGGTGCAAAAAGAATCGGACACGGATGCGCGGCGATTCAGTCGGAAGAGTGTATGAGACTGCTGGAGAGAGAAAAAATTACTCTGGAGATGTGCGTGGTGAGCAATTTGCAGACAAAGGCGGTGGCCGGGATAGAAGATCATCCGCTTAAGAAGTTTTTCGACAGGGGCATAAGAGTAACGTATAATACCGATAATATGACGGTATCCGATACTTCTCTTGAGCGGGAGGCGGAACTGATCACGAGGAAACTGGGATTCAGGGAAGAGGATTTGAGAAAGATGAATGAGTATGCGGTCGAGGGGGCGTTTGCCGGGGAAGAGGTGAAGCAGGAGTTGAAAAAGCGTTTTGGGGGACAGTAGGATAGAAGGGCCGGATCGCGGCAATAAAAAACTATTTGCATTTTTCGTCAAAAAATTTTATAATCCCGTCTTTGACAGTTAAACAAAATAAAACACCGCTGAAAGTCCGATTCTATGCGGATTTCACAGCGGTGTTGCTTCGTTTTAAAGTTTGGTATTTTCCTGGTTTCTAGCCATTTGCAGTTAAATTCTTGTACCAGCGCTGTCCCATCTCAATTGGCAGCTTATCTAAGTTTGCTTTTCTTCTGGATCTCCTTCATTTTGCTCTTTGTGATGAATTCAAAGTCTGTCTCAATCCCGCTGGTACTATGGAGCGCATCCGTCAGCTTTGTCCTTTTGTACAGTGGCATGAATCCTTGTCCGCCAACATCTGCAAATTGAAATTTTCTGAGCGTTTCCAGAATCTCGCTGCAGGTATATTTCTTTTCCAGTTTCTTTTCTAACAGACGGTAGACCAGCAGCGCTGTGAAGCAGATTAGGAAATGGGCTTTGATCCGGTCCTCTCTTTGGACATATACAGGTCTTGCCAGGAAGTCAGTCTTCATAATCCGAAAGCAGGCTTCTATCTGCCACCGGCCTTCACTCACCTTAAGAATGTCTCCTGGCTGGTCATCAAACAGGTCTGTACAGACGGCATAAAGCCCGTCATACCTTGCTTCCTCTGCAATCTTTGCTTCGTCCAGATAGTATAAGATATCTGCAGTCTCACCATCTTTTGTAACAGCTTCTTTGTCTATAAATCTAGCCGGATCGTTTGGATTTTTTCTGGTTTTCTTATGTTTTCCATCTTTAAGCATATCCATTGCCCGCTGTACTTGCTTTTCCCGCAGGTCTTTTTGATAGGCAGCATATTTAGGGGAGTAGGTGATAATAAGGCGCTGCTCCAGCTTCTTTGAACTGTAAGGCTCCTCTTTATAAAACAGTTCCTGAGAATCAGCTTCGTTTAACTGCTCCAGGTCCGCCGGCTTTCCATCCGATAATCTCCGGAATCCTGTTCTGTTAAGCGCTGCCTCTCTGTATTCAGCTGCAAGTTTTTTAATAGACTGAGTGACAATGAACCCTCTTTTTCCTGTATGGTTGAATAAACGGTTATTCTCTGAAGCAAGACCGGCGTCTGAGCAGAAGATGAACCGGTCACAGCCAAAGTCCTCGATCACTTTCTTTTCCAGCGGTTTTAAAGAGGTCTGTTCGTTCTGGTTCCCTGGGAATAAGGAGAAGGCCAGAGGGATGCCGTCGCCATCTGTAAACAGCCCCATCTGGATAATCGGGTTGGGCCGGTGTTCTTTACTCTTACCATATTTCTTATCCCCTTCCTCCTGCTCAATTTCAAAGTAATAATTCGTACAGTCGTAGTAGAGGATATGATCATTACGTTTCGTTAAGAAGTTGCTGTTCTTATAAAGTTCTGCCTGTATCAGATCACTTTCCTGAGCAAGGACGCTTAAGGCCCGGTATACATCGTGGAGCTCATAGCCTGGCTTCTCTAAGAATCCACAGGCAGCTTTATAGGAAGAACGTTTGCTGGAAGGTTCCATGACCCTCGTATAGATCAGATCGGAAAGGATCGCATTGAGATCGTATTCAAACTGATGCTTGTCCCGAATCTTTCTGCATACCCGGTTTAGTCCCAGGCTATAGTAGATGGATTGCAAAAATAAGTATCCACCTTGAAAACGTTTTTCCATGTTGTAATCGATCTTTTTATCAGCACGTAAAGGGATCAATACTGTTTTTACATCCTTTTGAGCCTTATACTTTTCCGTTTCGATCTCCGCCTGTTTTTTTGCCCATCTCATGACATCATCCCGGGTCGGTCCATGCTCCACTAACAGTTCATTTAATGTTCCAAGTTTTCGTATGGTCTTAGATGTGGACTTCCCCTCTGAATTTACATAGGATTGTCTGATGTAAAAGGATTCCGCATTTTTGGACTTCGTTGTATCAACCTTCAAAATAATCAGCCCCCATCCCTATTTTACCATAAAAAGCTAAAAAAGGCTATATATTAAAACAAAATATTTGACAAAAAAATATAAGCCAGTAGCGGCTTAGTGGCTAATTTTCTATGATTAGGGTGTCAAAGACCCGGACAGTAGGATAGAAGGGCCGGATCGCGGCAATAAAAAACTATTTGCATTTTTCGTCAAAAAATTTTATAATAAATGTTAACTATGTTTAAATGAAACGATAAGTTGCGAAAAGGTGACAGTATATGGCAGATGAATCAACCATGGAAAAACTGAATAAGACTCCATTGGGAGTTGGAAGGGTTGACGGTGCGATGGAGATCAAGTCGCCTAATGATGAGGAACTGGAGGCACCGGCAGATTTTACCAGTCCCGAGGTACTGTATCAGGAATTGATCGCCAGTATCCGGAGATACCATCCTTCCGATGATATCAGCATGATCGAAAAGGCCTATCATGTCGCTGATAATTTTCATAAGGAGCAGAAGAGAAAGTCGGGTGAACCGTATATCATTCACCCTCTTTGTGTTGCGATTATTCTGGCCGACTTAGAGATGGATAAGGAGACGATCGCAGCGGGGATTCTTCATGATGTGGTGGAAGACACGGTTATGACCCTGGATGAGCTGGGAAAAGAGTTTGGGGAAGAGGTGGCGCTTCTTGTCGACGGCGTCACGAAGCTGACTCAGTTGTCCTGGTCCATGGATAAGATGGAGCTGCAGGCCGAGAATCTGAGGAAGATGTTCCTGGCCATGGCAAAGGATATCCGTGTCATCATCATTAAACTGGCGGACCGTCTCCATAATATGAGAACGCTCCAGTATATGAAGCCGGAGAAGCAAAAGGAAAAAGCCCGTGAAACGATGGAGATCTACGCGCCCATTGCCCACCGGCTTGGTATTTCCAAAATCAAGATCGAACTGGATGATTTGTCCTTAAAATATTTGCAGCCGGACGTATATTACGATCTGGCTGAGAAGATTTCCTTAAAGAAAGATGCCAGAGAGTCATTTGTAAAGAGCATCGTGGATGAGGTGCAGGAACATTTAAAGGAGGCCTCCATTGTAGCCAAGGTAGATGGAAGAGTGAAGCATTTCTTCAGCATCTACAAAAAGATGGTGAACCAGAATAAGACTCTCGACCAGATTTATGATCTGTTTGCCGTGAGGATTATTGTGGACAGCGTCAAGGACTGTTATGCGGCGCTGGGCGTCATCCATGAACTGTATAAGCCGATTCCGGGACGATTCAAGGATTATATCGCCATGCCGAAGCCCAATATGTACCAGTCGCTCCATACGACGCTGATCGGGAGCAACGGACAGCCGTTTGAGATCCAGATCCGTACGTATGAGATGCACAGGACTGCGGAATACGGTATTGCTGCTCACTGGAAGTACAAGGAGAGCGGAAGCGGCCAGGTGGCTGCAGGCAAGGAAGAGGAGAAGTTAAGCTGGCTGCGCCAGATTCTGGAATGGCAGAAAGACATGTCGGACAACAAGGAATTTTTAAACATGGTCAAGGGCGATTTGGACCTGTTTTCCGACAGCGTTTACTGTTTCACTCCATCCGGCGATGTCAAGAATCTTCCAAGTGGTTCCACACCCATTGACTTTGCATACTCCATCCACAGCGCGGTAGGAAACAAGATGGTTGGAGCGCGGGTGAACGGCAAGCTGGTGAACATTGATTATGTCATTCAGAACGGCGACCAGGTGGAGGTCATTACCTCCCAGAACTGTAAGGGGCCGAGCCGGGACTGGCTGAATATTGTAAAGAGCACCCAGGCTAAGAATAAGATCAACCAGTGGTTCAAGACCGAGCTCAAGGAGGATAATATTCTCCGGGGCAAAGAGATGGTGGACCGCTACTGCAAGGCCAAGGGAATCGTCTATTCCGACATTAATAAGCCGGAATATCAGGATAAGGTTATGAAGCGCTATGCGTTCCGCGACTGGGATTCCGTGCTGGCATCGATCGGCCACGGCGGGCTGAAAGAGGGCCAGGTCATCAACAAGATGGTGGATGAACGGGCGAAAAAGATGAAGAAAGAGGTCACCGATACCACGATTTTAAATGATATCGAGGACATGAGTAATAAACTGCCTGTCAACAAGCACAGCAAGAGCGGCATCGTAGTCAAGGGAATCCATGATCTTGCGGTCCGTTTTTCCAAATGCTGCAGTCCGGTACCGGGCGATGAGATCGTAGGCTTTGTCACACGCGGCCGTGGAATCTCCATCCACAGAACCGACTGCGTGAACGTCATCAATCTTCCGGAAGATGAGAGGAGCCGTTTGATCGACGCGGAATGGCAGACACCGGAGGGCGACGATACGAAGGAACGCTACTCGACGGAGATCAAGATCTATGCAAACAACCGGATCGGCATGTTTGTGGATATATCCAAGGTTTTCACGGAGCGGCAGATCGATATCACCTCCATGAATTCCAGAACGAATAAGCAGGGAAAGGCGACCATCACCATGACGTTCGATATTCATGGCGTGGAGGAACTGAACCGGCTGACCGATAAACTGAGACAAATTGAAGGCGTAATCGATATAGAGAGGACTGCGGGATAACGCAGTTTTCTCTTTTCTTAAATACCAGCGGAGAGAGGATGAACGTATGAGCAATTTCAGAATCAGAACGTGTACTGTAGGTATGGTCGGGACTAACTGTTACCTGGTTTACCGGGAAGATTTAAAAAGGGCGGTAATCGTGGACCCGGGAGATAACGGAGCCCATATCCTGAATACGTGCAGGGAGTGTGGGATTATTCCTGAGGCGGTTGTGCTGACCCACGGCCATTTTGATCATATTTTAGCGGTGGAGGAGATCCGCCGTGCATTTAAGGAGATAACCGTTTACGCCGCTGAGAAGGAAGCGAAGCTTCTGGGCGATCCACGGCTTAACCTGACCGCCTCCTATGGAACCGGAGTTACACTGAGCCCGGACCATTTAGTAAAGGATGGGGATATCCTGGAGCTTGCCGGTTTCAAGTGGCAGGTCATAGAGACTCCCGGCCACACGGAGGGCTCTGTCTGCCTGTGGATCAAAGAGGAGGAGGTTCTGATATCCGGTGATACGTTATTTGCGGAATCCCTGGGACGGACCGATTTCCCGACGGGAAGCTCTGCTGATATCATACGCTCGATCAAAGAACGATTATTCGTACTTCCGGATGACACGATGGTTTATCCGGGACACGGGGAGCCGACTACCATCGGACATGAGAAAACTCATAATCCGGTCGCATTTTACAATAGATAGGAACGAACATACCATGATAGGAATTATATTAGACGACAACGCGTACGAGCAGGATATCCGGGAACTGCTCATGGCTTTTTACCCGGGAGAGACATATATTCATGAAGAAAGGGACGGGGATGAGATGCCCCGTTTCTCTGTATATGGAACAACAGGAGGAAACCGGTATTCCCTGACCGTCAGAGAGTATGGGGAAGATGGTGAAATGCTGGAGAACAAGGCATCCGTGGAGGCGGATTTTTCCAATCGTTTTGAGACTAAAAACCGGATTAAACGCATGCTTTACGGCCTGCTCTCGGAAAAGACGAAGAAAAAACTGCCATGGGGGACACTGACTGGAATCCGTCCGACGAAAATAGCCATGACAAAGCTTCTGGAAGGGAAAAATGAGGACGAGATTCGTACTTATATGAAGGAGACGTATTTAGCCAGCGACGCCAAGATCGATTTGAGTATCGAGATTGCTGAGCGGGAACGGGAGCTTTTGTCGGCAATTGATTACGAACACGGCTACAGCCTGTATGTCGGAATCCCGTTCTGCCCCACGACGTGCCTTTACTGTTCCTTTACCTCATTCCCTATTAAAAGCTGGGAAAAACGGATGGACGAATATTTAACAGCGCTGTTTAAGGAAATGGATTATGTGGCCGAAACCATGGCAGGCCGAACTCTTGATACCGTATACTTCGGCGGCGGAACTCCGACATCGCTGTCGGCGGAACACTTAGAGCGGGTGATGGAGAAGTTAAAGGCTACGTTTGATTTTTCAGAAGTGAAGGAATTTACGGTAGAGGCCGGCAGGCCGGACAGTATCACAGAGGATAAATTAAAGGTTCTTCTGGATTACGGCGTTACCCGTATCTCTATCAATCCCCAGACTATGAAGCAGGAGACTCTGGATTTAATCGGCCGCCGCCATACGGTGGATCTGGTTAAAGAAAAATACCGTCTCGCCCGGGAAATGGGATTCGATAATATCAATATGGATCTGATTATCGGACTCCCGGAGGAGGATTTGGAAGACGTCCGCCGGACCATGGAGGAAATCAAAGCGCTTGATCCTGACAGTATCACCGTACATTCTCTGGCCATCAAACGCGCGGCCAGACTTAACATGTTTAAGGAGAAATACGGAGACTTAAAGATAACGAACACTCAGGAGATGATCGATTTGACTGCCGCCTATGCCCGCGAGATGGGACAGGAGCCCTACTATTTATACCGCCAGAAAAACATGGCCGGTAATTTTGAAAATGTGGGGTACTCCAGACCGGGAAAAGCGTGTATCTATAACATTCTGATCATGGAAGAAAAACAGACGATTGCCGCCTGCGGAGCGGGAACCACGACGAAGGTGGTATTCCCGCGGGAGAACCGGCTGGAACGTGTGGAAAATGTTAAGGATGTGGAGCAGTATATTTCCAGGATCGATGAGATGCTGGAGAGGAAGGGGAAACTGCTTGGGAAGTAAGAGAACCATGTGAAATGAGGAAGCAATATGAAAATTGTGATCTTAGACGGTTATACGGAGAACCCCGGCGATTTAAGCTGGGAAGAGATGGAGAAGCTGGGAGAATTGACGGTATATGACAGAACTCCTGTCTCCGACCAGATGGAAATCATACGCCGAATCGGTGATGCAGAGATCGTAATCACCAACAAGACGCCGGTTTCCAGGGCGGCCATGGATGCCTGCCCAAACATAAAGTACATAGGGATGCTGGCAACCGGATACAATGTAGTGGATTATGAAGCCGCAAAGGAAAAGGGGATCCCCCTCTGCAATATTCCCTCCTATGGAACGGAAGCTGTGGGCCAGTTTGCAATCGCGCTTCTGCTGGAGATCTGCCATCATATCGGCTATCACGATAAAGCGGTCCATGACGGGAGATGGGAGAATAATCCGGAACTGGAAAGCGATACATGCCGTTACGCGGATCTCGATGAAGTCCTTGGCAGTTCCGACGTTATCGCCCTTCATTGTCCGCTGTTTGCAGATACGGAGGGGATAATCAACAAGAACACCATCGCTAAGATGAAAGACGGCGTTATTATTCTGAATAATTCAAGAGGCCCTCTGATTGTGGAACAGGACCTGGCAGACGCACTGGCCAGCGGAAAAGTCTATGCGGCCGGATTGGATGTAGTCTCATCTGAGCCGATCAAAGGGGATAATCCGCTGCTGAATGCCCCTAACTGCATCATTACACCTCATATTTCCTGGGCGCCTAAAGAGAGCAGAAAGCGGCTGATGGACATTGCAGTGGATAATGTAAAAGCGTTTTTAAATGGGACTTTGCAGAATGTGGTGAATCTGTAGGCAGTATTTTGAGTCATCCGGGAGCGGAGTCCGAGCTGCTGGCGGACAGGATCGTACATGGTACGGTTTCATTCGGAATTGTAAATTTTATGATAAATATGACAGAAGGAGACAGCCATAATCTGAGAAAGGTTTATGGCTGTCTCTTTTCCTATCACTTAGGAAAAACCCTGTTTGCACTGAAAATCAAAATCAGGTACACTCTAGTTACAATATTAAGGCCTTAAGAACAAACCACAAAGGGGGAAATTTCTTTATGAACGAGAAAACCACAGGTTTTCAGGACAAGCTTATGAAGTACATGATGCCCATTGCCAACTGGGTAGAGAAAAACAACTGGCTCCAGGCAATCAAAGACGGTATGATCGCGGACATTCCGGTCATCATCATCGGATCTATCTTTCTTCTGCCGATCGCGCTGAACAACTTAATCGCTTCCGGGCCGATCCATGATTTTATCTCCGCCCATATGGGCGTGCTGACGTATGCGGCCGGCTTTACCAACGATTTACTGTCAATCTTCGCGGCGTTCTTCATTGCTACGGCTTTGGCAAAGAGATACGGTGTCCACAATACACAGACCGGGATCACGGCGATCATCGTTCATCTGATCCTTTCCGCCGTTTCCATCGAGGGTGGAATCAGCACTGAGTTTTTAGGTGCTTCGGGCCTCTTTACCAGTATTATTTCCGGTATTATGAGTGTGGAGATTACACGGTTTTTAATTAAGCATAATGTAATTATCAAGCTGCCGTCGTCAGTGCCGCCAATGGTAGGAGAGAGCTTTGCCTCCCTGATTCCTCTGGTAGTCAATGTTATTGTGGCAGTTGCCATCGCTAATATCTCGATTGCTGTTACCGGACTTGCATTCCCGGCAGCTATTATGAAGCTCTTAGCTCCGGCTATCAACACCATGGATACGCTTCCGGCACTGCTGATCGTTATCTTCCTGACACAGTTTTTATGGTTTTTCGGCCTTCACGGACCGTCCATCACCTCTGCGGTGTGGGCTGCATTTGCAATCGCTTACCAGGCAGAAAATATGGCTAATTACGCATCGGGTGCTCCGGTTACCCACATCTTCACCTATGGACTCTACTATAATTTCCTTCAGGTAGCAGGTTCCGGATTGACATTGGGCCTTGTCTTATTTATGATGAAGTCAAAGGCGAAATCGTTTAAATCCATCGGTGTGGCGTCACTCGTTCCATCTATCTTCGGAATCAATGAGCCGGTTATCTTCGGCCTCCCGATTCTGCTGAACCCGTATATGTTCATTCCGTTCGTATTCGGGCCGCTGCTGATCACCGTGCTTACATACTTCAGCATGAAGGTGGGGCTGGTTGGCTATCCGGTGGCAGCGCCTCCAGGATTCCTGCCTCCGGGCGTTGGTGCGTTCCTTACAACGTATGACTGGAGAAGCGTGGTTCTCGTATTTGTATCACTGATCATCATGGCACTGATTTATTATCCTTTCTTTAAGATGATGGAAAAAGACGAACTGAAGAGAGAAGCTCAGAGCGAAGCGGAGTAAACAGAACATGGTATTTACAAAAAGGCAGACAGAGATTATAGAGTATATCATGAATAATGTGTCAGGAATCACGGGTGATAAACTGGCAAAGTATTTTGGGGTGTCGTCGCGAACCATCAGGAATGACATCCTTCAGATAAACTCGGCCTTAAGCGGCAGTCTGTCTCTCTGCCAGACGGAGGGGCGAACGGTATACCCCTCCATAAAAGCCTCGAAACGAATCGGTTACTATATCACACAGGAGGATATGGAGGACTTTCGGGCAGTGTTAGAGGGAGGCGATGACAGAGCCTGGGTCATCGCTCCCCACAACCGCGGCTACGCGATTCTGGGCCACGCCCTGGAGAATGGAAGCTGCAATTTATACGATCTGGAAGAGGAGCTGTTCTTATCCCAGACAGCGCTTCGGGAAGAAGTGCAGAAGCTTCGGAAGATGCTGGAAGATAAGATGGACTGGACGGTCCTGTTTCTGGAAGGAAGCCAGGTCCGGATTGTGGAAAATGAAGAAAAGATACGATTATCTATTTTTAACATTATCAAATATGAAGTCCAGACTCATACGGATTTTAACAGTGATTATCTGGGACTGATTTTTCGCGGCGAATATGACCGCGTGGAGTATGAAACTTTTGTAAATGCGGTTAAAAACTACTTTGGAAGCCACGAGATTCTGGTGTCAGACGCCAGCCTTTACATGGTGGCCAACGCTATTTATGCGACCATCATGAGAAAGCGCCAGGGCCATGAGCTGACCGGCTTAAAGGCAGAGGAGTTCGTGGTAGAGGTTCTGACCAATCTTTTGTACCATTTGAAGGCGCAGAAGGTGGAACTGACCGAGAGCGACGAAGCACTGCTTAAGATATTCCTGTATTCCGTAAGGCTCGTCCAGAGCGAGGAGAATACGAGGGCCAGCGCTTTGAGCGGCGTCATCTTAAATGAGTTCTGCCAGGAAGTATTAAATAAATACAGCTTTGACTTACATCAGTCCGACGAGCTGTTCAATAATATGGCGCTTCATTTAGAGTATTTAATCCGCCGGATCGATACGGGCTACCGGATCGATAACCCGATTCTGCAGGACATCAAGACTCAGTATCCGTATGCCTACGAAATTGCGATTCTTCTCGTACCGATCATGTTCAAGTACAAGAGTATTCCCATCCGCGACGAAGAGATTGCCTATATGGCCCTGTACGTGGCCTATTTCCTGGAAAAGGTAAACCGGCGGTTAAAGACCGTGATCATCAACGCTCCGAGACAGAGTGTCTGCGCCATGGTGTGCAGCTGGTTAAATGATCATTTCCAGAATCAGATTGAGATCGTAAAGGTCCTTCCGAAGCACCAGTTGGACCAGTACGTGAAGGACCATCCGGTGGACTTGGTTATTTCTACGGAAGGGCAGAGAGTGAATACGGAGATTCCCGTATTCCGGATCAATGGAATTGCAAACCAGCAGGACTACTCGCGCTAAACGGATTTATCAGACGCATGAGGGTGAGCAGACGGTTCAGTGTCATCGTCAACAAATACTTCGATACCAGGTGTGTCAAGATCTTTGCAAAGGACGGCGGGACAGCAAAATGGAACGGCAGTGTTTCCTTTGAAACGGTTATCGGGACGCTTTCAGAGAAGTTTAAAGAGCAGGGTAAGATTGAGTCAATGGAAGAATACGTGGAAGACGTACTGTCGAGAGAAGTCAATTACCCCACTGTGATCGGAGAATCCGTGATGATTCCCCATCCGCTCATGACGTTTGCGAAGGAGACCGCGGTAGCGGCGGCTATCTTAAAACCGCCCATCACCGTCTGCAGGAAGGCAGTGAAGGTTATCTTCCTCCTGGCCATTGAGGGACGGCCCAATGACGACGTGAGTATTCTGTTTGAGTTCTTCAAACAGGTGGCCATGAATGAAAATCTGGTACACACGCTGTATGAGGCGGCGGATGAAAAAGACTTTTTAAACCGTTTGATCAGTATATCCACTTCCATTGAGCTTTTTTAAGAGTGGGTTTTGTTGATAGAAATTTTAAAATAAAGCAGTAAAATACAACTAAAGTTTGAACCTGACAGAAAATATAGATTGAATAGAAGGAGAGCAAGTAAAAATGAGTGAGAAAAAATTTTCCGTAGTTATCGCAGGAGGCGGCAGTACGTATACGCCTGAGATTATTCTGATGCTGTTGGATAATTTAGACAGGCTTCCGCTTCGTGCCATCAAGCTGTATGACAATGACGAAGAGCGCCAGGGAAGACTGGCAAAGGCCTGTGAGATCATTGTAAAAGAGAAAGATCCGTCCATCGAATTCGTAGCGACGACAGATCCAGAGACGGCTTACACAGACGTCGATTTCTGTCTGGCACATATCCGCGTGGGACAGCTTCCCATGAGGGAAAAAGACGAAAAGATCCCGTTAAAGTACGGTGTAGTCGGGCAGGAGACCTGCGGACCAGGCGGTATCGCTTACGGCATGCGTTCCATTCCGGGCGTTCTGGAGAACATCGAATACATGGAGAAATACTCCCCCAACTGCTGGATGCTCAACTACTCCAACCCGGCTGCTATCGTAGCTGAGGCGTGCAGACGGTTTAAACCGAACGCAAGAGTCATCAATATCTGCGACATGCCGATCGGTATGGAGAACAACATCGCAAAGATTCTGGGCTTTAACGACCGCAAGGAGATGACGGTGCGCTACTTTGGCCTCAATCATTTCGGCTGGTGGACCTCCATCAAGGACAAGGAAGGCAATGAGTATATCGACAAATTGATCGCTCATCAGTTAAAGTATGGAAACACGCTTCCGGAAGAGGGGAATAACGGAGATTACACAGACAATTCCTGGTATGAGACGGCTAAGAAGGTGAAGGATTTAACCGCGATCGACCCGACCATGGCTCCCAATTCTTACTTCCAGTACTACTTATTCGGCGACGACATGGTAGCCCATACCAATCCTGAGTATACGAGAGCCAATCAGGTTATGGACGGAAGAGAAAAGCGGGTATTCGGCGAGTGCGCAAGGATTGCAGAGGCCGGTACGGCAGAGGGAACCTCTTTGGAGATCGGTATCCACGCATCCTTTATCGTGGACTTGGCGACGGCACTGGCCTTCAATACCCATGAGAGAATGCTGCTGATCGTAAGAAATAACGGCGCCATCGAGAACTTTGATAAGGACGCCATGGTAGAGATTCCGTGTATCGTTGGAAAAGACGGATACGAGCCGATCACCATCGGAACGATCCCGACCTTCCAGAAGGGACTCATGGAAGAGCAGGTTGCGGTAGAGAAGCTGACCGTAGACGCTTATGAGCAGGGAAGCTACCATAAGTTATGGCAGGCTCTGACCTTATCAAAGACGGTTCCGAGCGCCAATGTAGCGAAGAAGATCCTCGACGATTACATCGAGGCGAATAAGGAATACTGGCCGGAATTAAAGTAATAAAAATCGTGGAACAAAGTCAAAATAAGCCCGGGAAAATTAAGAAATAAACCCTCGGGGCACATAGTAAATGAGGAGGCAATATGAGAATATTAATTTGCTGTAACGCCGGAATGAGCAGTTCAATCATTATGCAGAAGATGAGAGATGCGGCTGCAAAGCGTAATATGGAGCTTACCTGTGAGGCGGTGCCGAATGCGGGAATCAGTGATGAAATCGGAAAATGGGATGTGTGTCTGGTAGGGCCGCAGCTGGTTTACGCGGTGAACAATATCAAGAGTATCTTAAACATACCGGTAGCAAGCATTGAACCGAGGGTTTATGCCCTGGCCGACGGCGACAAAGCCCTGGATTTTGCGATCGAACTGGCTAAAAAATCATGAGAAAGGCTTAAATTATGGCTGATGTTACAAAATTATCGGAGTGTGCAATGCAGATCGTGACCTACGCCGGCTGCGCCAAGTCCAGCTATATGCAGGCGCTTCAGGAGGCCAAGAAGGGGAACTGGGATCAGGTGGAACCGAGAATTAAGGAAGGCGAACAGTTCTACCGCCAGGCCCACGAGCAGCACGGCGAGATCCTGCTAAAAGAGGTGAACACGCTGGAACCCCAGATTACGCTGTTAATGTCCCACGCAGAGGACCAGATTATGTCGGCGGAACTGGTACGCGTCCTGGTGGAAGAATTGATCGAAATATATACGAATCAGAAGGGAGAATGACGATGGCAAATTATACGATATGGGCAAATGCCACGACAAAGAATGGATTTGCGGCAGATGAGATCATCTCCTGTCTGCAGAAAGCGATCCGGCGGGGAATGGTGGAGGAGGCATGCCAGTACGCCTATGAACTGTATACCTCCGGCCCGGCTTTGTTAGAGAAGGTTTGGCATCGTCTGCTCACGATTTCGGTGGAAGACATCGGCTTCGGCGATCTCGATGCGGCCGGAAAGATCAATACGCTGGATGAAATGCGGAAGAAATTCGCTTACGACGACGGCGACCAGCCGATGTACTTTATCCATGCGATTCGGATTCTCTGTGCGTGTACGAAGGACCGTTCCAGTGATTACTTAAAGAATATCATCATCAAGGAGGCGGCTGTGGGCAAGGTGCCCGAGATTCTCGATGTGGCTTTAGATAAGCACACGAGACGCGGCCAGGAGATGGGGCGCGGATCCATCCATTTCTTTGAAGAGGGAGCGAAGGTAATCCCGCAGCTGGATGTGGATAACGGATATAAGGAGAGATACAGAAAAATCCTGGAGAATTACGATCCGTCTAAGGCGGTTCCGGGAGCGTTTGTTTATAGTTCGGGGAGAGATTAAATAGATGATAGGAAAGGGCTGTGTCTGTATGGTGAAAACCTCAGACATGGCCCTGATTTCATCCGCTGTTTTCTTTGTTAGTGTTATGACAGATTGATATTCTTTTATGTATCGAATATAATAAATGTTATACTGTAGGTTCGGTACATTAATAATTCATTGATGATATACAGCGGAGGTAAAGTGGTATGATCCCTGATGAAATTTTACAACTTATAAGCAATGGAGAAAATAACATTGTTGAGTTCAAAAAGTCTACAACGGATATTACAAAGGATGTATATGAGAGTGTTTGTGCTTTCTCAAATCGGGATGGGGGGCATATTTTTTTAGGAGTTAAAGACAACGGGACGATTCTTGGCATTCAGCCAGATCGGATTGATCAGTTAAAAAAGATTTTGTTACCTGCATAAATAATGAGAATAAGATATTTCCTCCATTGTATATAGTTCCTGTGGAATTTGAACTGGATGGCCGCCATATTCTGTATATTCATGTTCCTGTTGGGACAAGCGTATGTCGATGCAATGGTCGTATTTATGATAGAAATTATGAATCCGATATAGATATTACGAATAATGAGGGGCTTGTTTATCGATTATATGCGAGAAAACAAGATTCCTATTATGTTAATAAAGTATTTCCTCATTTTAGCTATTCCGAATTGAGGACAGATCTGATTGACCGCGCTCGGCGGATGACCCGAAGCCGTTCTCAAAAACATCCTTGGAATCAAATGACGGATGAAGAAATTCTTCGTAGTTCGGGCATGATTCTTCGGGACCCGGAAACCAACAAAGAAGGAATTACACTGGCAGCTATTCTCTTATTTGGACCGGATGATCTGATATTATCTGCACTGTCACATTATAAGACAGATGTTATTTTTCGTGTATTTAATACAGATCGATATGATGATCGGGATGTGATTATTACGAACCTCTTAGACAGTTATGATAGAATGATTTCATTTGGTGAAAAGCATTTGAATGATCTGTTCGTGATGGATGGATTGCAAAGTGTCAGCGCAAGAGATAAAATTCTGCGTGAAATCGTATCAAACAGCCTGGCACATCGGGATTTTTCAAATGCTTATGTTGCGAAAATGGTTATTGAGAGAAACCAAATTTTTACCGAGAACTGTAACCGTTCTCATGGTTATGGAAGCCTAAACCTTTCCAACTTTGCTCCATTTCCAAAGAACCCACCGATTTCTAAGGTATTTCGTGAAGTTGGATTGGCAGATGAATTAGGATCTGGTATGAGAAATACTTATAAATATACAAGGTTATACTCAGGAGGAGAACCTCAATTTATCGAAGGTGATATATTCAGGACCATTATTCCACTCAATGAAGCCGCAACTGGAACCGTAGGACCATTTTCAATTGTTAAAAAAGGTGAAGTTAGTGGTGAAGTTGGTGGTGAAGTTAGTGGTGAAGTTAGTGGTGAAGTTGAAAGGGCTGTTCTTTCTGAAGTTAAACTGGATATGGAGCAATTAAAAAGTCTTTTAGATTTCTGTAATACTGGTCGTTCGAGGAAAGAAATGCAGGATTATTGTGGTATAAAGGCACAGAGTTATTTCAGAGATCATATTCTGTCACCTTTGCTGAGATACGGATTGCTCCGTATGTCTATTCCTGATAAGCCGAAAAGTTCAAAACAGAAATATATCAGAAATTGAATTTATCAGGATATCAGGAAAATTACAAAAAACGCTTGCAAAACTCGAAAAGACCAGTAAAATAGAGAAAGACATATTATTTACGCGAGTGCACCAGATTACAGACCAGTAAAGAATAAAAAGATAACGGAGTGAGACGTATGGCACTGAAAAAGAAGCCGGTAACCGGCATGAAAGATATCCTGCCCGCAGAGATGGCGGTACGGGACTATGTAATGAACCAGATTCGTGAGACATACCGTGGATTCGGATTTACTTCCATTGATACCCCATGTGTGGAACATATTGAAAACCTGACGAGCAAGCAGGGCGGCGACAACGAAAAGCTGATCTTCAAGATCATGAAGCGCGGGGAGAAGCTGCGCCTCGATACGGCGGAGACGGAAAACGACTTAACAGACAGCGGCCTCCGCTACGACTTAACCGTGCCATTATGCCGCTATTATGCCAATAACGCGGCATCGCTTCCGGCGCCGTTTAAGGCACTTCAGATGGGCAGCGTATGGAGAGCGGACAAGCCTCAGAGAGGAAGGTTCCGCCAGTTTGTCCAGTGTGACATTGATATTTTGGGCGATCCCAGCAGATTAGCAGAGATTGAACTGATTCTTGCGACCACCACGCTGCTCGGTAAAGTTGGCTTCAAGGGATACCACGTCCGCATCAATGACAGAAATATCTTAAAGGGTATGGCTGCTTACTGCGGATTCCCGGAGGAATCCTTTGACCAGGTATTTATTATTCTGGATAAGATGGATAAGATCGGCATGGAAGGCGTTGCTTCTGAACTTTCCGAGGCCGGATACGAAAAGAACAAGATCGACCAGTATCTGGCACTGTTTGGTTCGGTGACACCGGATGCCGCAGGTGTCCGTTCTCTCGGAGAGACGTTAAAGGATGTAATGGAACCGGAAAAGGCGGAAAATCTGGCCGCTATCATGGACAGCGTAAACAGCATCGCCACCAGCCAGTTCGACATTATATTCGATCCGACACTGGTGCGTGGAATGTCCTACTATACCGGAACAATCTATGAGATCCAGGTAGACGGGTTCCCGGGATCGGTCGGCGGCGGCGGCCGTTACGATAAGATGATCGGCAAGTTTACCGGAATGGAGACACCGGCCTGCGGCTTCTCCATCGGATTCGAGAGAATCATTACCATTCTGATGGAAGAGGGATTTTCGGTTCCGGGAAGTACGGAGAAGAAAGCATTCCTGATTGAGAAGGGCGTCAGCGCTGAGGTCATGACGGCGGCGATTAAAGAGGCCATGGACGAGCGGGCCAGGGGCGTTTCCGTTCTCGTTTCCCAGATGAACAAGAATAAGAAGTTCCAGAAGGAAAACCTTCAGAAAGAGGGCTATACCGAGTTTAAAGAATTTTACAGAGAAGGCTTAAAATAAAAAAGCCTGTATCCAGAAAGCAAGGAGGCATATTATGGCAGAATCAATGCTGGGACTGAAACGGTCCCATAGATGTACAGAGGTTACGAGCAGCAATGTCGGTGAGACCGTCACCGTCATGGGCTGGGTGCAGAAGAGCAGAAACAAGGGCGGTATTATTTTCGTGGATTTAAGAGACCGTTCCGGTATTCTGCAGATTATCTTTGAAGAGAGCGACTGTGGTGCAGAGAGCTTTGCAAAGGCCGAAAAGCTGAGAAGCGAATTTGTTATCGCCGTGACCGGACACGTGGAGAAGCGTGCAGGCGGAGTGAACGAGAATCTTGCTACCGGCGATATCGAAGTCAGAGCAGAGAGTCTTCGCATTCTTTCGGAGTCCGAGACACCGCCATTCCCGATTGAGGAGAACAGCAAGACGAAGGAAGAGCTTCGTTTAAAATACCGTTATCTCGATTTGAGAAGACCGGATATCCAGAGAAATATCATGGTCAGAAGCCAGGCCGCCATCATCACGAGAGCATTTCTGGCAGAGGAAGGTTTCTTCGAGATTGAGACCCCGACCTTAATCAAGAGCACACCGGAAGGCGCACGCGACTATCTTGTACCGAGCCGTGTTCATCCGGGTTCATTCTACGCGCTTCCGCAGTCTCCGCAGTTATTTAAGCAGCTGCTCATGTGCTCCGGCTATGACCGCTATTTCCAGCTGGCCAGATGCTACCGCGATGAAGACTTGCGTGCCGACAGACAGCCGGAATTTACGCAGATCGATATGGAGCTGTCCTTCGTGGATGTGGAAGACGTCCTTGATGTAAATGAGAGACTGTTAAAGAGATTATTTAAGGAAATCTGTAATTTCGATCTGGAGCTTCCGATTCCGAGAATGACATGGCACGAGGCGATGGACCGATTCGGCTCCGATAAGCCTGATCTGCGTTTTGGCATGGAACTGAAGAATGTGTCCGATGTGGTCCGCGGCTGCGAATTTGCCGTATTTAAAAATGCTCTGGAAGCAGGCGGTTCCGTGCGCGGTATCAACGCTGATGGGCAGGGAGCCATGCCGCGTAAGAAGATCGACGCCCTGGTGGAGTATGCAAAAGGCTTCGGGGCAAAGGGACTGGCTTACATTGCCATCGCTGAGGATGGCACTTACAAGTCCTCCTTTGCAAAATTCATGACAGAGGATGAACTTCACGCATTAGTGGAAGCTATGGCTGGAAAGCCGGGAGATTTGCTTCTCTTTGCGGCCGACAAAGATAAAGTGGTATTTGACGTATTAGGAAATTTAAGACTGGAACTGGCAAGACAGCAGGATTTACTGAAGAAGGACGACTTCAAGTTCTTATGGGTAACCGAATTCCCGCTTCTTGAGTATTCCGAGGAACAGGGACGTTTCGTTGCCATGCACCATCCATTTACCATGCCGATGGACGAAGACTGGCATTTAATCGACAGCGATCCGGGCGCAGTGCGTGCAAAAGCCTACGATATCGTGTTAAACGGTACCGAGATGGGCGGCGGCTCTGTCCGTATCCATCAGGGAGATATCCAGTCCAAGATGTTCGAAGTCCTGGGCTTTACCCCGGAGCAGGCGCAGGAACAGTTCGGATTCCTGCTTGACGCATTCAAATACGGAGTTCCGCCTCACGCAGGTCTGGCTTACGGCCTCGACCGCATGATCATGCTTATGGTGGGGGCAGACAGCATCCGCGACGTAATCGCATTCCCGAAGGTAAAAGATGCCTCCGACATGATGACAGAGGCTCCGGCTCCGGTTGATGAAAAGCAGCTGGAGGAACTGGGGATTGAGGTTTCAGAGACAGAAGAATGAGAGACTGAAAAAATAGCAGAATAAAGAGAGCAGATATAGATACCGAGATAGGTACAGACAGCCTGCATCTCAGCGCCATCGTTGGCGTGGGGATACGGGCTGTTGTTTTGGTGCGCCCGGCGGCGCACGTTTCTAACCGGTGCAAGTCCGGAATCCGCCC
>OLPX01001071.1_pt1 | contig 21378 bp, 16 predicted proteins | sample 1672491 | NCBI WGS metagenome assembly OLPX01 (sample SAMEA3136692, study PRJEB25190) | human gut metagenome | biome: human gut; feature: human-associated habitat; material: faeces | place: Austria | collected 2013 | reverse complement strand
GCCCGCCTCCGCCGCAGGAGTGGTGGTGGTGCCTCCGCCGCTATCCTTGCTGCCTCCGCCGCAGCCGGCCATCATTCCAACCAGCATGGCTACACTGAGTAACAACGCGATCCTTTTTTTCATTAACAGTTTCCTCCATCTTTTTATTTTCTCCAGCCGTCAGAACCGCCGCTCTGCGCCTGTAAGTTTTCGAATATACGTCCGCCTTCCGCCTCTCCCCCGCGGGGCAAAAAACGATACAAAAAAAGAGCATAGCCCGTATGACCCCAATCCAACATCAGGACCTCAATTACGTTGCCGCTCTCATTCTCTTGGCAAAATGCATATTCCGTTTTAGATTACATTAAAATAATACCATCATTTCCGCTATTACGCAAGTGGCATTTTGTATTTTATTAAACATTTTTTACATTTTTTAAGGTCCGCCGGGAAAATTTCACAAAATATATATGCCGAATTTCTTAAAACTGCTAAGAAATCCGGCATTTTTTACATTCTCTTAATGTTTCTTACGATTGTAGTTGATCAGGCTTCCCGCCCGAATAATCTGCCGTTCCTCCAGCGTCAGCCCTGCAATGGAAAGGGTGATCTCATCGAACGTTTCCCTCCCCGGCCTGTAAACGTATGCCCGGATACGGCTCAGATCCCCGGCCAACGCCTCCCGGATTCCGGGGACAAAGATATAATCGCCCGTGTCAAACTCCGGCTCCTCCTCCATCTGGAAGGGCAGCATGCCCCAGTTGATCACATTGGAGCGGTAGCGCTTGGTCGCGTACTCCCGGCAAATGTTGGCCAGACCGCCCAGCACCCGCTGGCAGCTGGCGGCCTGCTCCCGCGCGGAGCCGTCCCCGGGCCTCACCGCGTAAATCACGCTGCCGATTTCCGTCTCCGTGGCGCTCACCGCGGCAAATCCCGGCAGACGGCGGATCCGGCCGAATACCCGGGACAGCTCTTCCGCCAATTCTTCAGGATTTCCACCCGCTCTGCGGGCTTTCTCAAAGGCATCCACCTCCTTAGCCCTGCCCACGTAGGCCGGTTCCCTGCGCGAAAGGGTAAATTCCGCCAGCCCCAGGGGATTGGAACGGAAGGAGGAGGTCTCCCCCGACGGGATCAGCTCGTCGGTGGTGGTCACCGGGTCCATAATCCTGGCGCACACCTTCAGAAGGATGTGCTCCGTCAGTCCGCCCATCTCCGGCCAGTCCTTGATATTGGGGCCGCAGACCAGCTTCTCCTCTGCAACCGGCCGCCCCCATCCAAAGTACACACGGTTTTGGTACACGGTCCTGTCAAACTCATGGTCCGGCACATCGCCCCAGCAGTCCAAAGCCTGCGCGGAGGTGAGCACGCCGCCGTTTGCGGCGGTGGCCGCAATGGAGCGCGCATCCATCAGCGCAACCGCCGCCATCTGGCCTTTCCCCGGCTTGGAGCCTTCCCGGTTGGGGAAGTTGCGGGTGGTGTGCCGGATGCTGAACCCATTGTGGGCCGGCGTGTCCCCCGCTCCGAAGCAGGGGCCGCAGAACGCGGTGCGGATCACGGCCCCCGCGCCGATCAGCTCCGTGACCGCGCCCTTGGCGATCAGGTCCGCCAGCACCGGCTGGGAGGAGGGGTATACCGCCAGAGAAAAATCGCCGCAGCCGCAGTTCCTTCCCCGCAGGGCGTGGGCCGCCTCCATGACGTTGGTGTAATTGCCGCCCGCGCAGCCGGCGATGATGCCCTGCTGCACCTGTATTTTCCCGTCAATCACTTTATCGCACAGCGTAAATTCCGCGCGCCCGTCCGCCACCCGGGCGGCCGTTTGCTCCACCTGCCGGAGGATATCGTACGGGTTTTCATTTAACTCGTCGATCGTGTATACATTACTGGGGTGGAAGGGGAGCGCGATCATTGGCCGGATTTCGCTTAAATTCACGCGCACGCAGCCGTCGTAGTAGGCTACGGCTCCCGGCTTTAACTCCCGGTACGCGTCTCCGCGCCCATGGCTCTCCAGATAATTTTTGGTATCCCCGTCTGTTTTCCAGACCGAGGTGAGGCAGGTGGTCTCCGTGGTCATCACATCGATGCCGTTGCGGTAGTCCGTGGTCATTTCCGCCACGCCCGGCCCCACAAACTCCATTACCTTGTTCTTCACGTATCCGTTTTGGAACACGGCGCCGATGATCGCCAGCGCGATATCCTGGGGTCCCACATAGGGCTGGGGTTTTCCCTCCAGATACACGGCAATCACCTCGGGATAGCCGATATCGTAGGTGTCGCACAGCAGCTGCTTGACCAGCTCGCCGCCGCCCTCCCCCACGCCCAGGGTTCCCAGCGCCCCGTAGCGGGTGTGGCTGTCGGAGCCAAGAATCATACTGCCGCACCCGGCCATCATCTCCCGCATGTACTGGTGCATGACCGCGATGTGGGGCGGTACAAATATTCCGCCGTACTTCTTACAGGCCGACAGCCCGAACAGGTGGTCGTCCTCATTGATGGTTCCTCCCACCGCGCACAGGGAATTGTGGCAGTTGGTGAGCACGTAGGGCAGCGGAAACCGCTCCATCCCCGAGGCCCTGGCCGTCTGGATCACCCCCACGAAGGTGATGTCGTGGGAGGTCATGGAGTCGAATTTGAGCCTGAGACGGTTCATGTCGCCGGATGTGTTGTGGGATTTTAAGATGCCATAGGTGATGGTTTCGTGGCGCGCCTCTTCCTGCCCGTTCTGCTCCCCGGACAGCTGCGGGGCGCGGGAGGCTTCGGATTCGGGGATGATTTCCGTGCCGTTGAGGAGATAGACGCCTTCTTTGTAGAGTGAGATCATGTTGTTCCTCCATACTGTAATTAAATGCGAACAGGAACCGTATATCACGGTTCCTGCCGCAAATTTAAGTCTTAAATATACATAGACGGAGACGCTTTCGTAAACAATTCGATTCCCGTTTCCGTGATCAACAGCGTGTCTTCGATATTATAGGTGTGCCGCCTCGAACTATAGAATGGTGTCTCAAAACACATCACCATACCGGGTTCAAATACACGAGTCTCCCCCGGAGCAATAAACGGATACTCTTCGCCCGAAATATCACAGCTGATGGAATGACCATGATGGCCCCGTATATAATTTTTCATTCCGATGGCTTCTTGTGTCCCCTGAAAAATATCACACATGCGCACACCAGGCCCAATGTGATTGATTGCCCATTCATACCCTCTCCACAGTGTGGAGTATAATTCCTCCTTGTCAGCGGAGGCTGTATTTCCCACCGCGTATGTTCTCCCCAAATCGGATTTATACCCGTTCGTGTAAGGTCCTCCATCTAAACGAATCAAATCTCCCTGGTTAATCCTCGTCTCGCAGGGAATCCACGCAGGAGCAATGTCTGCTCCGATTGTGTGCGATTGGCTGACCGCCGTCATATCCGGTGCCAACTCCAAACAAACCTTGTGAAATATATGATGCACATCAGCCGTTGTCATACCGGGAACAATTTGTTTCGCCGTTATATTCATTGCCCGCTCCGCAACCTGGGCATTATGGCGAAGAACCTCAATCTCCCATGGCGTCTTAATCGCTCTGGCCTCATTTAGTACCTTTGAACAATCTGCCACATGGTCCGCTCCAAAAGTCTCGCGTAGGAAATTACCGGCTTCCCACGTCAGCCATTTATTTTCAACGCCTACCTTTGCGCCTTCTGCCTTTGCCGGAATAAACTGAGCAGCCATACGATAGGTCTTATTTAAATCCGGCTGCACCTCTTTAACCATGTTTTCGACGGCATAATCCTCAATGTAAATCCAAACCGGATAGGATTCGATATGAATCGATGGATCACAAGCTTTTACAGCAGCATTCTTTTCAAACTCACTACAGATTAAATATACTTCCCCCCCTGCCGTCACGACTGCCGCAGCATTTCCGGTTTTTCCTGAACGATATAAACTTCTCACCGCAAATCCGGTTGCATAAAAGACAGATCCAGCTGACGTCAGAAGCAGCGCGTCGAATCCGGCATGGTTCATTTCCGCCTGCAGGCGTTTCAAAATAGCGCTTTGATCTCTTCCCTTAATTTTCATATTCGCTCTCCTAAAGTTTATTTGATAAGTCCAATTTCCTTATAGTATCTCTCTGCACCGGGATGAAGCGGAATCAACTGGCCTTCCATCGCATTAATGCCGTCCTTACCGCCAAAATCGCCAGCCTGGGGATGTGCAGTTGCCAGTTCGTCGTGGTTTTCAATCAGTGTTTTTACCCAGTCGTATATTACCTGCTCATCTGCATCCGGCGAGCAAACATATACATTTCTCGTTGCCAATGTTTCTGCGTCAAAATCAGTGCTGTATACATCTTTCCCAATGGTGGTCTTTACAAAGTAGGGATTCTTCTCAATAATCTTGTCCCGCACCTCTTCATTCATAGTCAAAAGCTGTATTCCTGATGAAAGCGCAAGATCAGAGATACCTGTGTTGGGGACCGATGATACGTGAATTCCATACTCAATATTTCCATCCTGAAGTGCTGTCAGAATATCGTTAATTGACATTTCCTCTATCTTGAAATCATCCGTTGTCAGACCATAGGCTTCCAAAAGAATTGGGAAATAGAACTTGGACATCACACCTTTTGATACGCCAATCTTTTTGCCCTTTAAATCCGGCAGTTCTTTTGCCGGTGAATCTTTGGGCACGATCTGTGTAATAGTCGTCATATAGCCACCCGTCACAAAATTGATACAACCCTTATAAGATTCGTCAAATTCCCGGGTTCCTTCATATGCTGCAAGAGCGGAGTCCGTCATAGCAACGCCGATTTGCGCAACCCCTTCACGAATCAACGTAATATTTTCCTGTGACCCCGTTGTAATTTCAGGCTTAATCTGGTATTCCGGGTAATTCTGAGTCAGAATCGCCCCCGCCGTTGATGTTGTGATATATCCCACACCCTTACTGGTTCCACAAGCGATCGTAATCGTCTGCGGCGTGCGGGTAACACCATCGGCTTCTTTGCTTTCCACCACCGCTTCCGAGTTAGCCGCCGTCGTAGCTGCTGTACTCCCAGATGTGGAACTCCCTCCACATGCGGCGAGACTTGTCACCATTGTCAACCCCAACATTACACTAAAAAATCGCTTTTTCATAAAGTACCTTCCCTTCTTTAATATAGATTTATTTTATAGTTTTTCTCTTTCACTAGCCCGGCACATGAAGAACACGGCTACCACCAGAAATGCTCCTAATATATCTGTAATGATTCCCGGCTGAATCAAGCTGAGCGCCGCACCCGCCAGCATAATTCTCTGGTAGATACGGATATTCCATTTAACGAAGAAATTCTCTGTCACACAGCTCAAACAGTAAATCCCTGCGATTGCGGTTATCACAGCATACAGAACCTCATACCAGGCTCCCTGGTTCAGAAGAATCGGGTTAAACACAAACATAAACGGTAATATAAATCCGGAAAGAGCCAATTTAAACGCCGCAAATCCGCACTTGCTTGGATTACATTGTGCGATTCCTGCCGCCGCGTAGGAGGCCATGGCTACAGGCGGAGTAACATTGGAGATAATCCCAAAATAGAACAGGAACAGATGAGCAGCGATCGGCAACACCCCCAACTTGATCATAGCTGGTGCAATCATTGTCGCAAGTACCAGGTAAGCGGCAGATGTGGGTAAACCCATACCAAGGATCAAAGACACAACCATGGTCAGAAGCAGTAAAATTTCCAGCTTTCCTCCCGCTGCTGTTACCAATATATTTGACAGCCGGTAACCCAGTCCTGAACCGACGACCGTACCAATAATAATACCCACCAGCGCACATGCAACAGCCACCGAGATGCAGCCTCTTCCGGCACTTAATACTGTGTTGACCAACTTTTCCTTGTCAAAACGGGATTCCTTGCTAAACGACACCACCACCAGTGTAAAAATCAAGACATAGATGCCGGCTTTCGTAATGGAATACGCCATAGGTCCAATCAGAATCATTAAAAGTACCAATGGAGAGAATAGATAGCAGCGCTTTAAGAGCCTCCCCAAAGTCGGTAACTCCTCTTTGCGCAATCCCTCAATTTTATGCCGCCTTGCATAGAGATCAACTGTCATCAATATTGCCACAAAGTAGAGTAATGCCGGAATAACTGCTGCTTTTACGACATCCCAATATGAGATTTGAAGAATTTCAGCCACCAGGAACGCGGCAGCCCCCATAATCGGCGGCATAATCTGTCCACCGGTCGAAGCCGTTGCCTCAACAGCCCCTGCAAATTCAGGCTCAAATTTCATCTTTTTCATCATCGGAATCGTAAAGGTTCCTGTGCCAATTACATTTGCTATCGACGAGCCGGAGATGGAACCAAAAAACGCCGATGCCACAACCGCAACTTTGGCTGGTCCCCCTCTAAAACGGCCAAATGCAGCGGTAGCCAAGGATGTGAAATAGTCGCCAACCCCTGTGGCACTGAATACCGCTCCCAATATAATAAATATCACGATATAATTTGCCGATGCATTAAGTGGTGAACCAAGTATACCATCCGATGTAAACACAATTAAGTGAATGTATCGCCCTAACTTGAATCCTCCATGCTGTAACAGTGATGGAGCATACATTCCTCCAAATGCATACAAAATAAAAATCATTGCCACAACAGCCAAAACTGTTCCGATTTTTCTCCAGGTGGCATAAATCAGAGTAATGATCAAAAGTATGCCAAAAATAATATCCGGAGTGGTAGTAATTCCACCTCTGTCATCATATGTAGGTGATACATACCAGATATACATCATGCTGGCTACTCCGGCAATGAGAAGAAGCGTATCCATACACAGCAGAACAGGTTTTCCCTCATCCTTCTCCAGCAGGCCCATAAAAAGAATCCCAAAGATCAAGGCAAGGTGAATACACTTCTGTCCGTTATTCGAAATCACGCCAAAAAGCGCTGTGTATATATGAAAAATAACAAATATGGCACACAAAACAATCGTAGTATACTTACATATCTTTTTCATATATGCCCTCCTCGTATGTTCTTTTTATCCGCTCCAATCCCTTAGCCAGTATACTTCTCGGGCAACCGATATTCATGCGCACAAATTGTCCTCCGCATGAGCCAAAGCCACTGCCTTTACTTATGGCAACAAGGCTTCTATTGATAAAGAAATCCTCCAATTCATCCGGGCTCATCCCCATTCCCGAGCAATCCAGCCACATCAGGTATGTCCCCTCCGGCTTCACCAATTTAATTTTCGGCATATACGTTTTCAGATATTCATCCAGATATGCGACATTTCGTTCCAAATACGGAAGCAGCTGATCCAGATAATCATCACACTTTGTATATGCGGCCACATAAGCCGGCAGGGCAAAAATACTCTGCTGAATGCTGCGGTTCATCTTAAAACGCTGCTCTAACCGCTTTCTGATTTCCGGATTTGGAATAACCAGTCCGGACCCTCTAAGACCTGCACAGTTGAATGTTTTTGACGGCGCATAACAGGTAACACTGTTCATCGCATACTCTGTTTTCAAAGAAGCCAACGGTACATGACGATATCCTTCAAAAATCAAATCTGAATGAATCTCATCAACCACCATAAGAACATGATTCCGGACACAAATGTCCGCCACCCGAATCAATTCCTCCTCCGTCCACACTCTCCCTACCGGATTGTGCGGATTACAGATAATCATCAGTTTCGCTCTAGGACTTGCAGCTCGCTTTTCCAAATCCTCAAAGTCTATAAAATAGCGTCCTTCTTTATAGATCAGCTCATTGTTGACCAATATCCTATTGTTATCATTGATCGCAAATCCAAAGGGATGATATACCGGTTGCTGTATAATGACTTCATCTCCCTCTTGCGTGTACTCCTGAATCATTGTATTCATAACCGGTACAACACCTGTGGCAAATACAATCCACTCCTTTTTGATATCCCAGTCATGCTGTTTCTTAATCCATCGGATCGTGGACTCATAAAATTCAGGAACCACAAAACTGTAGCCGTAAATAGGATGGGCTGCACGTTCCATTACTGCCTCAACCACAGGAATCGGACAAGTAAAATCTGTATCCGCAACCCACATGGGAAGCGCTTCCGAATTGCCGACTCTAACTCCCACATTATCCCATTTTGAACTTTGTGTATTTCGCCGTTCAATGATCTCATCAAAATTGTATTGCACGACTCTCCCCCGCCTTTCCTCTCTATTCAACCAACATATCTGTATCTTTCACTATTATAAATCCATTCTATCGTCATAAAATTGGAAAATTATTCCACATCATTTCATGATCCGATTGCCGGTAATTTTTCTACCATATCAAGCATTAGAATCGTGTCCTCTAATTGGTAAACCCTGCTCTTTTCCATCCCTTCCCCTGCCACCCCCTCAAACTTCCGCTTCTCCTGTTCCTCCGTCAGCGGCTTTGCCACGCTCCCGGACATATCGTCCACCTGGACCGCAAGCTCGCTTGCGTCCTTATAAATCAGGCGCAGGCGGCAGCCCCAGCGGTCCGGGTAACGGCTGGTAAACAGCGGATCGGCGGTTACCTGAACGCGATTTGCCAGGCTCTTGATCAGCGGGTCGCCGATGACCTCCGGCGCAAACTCCGCAAGGGATACATTTCCCCGCACCAGGGCGGCCGCCACGGTATAGGGAATGCTGAATTTGGCCTCCACGGCGCTGGACGGATACCCCTGGGAGCCGCACTGCAGGACGCCCACTTCGTAGGTCTCCACCAGAATGCGCTCCACCTGTTCCAGATCCGCCTTTTCCCGCAGCATTAACGCCCCGTCGATGGCGTGGTGGGTGGTGCGGCAGCAGGGGTAGGGCTTTTTGTCAATCTTCAAAATCTCATAACTGATTCCCAGCCCGTTCACCAGCGTCTCCATATTAAAAGAATCCGCTACCGCCCGGTACAAGCCCCCGTCTCCGGCGTCCAGGATCCGCTCCGGCCCGGTCATGCCGCCCTTTGCCAGCACGGCGGCCGTCAGACCGTTTACCGCCGCCCGGGCAGGGTGCAGCTTTTTACAGGTCGCGCCCTCCTCCAGGAAGGCCCACAGACCCGAGGACTGAGTACCCGCCATTCCCAGGGCGGACACCATCTGATCCTCGTCCAGCCCCAAAAGATGTCCGGCGGCCGCCGCGGCTCCAAAGGTGCCGATAATCCCCGTGCCGTGCCATCCCCGTTTCCGGTTGCTGACCACGTCCATGGCCATTCCCACCCGGGCCATCACCTCGTAACCGGTGATCACGGCCTCCAGCAGGTGTCTGCCCGACTCTCCCATGGCTTCTGCCAGGGTCCAGGCCGTCTCCACCACCACGGCTCCCACATGGGATTTGGAGCCGGTGTGCACGTCGTCCAACTCCAGCGCGTGCCCCATCATCCCGTTTAGCAGAAGGGCCTGGAACACGTCCAGGGAAAATCCCTGCCCCCACACGCTGGCCATCCGCCCGGCGGGAGCGGCACACCACTGTCTCAGCTCGCGGCACAATTCCGGTATCTCCTCGTACCGGACCGCCCCCAGAGCTGAGCCGATGCTGTCCAGTACGCAGTATTTTGCAGCCCTCATCACCTCCTCCGGCGCCTGTTCCAACCGAAAGTTCACCGCAAAGCCGGCCAGCTGCCTGAGTTCTGTCATACGTTTTCCCCCTCCGCCCCGTCAGATATCCAGGGAATTGTATTTCTCAATATAGTTGAGCAGTCCGCCCTCGCTGACAATCTTGATCTCCTTGTCCGAAAGCCGGAACTCCATGGCAAAATCCGGGTCGTTTTTCTTGTGAATCACGCGCCCTGCCACATCCACCACCAGCTCGTCCCCGTCCGCGATGCGGTCGGTGTCGCATTCGATCAGCAGCATCCCGTTATTGATGGCGTTTCGGTAGAAAATGCGCCCGAAGCTCTTGGAGAGCACCGCCCCCACCCCGGCCTCCTTGATGATAAGCGGAGCGATCTCACGGCTGGAACCGCAGCCGAAATTCCGGTCCGCCACGATGAAATCGTCCTCCTTTACTTCCCGGGCAAACTCCGGCCTGGCATCCTCCAGCACGTGCTTGGCGTACTCCTTCGGATTGGCCCGCAGGGAAATCAACCGTCCCGGCGCAATGGAGTCGGTGCTCACATTGCTGCCGAATTTCCAGGCTTTTCCTTTTATCTCGTCCCTGATCATAATCGTTTTCTCCTCCTCTGCTTACATGACCTCTCTCGGATCTGTGATAAAGCCACGCAGCGCCGTAGCCGCCGCCGTGGCCGGGCTTGACAGGTAGATGCTGGCCGTGGGGTTTCCCATTCTCCCCTTGAAATTGCGGTTTTGGGTGGCCACCACCACCTCGTTGTCCGCCGGAATTCCCTGGTGGACGCCCATGCAGGGGCCGCAGTTGGGGGCCTCGATCATCGCCCCGGCCTCCGCCAGCGCAAGCAGCGTGCCGTCCTGCATACATTCCTTGTACACCGCGGCTGAGTTGGGGATCACCAGAAGGCGCAGGCCCTTGGCGACCTTTTTCCCCCGCAGAATGTCCGCGGCCACGTGCAGGTCCTCGGTGCGGCCGTTGGTACAGCTTCCGATAAACACCATGTCCACCTTCTGATCCGCACAGTTCTTCGCCAGATCCACATTGTGCACATAATGGGGTTTGGCTACCATGGGCTCCAGGGCCGCAGCGTCAATGTCGATCACCCGCTCATAATTGGCTTCCTCGTCCCCCCGGATCTCCCGGTAGTCCTGCTCCCGGCCGAACTTCTTTAGAAATTCTCTGGTGTGCTCATCCGTCTCCATAATCGCCGCCTTGGCTCCCACGTCCACGCCCATGCTGGTGATGGTGAGGCGTCCCGCCATATCCAGCGCGTGGATGGTGTCGCCCCTGAACTCCAGTGCCTTGTAGATCGCCTGGTCCGACTGGATGATCCCGGCCAGCTTCAGCATAATGTCCTTGGCGTACACGCCTTGGGGAAGGGCCCCGTTTACATTGATCCGGAAGGTCTCCGGCACCTTGATCCAGGTCTTTCCGTAGCGGGTAACCGCCACCATGTCCGTGGAACCGCAGCCCGTGGCAAAGGCCCCGAATGCACCGTGCACCGTCGTGTGGGAATCCCCCACGATACAGACCGAACCGCATTTTAAGTAATCCTCGTACACGTGGGCATGAACATGTCCCGTTCCGCCCTCCTCCCAATGGCAGTTGTGGCTGCACGCATAGCGCCGGGTCAGCGCGTGCTCATTGGCCACCTCCCTGGTGGGAACCGGACCGAACTCATTTGCAAACAGAATCCGATCCGAATCGAATACCGGGTCGTCCTGATATCCCCTCTCGTTCATCAGGCGCACCAGCAGGGGGCCGGAGCCGTCGTGGAGCGCCGCGAAGTCCACATCCACCACTACCGTCTCCCCCGCGCTGACCGGCCTCCCCATCTTTTCACTCAATAATTTCTCTACCAATGTCTGTCCCATAAAAACCGTCTCCTCCTGATTGATTTTCTATATACCGGCTTTTTCGATTTCCAGCGCCTTCAACAGCGGCTGCACGCCGTCCATTTTTTCGAAGCTTTGCAAAAGCTCCGCCAGTTGTTTCATCTGCGACTCGGTGTAGAAATGTTCCAGGTTGTTGGAAAATTTCTCCATAACCGCGTCCAGATCCACCGGATTCTGAGGCGTTCCCTTTTCCCACCGCTGGTCAAAGACGAATTCCCGTCCGTCCCGCAGACGGATTTTCAGCCAGCCGGGGAAATATCCCGGATTGCGCTTGCCGTCGTCGGCCACGCACCGGACCCGGTTCATCAGCCCGCCGATGCGGCTGTCTCTGGCAAGGCACATACTGATTTCCCAGGGACTGACCTTGCCTTTGGCCAGCGCCACCGACACCACATAGGGCAGGCTGAAACGCATCATGTAGTCGGTCTGGGGATTTTTCTTGGCCGCCTCGGGTTCGCATACGATGTGGTAACAGCGTTCTTCGATCCGGCACTCGATTTCCTCCACCTCCTCCGGCTCGACCTCGTATTTTTCCCTGGCCTCCAGCACACAGTCGATAAAGGAATGGGTCATGTGGCAGACCGGGTACATTTTGAAAGTGATCTCCGGGGTGTGCCACACGGTTCCCAGATTTTCAAATTCCTCCGTCCCGCATACAAAACCGCAGTGGGTCTTAAACAGGCCGAATTCTCCCTCAAATACCTCCTTTGCGCCGGTAAATCCCGCCATAGCCAGCTGAAGGGCGTACACCGCGCTGTGGGCCGCCCAGCCCGGGTGCAGTTTCTTCACCCAGCTGCCGTCCCTGAGGAACTCCTGCAGGCCGGCCGCCTGGCTGCCACAGATTCCCAGCGCATTGACCAGGATGTCCCGGGATACCTTGTATAGCTTTCCGGCCACGCAGGCCGCCGCAAAGGACGATACAATCCCCGTTCCGTGATATCCCACGTCGTGGAACCGGCCTTTGGCCGACAGCGCCAGCCTAACAATCACTTCCCAGCCGACGATAATAGCCTCGTAGATTTCCTGGCCGGTAGCTCCCACCGCTTCTCCCACGCAGATTGCCGTACTCACTACCGCCGCGCTGGGATGCACGATCCCGCCCACGTGGGTGTCGTCGTAATCGGAGCCGTGGATTAATCCCGCGTTGTACAACACCGCCTCCGCGACCTGGACCTGATCCGCGCTCCCCCACAGGGTACACACCGGCCGGCTTCCGTTCTCCGTAACCACCCGGCGTATGGCCTGGGCGTGTTCCGCTTCCAGATTGGCCATTGCAACGCCAAAGGTATCCATCAGCAGCAGCTTTCCGTACCCGATTACATTGACCGGAATCTGTTCGAAGGTCAGATTCAGGGTAAAATCCGCAATACGTTCGGAAATTGTTTTCATATCCCTCTCCTTAGTTTGATTTATATTTACATTATAATTAGTGCATTGTCGCAAATCCAATATGTAAACAAGATGTTTTATATTCAAATTTCCTATGATCTCCCCAAAACTTGACATTTTACCGTCAATAACCTAAACTATTACTGCAACATCTAAAAAAATAAACCATATTCGTAGAAAGGGCCGGAAATGAATCTGAATATCCGCGAAATTGAATATATTTTGACCATCATGGAGGAGGGGAGCATTACGAAAGCCTCCCAAAAGTTATTCATTGCACAGCCATCGCTGAGCCAGGTGCTGAAGCGCGTGGAAAATGAACTTGGCGTCACGCTGTTCACCCGCGTCAAAAACCGGCTCAAGCTGACCCCGGAGGGCGAAGTGTTTATCGACGCGGGACAGCGGATTATGAAGGTAATCGACGAACTGGAGCAAAATTTCTCCGGTCTCTCCACCGCCCAGTCCGGCCGTCTGGTGGTGGGCGTCCCCTATCTGCTGGGCACGCTGATCGCCACGGATATCATCCCTGTGTATCGCGAACGTTTCCCCCAGATCGAGCTTCAGCTGGTGGAGTCCTCCTCAACTGAGCTGGAGCAGCTTCTGATGGACGGGGCTATCGATATCAGCGTGATGCCCCTTCCCTTTAAGTTCAACGATTTCCCCTATCACCTGTTTCTGAAGAGCCGCATGGTGCTTTTGACTTCCAGGGACAACGAGATCGCGGAGGGCGCTTACCGAAAGGCTCCCGGCGACCGGTTTCCTTACATCGATATCACCCAGCTGAACAACGCTCCCTTTATCATCGGCCATCCAGGCCAGCGGATCCGCACCATCAATGAAGCCATTTTCAAAAAAGCGCGGATCACCCCCAATATTGTCATGACCAGCCGGAACCAGGAAACCATCAAACGAATGGTGGCCAACGGAATCGGCTACACCTTTATCCCGGAGCATTATTTGGAAATATTTGGATCTTTCGATTATCTGGATTGCTATTATCTGGAACCAGAAGTGGATTACCAGTGGAAGGTGGTCACCGCTTATTACGATGAAACCCACCTGCCCACCGCCATGCAGAACTTTTTAGATATTATGGACGAGTATTACCGCACACATTTTGCCGATCCGGTCTTTTCGGACCGCCGTTGAAATGACGGTTCACAAAAAGGCGTACACCGCCGGACTTTCCCAGTTCCGGCAATGTACGCCTTTATTTGGATGCAATGGGCCGCTCACGCAGCCTGCGGGCCGTTGCCCGATGCAGTTAGAAAAATCGAATCTTCTTCGCCATCTCCACGAATTCCCGGTTGTTCCGGGTTCTGGCGAACAGGTCCAGCACCTTCTCCACCGCGTCCTCGGGCTTTAAGGAGTTGGTGGCGCGGTGGATGATGTCCACGCACTCCGCTTCCTCCCTGCTCAGCAGCAGATCGTCTCTTCTGGTGCCGGAGCGCAGGATATCGATCGCCGGGAAAATCCGCTTCTCGGACAGTTTCCGGTCCAGCATGAGCTCCATGTTGCCCGTACCCTTGAACTCCTCGTAAACCACGTCGTCCATACGGCTTCCGGTGTCCACCAGAGCCGTGGCCAGGATGGTCAGGCTTCCGCCCTCCCGCATGTTGCGGGCCGCGCCGAAGAAACGCTTGGGCATGTACAGGGCCGCCGGGTCGAGACCGCCGGAGAGCGTGCGGCCGCTGGGCGTCACGGTCAGGTTGTAAGCCCTGGTCAGACGGGTGATGCTGTCCAGCAGGATCATCACGTCCCGGCCGTGCTCCACCAGGCGCTTGGCGCGCTCGATCACCATCTCGGAAACGCGCTTGTGGTTGCTGGCTTCCTCGTCAAAGGTGGAATAGATCACTTCCACGTTGGGGCCCACGATGGCCTCCTTGATATCCGTCACTTCCTCAGGCCGCTCGTCGATCAGAAGGATCATCAGATGCATGTCCGGGTGGTTGGTGGTCACCGCCTTGGCCACCTGCTTGAGCAGGGTGGTCTTTCCCGCTTTGGGCGGGGAAACGATCATGCCGCGCTGTCCCTTTCCGATGGGGGACAGAAGGTCCAGCACCCGCATGGCCACGGAAACGCGCTCGCCCGGGCGTTCCATATGCAGCCGTTTGTTGGGGAAAATGGGGGTCAGGTCCTCAAAATTCGGGCGTGTCTCCGTGGCGCTCAGCGGATACCCGTTCACGGTGCGGATGTAGAGCAGGGCCGCGAATTTCTCCGTGGCCGACTTCACCCGGCGGTTTCCGCTGATAATGTCGCCGGTTTTCAGGTTGAAACGGCGGATCTGGGACGGCGCCACATACACGTCGTTCTCACCCGGCAGGAAGTTCTCGCACCGGATAAAGCCAAATCCGTCGGGCATTACCTCCAGGATACCGTTGGCCTCGATGCCGCTGTCCAGCTCCGCCAGGTCCTGATTGTTTAAACCCAAGGCGTCGCTCCTCATATCCGTGCGCTGCTGGCGCTCCTCACCCGAAGGCGCGCCGTAGGAGGGCGCTGCCTGCTGGGGCGCGCTCTGGCTGTTGTTGTAATACCGGTTCCCGCCGCTCTGACCGTTCTTGTCATAGGGGCGGTTATTCCGTCTGGGATCCGCCATGCGGCTGTCTGTGCGGCCCTGGCGGCTGTCGTATACCACCGGCCCCCGGGGCTGGCGCTGGGACTCCTGTGCACGCGGGGCGGACTGTGCCTCCCGGTCCTGGGACGCAGGCTGGGTGTTGTCACGGTCATTTCCACGGGCGCGGTAGGTGTCGCGCTCATTGCCGCGGAACTGCTGAGAGGCGTCGCGGTAGGGCTGGGCGGAATCGCGGTCTGCCCCGCGGGACGCCTGGACCGTATCGCGGTCTGCTCCGCGGGACTGCTGGGCCGTATCCCGATCATTTCCGCGGGAGGCCCGGGCGTTTTCGCGGTCTGCCCCGGCGGCTGCGGGGGACGCCTCGGCGGGACGCTCCGCCTGCGTCGGCTTCACCTGGGGATTCTTCTCCGCCTGCTGGCACAGAAGCTCGATCAGCTCGGCCTTGCGCATGCTGCTCACGCCTTTTAAGCCCTGGGCCTTCGCCAGCTCGCGCAATTCCGCCACTGGCAATGTCTCTAATTTCTCGCGCATATTCTATCTCCTTATCATAGCATAACAAGCCGGTCCCCTCTTTGGTGGAACACAGCGTGGTACGAAACTATTTTATTAAAATGTCTTAGGTATGGGGGTTATTCCAGATATAAGAATCCATTTGGAAAAACGGACTACCGGCGGCACGGAAACGCCGCCGGCCCATCCAACATAGCTATATTATATACTTCACCATTTAGAAATGTAAAGTTAAAATTGTCTTATTCCGTCCCTTTTATTCACATTTTCCGCAAAACGCAGCCACAAGGCCCCTTAATCCTCCCTGAGCAGGCCGCCGGGCACCCTTCCGTCCGTGTCTCCAAGGCTGACGCCCAGGACTTTGGCCAGCAGCGGGCCCTCGTCCACCAGGCGCATGCTGCCGATTCTGGCCCCCGGGATAAAGTCCGGTCCCGCGGCAAAAAAGATCGTCTGGTAGTTCTCCTTGGTGGGCAGATACCCGTGGGTGGCCGCGTGCAGGCCGCTGCCGTAGCCCGCCTGCCGGAACGGCACGTCGCACTCGTTCTGGTAAAAATACCCGTCCCTTGCCTCCAGCATAAAAGCGCAGTCCCCGTTGGCCCCCATATTCCGGATCTGAGGCTGCTCGAAAAACTGCTCCAGGCCGGAACGCTCTTCCTCCTTCCAGCGGCAGAGCAAACGGCGCACTTCCTCCGCCAGCTCCCGGTCCCGCCGGTTTTTCAGATAGATGTAGCAGGCCCCGTCGCACTCCCGGGCCAGCACCCGCCACTCCTTCACCATGCCCTTTTCCGCGGTCAGCCAACCCTTGCGCCGGAACCAGTAATTGGGGTAAACCGCCATGGACACGTCCTTCTGACAGTGGTCTCCCAGGACCACCACATTGGTTTTCTGCTCCCAGCCCATGCTGCCCAACAGACTGAACAGCTCCCCCAGCCGCCGGTCATGGCGTCCCAGGGCATCCTGAATCCCGGGGACAGAGGCCCCGAAGGTGTGCCGGTTGGTATCCACGTCCGTCAGATGGGCGAAGAGCACGTCCGGCTGGTAGCGCCTCAGTGTATACAGCATACCGGCCTGCACGAAATTGTCCAGCTGCGGCTGCTTCACTCCATCCACCATGTATCCGAACCGCCGGTACAGGTCGACCTGATACCAGGGCGTTCCGTTGGAAATGCTGACCGAAATCTGGTTCTCCCAGGGCTGGTTGGCCCACACCTCCGGCAGGTTGTAGCGGATTCTGGCCTTGCCCGTCACCGGCCACAGGAGGGTTGCTACCTTAAGGCCGCTCCTACGGGCCTCGTCGTACAGCGTAGTCCCGTGGATGTAGCGGCGCTGCCAGAACCAGTCCGGCTTACGTTTCTCCGGCTGGATTTTGTGGTTGTTCACAATTCGGTGATTGGCCGGGTACAGCCCGGTCATGATGCTGGTGTGCGCCGGGTAGGTCAGGCTGGGATACACGCTGATTACCCGCTCACAGCCCGCAGCCCGCTTCATAAAGGCCCGGAAGTGGGGCAATGTCCTCATATACGGCAGATCGATGCTCCCCACTGCGTCCAGTGAGAGCACGATCAGCCGGTTTCTCTCTCGTTTCATCATGGTTCAACACATCTCCTGCTGTCTGCCCGCCCCTGCTGCGAATACCGTTCCCCGCCTCCCGCGGTTTAAGTGTCCTCCTCCTTAAGCCAGGCCATATGGCGGCGAATCTCCCGCTCATACCCGTTGTCCGAAGGCTCGTAGAACACGGAACCCTCCATTCCGTCGGGCAGGTACTGCTGCTTCACGTAGTGCTTGGGATAATCGTGGGCGTACTTGTATCCCAGACCGTGCCCCAGCTTCTGAGCGCCCTTATAGTGCTTGTCCTGCAAATGCACGGGGACCGGCATGGTGCGCGAGGACGCCACGGCCTCCGCGGCCGCGCCCACCGCCATGCAGGCCGCGTTGCTCTTGGGCGCGGTGGCCACGTAGGTCACCGCCTGGGACAGGATGATCTGTGCCTCCGGCATGCCGATCCGCTCCACTGCCTGGGCCGCGCTCACCGCCACGGTCAGGGCCTGCGGGTCCGCATTTCCCACGTCCTCGGAGGCGCAGATCATGATCCGCCGGGCGATAAACTTGATGTCCTCCCCAGCGTAGAGCATCCGCGCCAGGTAATAGACCGCGGCGTCCGGATCGGACCCCCTCATACTCTTGATAAAGGCCGACACTGTATCGTAGTGGTTGTCCCCATTCTTGTCATACCGAACCACCCGTTTCTGGATGCATTCCTGCGCCACCGCCAGATCGATATGGATCTTGCCGTCCGGTCCCCGCTCCGTGGTCAGAATGCCCAGCTCCACAGCGTTTAATGCCGCCCTGGCGTCCCCGTTGGCGGTGTCCGCCAGAAATTCCGCCGCGTCGTCGTCGATCACCGCATCGTAGGTGCCCATCCCCCGGTCCCGGTCGTACACGGCCCGCCGGATCAGCTCCCGGATATCCTCCTTCTCCAACGGCTTCAGCTCAAAAATCCGCGACCGGGACAGCAGCGCCCCGTTCACCTCGAAATATGGATTTTCCGTGGTTGCGCCGATGAGGATCAGCGTGCCGTCCTCCACAAAGGGCAGAAGATAGTCCTGCTGTCCCTTGTTGAAACGGTGAATCTCGTCCACAAACAGGATGGTTTTCTTCCCATACATGCCCATGTTGTCCTTGGCCGCATGCACCACTTCCTCCATGTCCTTTTTGCCGGCCACCGTGGCGTTGATCTGCCGGAAATCGGCGCTGGTGGTGTTGGCGATCACCTTAGCCAGCGTGGTTTTTCCCGTGCCCGGAGGTCCGTAAAAGATAATGGAGCCCAGCTTGTCCGCCTTGATGGCCCGGTACAAAAGCTTGTCCCTGCCCACAATGTGCTGCTGGCCCACCACCTCGTCCAGCGTTTTGGGGCGCAGCCGGGAGGCCAGAGGCGACTCTGATTCCATCTTGCTCTCCCGCATATAGTCAAATAAATTCATATCCATTTCACTCACCGTCCATTCCGCGGCTGTGGAAAAATCCCCACCACCACGCCGTATTCGGCGGGCAGCCCCGCCATCGCCTGTTCCATGGCCGATTCCACCACCAGAACTTTTTTCGCGCCCGCCTGGTAGAACACGTCCTCGTACACCTTCCGCTCCACCTTGGTCAATGTGAGCGGCACGCAGACCGCAATTCGCGGCTTGGAAAACAGACGGCGCCGGCAGCATTTCCCCACAAAAAAGCGGAACATTTTCGCGGCCAGCTCATAGTCGGCCACCACTCCGTCCTTTAACGGGCTGACGATCTCCACAAGTTTCTCCATCTGTTCCGCCGCCGGGTCCTGCGCCAGCTGCAGCGCCTCCCGCCCCAGGGCCAGAATGCGGTCCCCGCAGAGGGCCGCCGCCATCTGCTCGGTAATTTCCACGGAATCACGCGCTCCGTACAGCCGGACCAGCGCCGGCTCATAACCGTTTATAAGCTTATTTTCCACCATCGCCTGTATCTTCTCCCTACTCCCCGTCTTCCCGGTTTCCGGCCGCGTACTCGCCCGGGCAGATATCCATCACGCACCGGACCGGCTGGATCAGAGCGTCCTCGTACTGGCAGCGCCACTGGACCTCCTGGCTCATATTTCCGTTCAAAAGCCCGTCGATGGTCTCCCCGCTGCGGACCGGCGCGTTCCGGTCAAACAGATAGGAGGCCACGTTGTAGGCGTGGTTCACCACCCGGTTGGGGTCCAGGCCGTGGAAATGGTACTGCACGTCCGGCAGCCCCACCGCGTACATACCCAGGGTGTCCACGATCTGATCGTCCGTCCCCTGAATATTGAAAAATCTGGCGTTCACGCCAAAGTACACGAAACGGTCCTCCCGGGAAACGCCGTGCTCCCGGACCATTTCCGCGGTAAACAGTTTGCCGGCCGGCGCAATCCAGACCGCGGTGCAGTCGGGATACAGCTCCATCGCCGCCTCCAGCCAGTCCATCAAAAGTTCGCAGCGCTCTTTGTACTCCAACCCTGCGGACATCATATCAAAAATGGACACCTGATAACGGCAGGAATCCAGAATCTCCCCGCCGTTTTGCACATCCCAGAGCTGGCTCCTGGCAAAATCGTCGATGGAGCTCTGTTCAAACTCCCGGACCTCCGTCATCACCACCTGCGCTGGGACCACCCCGTCCTTATATGTAACCGGATACTTTTTGATCGCAAAGGAGACCATCCCCGGTCCCGGGCTCACCAGATCCACCTCGCCGAAGCGCCGGTTCAGCGCCCGCCCTATGGTCCCGTTGTCCGGCTGCTGCGGCTTCTCTGCAAACAGCAGATGCATAAAGTATATATTTTGAAATTCCGCTTTATCCTGCGTATTCTGTGTAAAATCCCCAATTTTTTCCATGTTTTATCCCTCTCCGGCGGCAGCCAACGCTCTGTTTTGCGGCGAGCCGCCTCGTTGATCAATCGATCAGTACCTCGTCAACCGTAACAAAAGTATATCCCTGCGGCGTCAGGGTGTCAATGATTTCCAGCGCCGCCTCCACGGATGTGGGAAAAATGTCGTGCATCAATATAATATCCCCATCCTTCACATCTTTCAAGACGCGCTTCACGATTTTCTGCCGGTTCTGGAGCTTCCAGTCCAGCGAGTCCACGGACCAAAGCACGGTCGTCATATCCACCTTGCACTCCAGATTATCATTCCAGTCTCCGTATGGCGGGCGCAGGTACTGGGGCCGCTCCCCGGTAATCTGCTCAATCATCACACTGGTCTGATCCACCGCGTCGCAGACCGCATTTTCCCCTGCCTTGGTCAGCTGAATATGGCGGTAGCTGTGGTTGCCGATCAGATGGCCCTCGTCCTTCATACGCCGCACTAGGTCCTCATTTCCGGGGATACTCTGCCCCATTAAAAAAAAGGTCGCTTTGACTCCACGGGCCTTCAGCCCGTCCAGCAGGTCCTTGGTACACTCCTTATTGGGTCCGTCGTCAAAGGTCAGCGCCACGCACTTGACCCCGTTCCCCCGCTTTTCGCTCACAACGCCGTCTCCCGGCCCCGCATCTGCCGGCAGGCCCGTATCCGTTGGTAGGCCGTCCTCCGGCCGGCCCGGGGCATCACTGTCTCCCGCGGCAGAGACAAAACGCTCCCAGACCGGACTGCCGCCGCCAAAAGCGGGCAGCTTCAAGATCCCCAGCGTCCATAAAAGCGCCGCCGCCAGCAGCAAATCCATACCGGCTATTACTGCCATAAGCCTCAGCTTCTTTCCCATCTTCCCGGTTCCCCGCTTCCGAAATCCTATATTCTATCTTCCAATATATGATTTGGGGGGTGGTAAAATGCATGAGGGGGAGGAAAGGGGGATTTAGATTGCTGGAGGGGGACGTCCTAAAGAATTTACTGGGTTTTGCCTGGTACCCTTTATACGCAGACTTCTGGGAGTCGCTGGCCGTCCTAAGGAATCCACCAGGCTTTGCCC
>OLPX01001062.1_pt1 | contig 21494 bp, 15 predicted proteins | sample 1672491 | NCBI WGS metagenome assembly OLPX01 (sample SAMEA3136692, study PRJEB25190) | human gut metagenome | biome: human gut; feature: human-associated habitat; material: faeces | place: Austria | collected 2013 | reverse complement strand
TAGTTTCGTCATACTCAAAAGTAGGCGATGTCAAGTTACGAGGATAAGGCATACCCACCGAACTAAACGAACTGCGCACTTTCAGATAATCAACGAAAGAAGGTAGTTTCACCATTTCAGAGACGACAGCCGAAAGTCCAATTGACGGGTAAAAGAAACAAGTAGAAGATGAGTTTGCCAACTGTGACGCCCAGTCATTACGTCCGGTCATCGTAAGATAAAGCATACTCTTCCACCCTACTTCAGCACTGGCAAATATAGACTGCGTCTGCTCTTCCCATTCATCCTGACGTGCTTTCTTCTGAGTATTGTCAAGATCAAACACATTAAAAACATTGGGAATACCATTGGCGCGTATCGGTCCACGATAACTCAATTCGTCATACTTATTATCTACGATGCTCGCCCCGATATTGACCACAATAGAATAATCACCCAAACGTTTATTTATATTTGCCAACGCATCAGCATACACTTGTGTTTCGTCAGGTTTAGATATAGCATAAAATCCCTGCGCACTACCTTCAGTAAGAGTAGTATTGGAACTTGCATATAATTTTTGTTCATATTTGGTACTGGAATTATCAACCCGAACACGCCCTGAAATATTCAGCCAGTCTGTAATATCATAACTTAAAGAGGCAGATAGCATATAACGCTTCTTGTCATTCGTCCGTAAATTGCGATAAGCGATCCAATAAGGATTCTGCATCCGCAAGTCTCCTTCCCCTTGAGGCCAAAACATAGTTTTAATCTTACGGGCCGGATCCCAACGTTCGAACACTTTTATCAAATTAAAGTCGTCGCCACGTGGAAACAAATAAACAGGAACTATCGGATTTGAGTAAGCACCTTGATTAGTCATATTGCGGTCATTCTGAATAATATAACTTGCACCTACATCAAGCTTCATCCTGTCATTCAGAAAGTTTGTTGTGTTACGGAAGGTGAAATTAAAACGGTTGTAACGGTTGTTCGGTACAATCCCTTCCGAATTAACCGCAGCAGCAGAAAAGAAAGTCTGATTCTTATCTGTTCCCGTTGATAATGTAACGGAATTGGTATAAGTTATCCCCGTATCAAAGAAATCACGTGGTTCATAGTTTCTACGAGAGGCGTCATTTAATAAAGTCCCCCAACTCAACGTAGTAGAATTACCAGTTTTTCCCGAACTGCCTGTACCATAGCGATTTTGAAAACGTGGAAGTACGAATGGCTTAGCGAATTCTGTATTACTGGATACAGAAACCTGCAATTTACCAACCTTGCCACGTTTCGTATTAATAACAATGGCTCCATTTGCCGCATTACTTCCATAAAGGGCAGCTGCGGCCGCTCCGGTCAACACAGAGATGCTTTCAATGTCATCCGGGTTGATGTCGGCAATGCTTTCAGTCACTCCCTGTGAGCCATTCTCCATACTACCGCCACCTCCGAAATTAAACATGGGAATACCGTCAATAACATACAGTGCATTACTGCTTTGTTCAATCGACTTTGTACCACGCATCACCACCTTGCTAGCTCCACCTACTCCTGAAGAACTACTGTTGATATTAACTCCTGCGACTTTACCATTCAGGCTATTAATAAAATTTGCATCCTTGACATTTGTCAACTGGTCAGATTTTACCTGTTGCACATTGTAACTCAGAGCCTTTTGTTCCCTCTTGATACCCAAGGCAGTTACAACTACTTCATTTAGCGCCTCTACGTTAGCAGACATTTGTATATTGTACACATTCTTATCTGCTATTTTTACATAAGACGAAATATAGCCAATATAAGTAAAGCTTAATATACTACCTATAGAAGCTTTTATGACGTACTTACCCTCCAAATCAGTAACAGTTCCATCATCAGTCCCTTCTACCCGTATATTTACTCCTATCAGTGGTTCATTTTTCTCATCAACAACCCTTCCTGTTACCTGTTTAACAACCACAGTTCCAGTCTTTGGCTGAGGAATAATATTAATATAATTTCTTTTAATTCCATAAGAAAATCCTGTTCCTTTAAGGATAATCGAGAGGGCTTTTTCCAAATCAATATTTTTCAAATTGAGATTGATAGCCGGTTTATCAATTAATTGCGAATCGTTATATCCTACTGAAAGCTTTGATTGCTTCTCCACTTCTTTCAGTGCTTCAATAACAGTTATATTTTCTTTTTGAATAGTAATTTTCATACCACTTTGGGCAAAAGCTGTAGCTTGTATTACAACCATAAATAAAAACAACACAAATCTTATCCTTTTTGCCTTCTTATCATTTTTCAATGTATAACTGTGTAACATGAATTTTAAGTATTAGTTTGCTAACTTTTTTATTCGCAACACATGTCTATCTGTTTTAATTTTCGATTTCATATCCAAGGCAGAAAGATTCCTGGCATAGATACTTTTTCACATATATCTTTATTATTAGGCAGTGCCTATCAACAAATGAAAGGCATCTGCAGTTTGTATATTCAGGTTAATTTATAAAAGACCGGAAGTGTCCTTCTCTGAAAGTCTATCACTTCCAGTCTTCAATTCATTCACATGGAGCGTCCTGATATCTTAATAATTCTTCGAATAGATAGTCGTCGTACGAGATACGGTCTTGCCTCCCCAAACTCTTGAAGCAAAGTTATTCATTAAGCTTGTTTGACCAGACTCGCGTAGATTGAACATCATAATGGCGCCATAGCCACTATAATTTGCAGCGCTACTTTGTATCACACCTGCACTTGGTCTACCATCCGTACAGTGTATTGACATCTTTGCCCATTTGCTATTCCCTAATCCGGCCGGAGTACTCCAATCCGCCCCGAAATCAGGCCACATGTAACTAATGGCATTCATTGTAGTCGCATCAAAATTTGTATAACCACCAAAACTGAATACTGTAATCAGTTTATCAGGCAACAACTGACGCACTCTTTTTACAAGATTTCCAAAAATCGTAGTACTTGGTGAAGGTAAATTAGAAGGTGCCTTCCAATAGTCTGCATATTCATCGTCAAAATCCACACCATCTAAATTGTACTGCTTAACACAAGCGGCAATCTGTTGTGCAAAACTTTCAATCATGGCCGGTGTCAAGTTACAGAAACCCACTCCGGTGTGATCACCCAACAGCCCTAAAGAGACTCTGATACCTTTCTGTTGTAAAGGAGCGATAAGCGTACCGGCATTGGTCAATATATGAGACTGATTATTGTTATGATACAATTGAACAGTACTAGCCGTACCCCGAATATTAGAAGCAAACAGAATCACATTATCAATCACCTGCTCTTGCGGGTCCGTACCTGTAAAATAGTACTCTCCTGCATTTAGAGGATTTACATCATTAGTTTCAATATAAGTAGTCAACTTCGGCATCTTGTCGCTGACGCTGCGAGTAGCTGGCGAAATACCTTGTTGTTGTGTTTCTGCCATGTAGTCATCATTACTACAACTTGTGATCAAAGTTCCTGTCACCATTGCTACAACGAGCAACAAGAAGTATTTCAAATTTTTCATATAGTATTACTTTTTATATGGTTACTATTTCGCTTAGGTAATGCGTTCTAAAAGCTTAATAATTCCTCCTTTCTCCGTTTTAGTTATTCGACATACCTTCCACCGCTTTAACTTTCTAATATCAAAATTATTTCTGCATAATATAGCATTTATCGTGTTCTATCTTAAAATATAAATCTCCTGCTACATCAACAATGACATCCATAACTTCAGACAAAGGCGGATTATCTTTAAACCTGAAACTATAACGATCATTCTTTAAGCTATGCTGATTATAAAAGAACTTACAATCGTACTTACGTTCCAATATCGTTATAATCTCCGTTATAGTCTTTCGATTAAATACCAACTCACCTTTTTGCCATGCTGTCACATCTTTCATATCAGGATAAGTCAGAGTATCTTGACGGCTCTTCCTATTATACACCAATTGTTCATTTGGCTTAAGCAACTTCTTTTTGCCCAAGTCGTCAAATTCCACAAGAACACTCCCTGTTATTAGAGTTGTAAAAACATTATTATCTTCAGTATATGCGGATACATTAAACTCGGTTCCCAAAGCTGTTATTTGAAAATCATTGGTTTTGACAATAAATGGTTTCTCTTTATTCGTTTTTACCTTAAAATTGGCTTCTCCAATTAGAAAAACACTACGATACTTTCCAGTAAAATGTTCGGGATATAATAGCATACTACTCGAATTCATGCTTACCCGACTTCCGTCAGGCAAAAAAAATGTCTTCATCTGAGTGCCCGATATACATTGCTGAGTTATTCCTGAATCGTCTTTTTCTGCCTTACAAAGCAGATATCCTAAAGATATAGATACTATTAATAATATAACAGCTACCGATTGCCACAATCGCATAAACAGTTTTTTATCGGATTTTTGTTGAGGTTGAACATGTGTAAGATTGTTATCTAACTTCCAACGTTCCAGTGATTTCTCCAGGTCGAATACTTTTCCTTTTTTTCTAGCTTCTAGATAAAGCTCCTGTAATGCTTCATCCTTTTCTTTTTCATATTCATCATTAACCAACCACCTGTAAAACATTTGATTTGTTTGTTCCGAATAATTATGTCGGGCAAAAAGGGATAATATTTTCTGAAAATAGTTCTTCATGTTATCGTTATATTAGATTTCGGAATTTCATATATAACGATTGAAACATTCCAGCTACTTAAAGAAAATACAGGAAAAATAAAATTAAAATGATTCTCTTTAAAACTTGAAGCGACAAATATATCTGATGCTCTATTGTACGAACAGAAAGATGTAAGGATAATGCAATCTCCTGATTGCTCATATTATTGAAACGGCTCATCTCAAAAATCTTTCTGCGACGTTCAGGAAAGTTTTCAAGAGCCATTCTTATTATTAGTTGTATTTCTTTATAATAAAGCGAATTTAACGGATCCGAAAGGCCTAACAAATCCTTAATTTTACTTTTCTTTATTTGTTCCTCCCGATAATCATTTTCCAGTCTTTTGTGCTTGATAAAATCAAATGCAACATTTTTTGCCATAGCGTATATATACCCTTCTTTTCCATCATTATTTTGCCACGTCTCAAAATTAGTCCATAATTTGGTAAATACATCTTGAGCCAAATCTTCCGCATCTGCTTCCGATTTAAGAAACATATTGATAAAAAACTTCACTGAAGAGAAATGAGTTCTAAATATCATTTCAAACTGTTCTACTAAACAATGGTCTTGATTCATATAAGATTACACTTTTGTTTGTGTTACCTTACAAAGATAGAGTAACTTATCTAGAATTAAAAGTAATAATGATTTTATTTTCAATAAAACATTACCATAACGTTACAATTAAATTCTAATCCCTAAATCTAACTCAAAAATAAAATAACTTCTACTTTTTTAGACATTCTTTTGAGAAACAACTTAAAAATTCTAGCATATTTGTCTATTACGAACACTTTTTTCGATTAATAAAAAAATACATACGTACCATTATGAGAATGTGCCGTTTGAAATTCCAGATAATTGGGTGTGGACAACATTGGGTGAAGTTGGTACTTGGCAATCAGGCGGAACTCCTAGTCGTTCAAACAAATCATATTATGGTGGAAATATACCTTGGCTTAAAACCGGAGATTTAAATGATGGATTGATTTCGGATATTCCAGAAAGTATAACAGAGGAAGCTGTCGCAAGCTCTTCTGCTAAAATCAATCCTACTGGGAGTGTATTAATTGCGATGTATGGTGCAACAATTGGAAAATTAGGAATACTTACATTTCCTGCTACTACTAATCAAGCATGTTGTGCTTGTATAGAGTTTAATGCCATTACTCAATTATACCTCTTCTATTTCCTATTGTCGCAAAGAAGTACATTTATATCAAAAGGAGGAGGTGGAGCACAACCCAATATATCAAAAGAAATAATTGTAAATACATTTATACCTTTACCTCCTCTTAGTGAGCAACAGCGCATTATAATGGAAATAGAGAAATGGTTTGCTTTGATTGACCAAATTGAGCAAGGAAGAGCCGATTTGCAGACAACTATCAAACAAACCAAGAACAAAATACTTGACCTCGCTATTCATGGTAAGCTCGTACCACAGGATATGAATGATGAACCTGCCATCGAACAGCTAAAACGTATAAATCCCGACTTTATACCTTGTGATAACAGACATTATACGCAGTTGCCTAATGGTTGGTGTACTACTACACTTAAAGATTTATGCGAAAACATCAATGGATTGTGGAAAGGGAAGAAAGAACCATTTGTCCATGTGGGTGTTATACGCAATGCAAATTTTACAAAAGACTTTAAGTTAGACTATTCAAATATCGAATATATTGATGTTGAACAACGAACTTTTACTAAACGGCATTTAATGAATGGTGATTTAATTGTAGAGAAATCAGGCGGTAGTGATAATAATCCTGTAGGAAGAACAATACTCTATGAAGGTGAAGGTGGCGTTTTTTCATTCAGTAATTTTACAATGGTATTAAGAATAAAGTATAGCAACACCATATTAAGCAAATTTTTGTACTATTATATTCTGGCTATATATCAGACAGGAGCTATGAGATTGATGCAAACACAGACTACGGGTTTACACAATCTGATTCTTGATAAATTTTTATTAATGCCTATATACCTACCACCGTCTTCTGAGCAGAAGCGGATAATCGATAAAATAGAAATGATTTTCACCACTTTAGATATGATAATGGAGAGTTTATAAGCTCCCCATTATCATGTCCAATTGAGAAAATAAAGTCTGTATTTTAGCCTTAATTAGTTTTTGTTCAGATAATGGAGGTAACATTAATCTTATAGAACGCATATCGGTTTGAGTAAGTTTTAAGCGTGTACTTCCATTTACGTACTCAGAATAATCAATTTGATTAAGTGAGTATTGTAGAAATTCAAAATCAATTTTGGGAGATAGGATGTGAGCATGATTATTTACCCAGCTTTTTCCACTTATAGAATATGCCTTAATCGCATTTTTATCAAGGAAAGGTGCGCCATCTTCACCAAGCAATAAATAATGACCATCTACAATATAGTCATCTATCAGTCCAACTTGACCTGTTGCACCATAATAAGGGTACAACCTATCTATTTGTTTACCCTTTATTCGTAAATTACGTTCATTTGAATTAATAGGTTTCCGTAAATTGTCTAATACGTCTGCAACTTGATCAAGCCTGCAAACTGCCCAACCATTAGGCAACTGCGTATAATGTCTGATATATTCTATTATATTGTTGCCGTATTCATTATAAATCAATATAATATGGTAACAAAATTCAAAAGCTATCTCGCCAAAACTAATTTGGCAAAAAACACTGTTACATCGTATGTGTGGACAGTACAGTATTTCCTCAATCATTATGAGGAAATAAACAAAAAGAACCTTTTAACATATAAAGGGTATCTGGTGGAGAACTTCAAGCCGCAAACGGTAAATCTACGATTGCAAGGTATCAACAAGTATTTGGAATTTACAAAACAGGAGAAACTGAAGGTAAAGTTTGTCAAAGTGCAACAGAAGAACTTTTTGGAAAACGTCATTAGCGATGCAGACTACAAATTTCTAAAAACACGCTTAAAAACCGATGGTTATAATGAGTGGTATTTTATCGTATGGTTTATGGCTGCCACAGGCGCACGTGTCAGTGAATTGCTTCACATCAAAGCTGAGCATGTACATGTTGGTCATCTTGATCTTTACAGTAAAGGTGGAAAAATACGTCGTTTATATATTCCGAAAAATTTGCGTACAGAAGCTACGAAATGGCTCAAAGAAAAAGGCCTTATTTCTGGCTATATATTCTTGAACCGATTTGGAGAACGTATTACAACACGTGGCATAGCCCAACAACTGAAACATTTTGCGGAAAAATACGGAATGAATAAGGAAGTGGTTTATCCTCATTCATTCCGTCATCGTTTTGCCAAGAACTTCCTTGACCGATTCAATGACCTTGCCCTACTTGCCGACCTTATGGGACATGAAAGTATTGAAACTACTCGTATCTATCTTCGTCGAACAGCCAGTGAACAGCAAAAAATTGTGGACAAAGTAGTAAATTGGTAAATTTTATCTATTCTTAGAAGTGTAATTAATTACACTTCTAAGTTTTTTTGAATATCATCAAGGGATGAAAAAAGTTTTTCCATCTTTTGAACGATGCGTTGTTGCTCGTTGATAGGGGGGAGTGGAAAATACATATCATTAAAGTCTGTAATATTAAATCCTGTTTGAGCCGTCCTTGAAATTTCTTTTAGTTTTCCTTGATATAGGTCAGATAAATAATAATAGTATGCAAACTCCTTGTATATGAGATTTTCAAATTTAAAGATAACTTTTGCCATTGCCACATTATAAGCCCCTTGTTCAGCATAAAACACTTTTCCTAAAGAACCACCATAACGTGCTAATAATATATCTCCTTTTTTGGTTTGTTTTGAAGCAAGATTAATTGGGATATAAACAGGTACAGGAGACTCTCCATAATCTCTAATCTGATAAAGTCTAATGCAATTTGGTTTAGGTATAGTTTCAAAATAACTCTTCGCAGGTTGTGATCCTCCAGATATATCTAAGATAGAATTATGACTACACCATATCCATGTCTTAGGTATTTTATAAGGTAACTTCCCACTATGCCCGTTATCACAAGGTGTGAAGTCGGGATTTATGCGCTTCAACTGTTCAATGGCAGATTCGTCATTCGGGTCTTGAGGCACGAGTTTGCCGTGAATGGCGAGGTCAAGGATTTTACCCTTAATTTGCTTGATAGTTGTCTGTAAATCGGTTTTTCCTTGCTCTATTTGGTCAATCAAAGCAAACCAATGTTCAATCTCTTCTACGATACGGTATTGTTCAGATAATGGAGGTAATGGTACTATCAACTTCTTAAATTTATCAAAATCTATACTATCAACGGTAGTACCATCTTTATGATAATCTTTAAGAATCACCTGCTCTTGAGCTTTTATCACATAATACAAGTATGTGTGGATATGTGATAAAACACATGAAATCGCCTTTACATCTTGATTAACGGTCGCTTCTGTATCTAAAATTGCAATGGGGAATGTATGACGTAATATTCCACTTCTTGTCACTATTAATAATGTGCCTTTACCGTAAATTGTCATTTGATCTAATGCTGCATCGGAAATCTTCAACAAGGAATCTGCTATATGAGCAAACTTCATGTCTTTTGATGTTATCCATAGATGCTTAGCATTATTCCAATACTTTCTGTTATCCATTGAGGGCGTTTTTCCTCCCCCAAAAGTAGCTAAATCATCCAAAGAACAAATAGTCCAACCTTTCGGCAAATATTTGTTCTCATAATGGTACGTATCAGAAGAAGCCGTTTTCTTACTTCTCTTAATCTTCCCCTCCTTTATCAAACGTTCTTTCTCTTCCCTAATACGTTCAAGTAAAACAGATGCAGGTTCATCATTTGGATCTTGTGGGACAAGTTTTCCTCTAATAGCGAGGTCTAATATTTTCTGTCGTAGTTTCTTTGTGTCCATTAGTCCTCGATATTTGCCATTAATTTTTGAAGCTCAGCCACCGCTTTACTTATGTTGTCACTTTTCTCTTTGATAATATCCATCAATTCTGATAATGAATAGTCTACTTCATCTCCGCCCTGTTTTATCCACGACAAATCAAGGTTGGTTTTGTCACGAGTTATTACTTCATCACAAGTATATTTACGCCAACGTCCATTGGGATTAGTCTCAGCATTATATATTTCTACACGAGCATTTATATCCTCCGCATGATAACACGAAACGAAATCATCAAGATGATGCCTTTGCATTGGATTAGTAGCCAATGTATGCTTTATATCTGTACGATAATCATAAAACCAAATATCCTTCGTACTACTACCTTTTGTAAAAAATAACACATTAGCTTTTACACCTTGAGCATAAAATATACCTGTCGGTAAACGCAAGATAGTATGCAAATTAAATTCTGAAAGTAGTTTCTTACGAATCACTTCTCCAGCGCCCCCTTCAAACAGTACGTTATCAGGTAAAACGACCGCTGCACGTCCGCCTGTTTTGAGCGAAAGCATTATATGCTGTAAGAAATTCAATTGATTATTTTTCGTTTCAACATAAAAATCACTTCGATTAATGTCGACAGAACCAGAAGGACGGGTTCCAAAAGGCGGATTAGCAAGAATAACATTCACTAATATATCAGGTTCTTTTTCTAAAGAGTCCTGACATATAATAGGGCTTCGGTCAGTACCAACACCATGAAGATACAAGTTCATCGAAGCTAATGTAACAACCAAAGGAGTATTATCCGAACCATGCAGAGCTTTATTCCGCAAAAAATCCCGTTTGCCTTTGTCTTGTGATTGTTTTTTCATGTAGTCATAAGCTGCCAAAAGAAAGCCACCAGTTCCACAAGCCGGGTCACAAACCGTTTCCCCAATCTGAGGACGCGTTACATCAACCATTGCCGATATAAGAGAACGAGGAGTAAATACTGACCTGCACCACTCTTTTTATCTTGTCCATTCTTCTCTAAAATACTTTCATAAATAGCCCCCTTAACATCACCATCCATTATAAGCCATTGCTCCTCATTAATCATTGTTATGACCTTCTTCAAATATACAGGCTTATCTATTTTATTTTGAGCTTTCGTATAGATAGTACCAATTAGATTATCCTGCTCACTCAGTATTTTCAATGTATTTTCATACTGAACTATCAAGTCAAGACCATCCAATTCTATCAGGTTTTCCCAACGATATCCTTCAGGTATGGCTGATTCTTCGTCAAGCAATTTAACGTTTTCATCATCCATTTTCAGAAATAACAAATAAGTCAGTTGGGTTATATAATCGGTAAATCCAATACCTTGCCCCGCTAACGTAGTGGCAAGTGTCCAAACCTTTTTAGTCAGACCTTGCTCGTTCGAATTTGATTTTGCCATATTAATTTTATGCTACTTTTCTATTATAAATTAAAAACTGAGATAATGAAACAATAGCCTCATTCACCGCTGCTATAGTACCAAACTTACGTATCATCTGAAGCGCTATTGTTTTATCATCTTCCTTTATTTCTTTTATTGTACAAGAACCATTCGCTACAATATAGTTCACAATCTGACGGATAGTATTCTTTTGAACCTCAGTCATTGTACGCTGTATCTGTCCACACCACAATTCAAAACGTTGGGCAGCCATTGATGACAGGCTACGAAGTTCTGTCACCTGGTGATAAGCATATCGGACTAACTGAATAATATTAGTCAATGCTTCTTTTTCCTCTTTTGTTCCAAAATGTACTACACTGGAAGGATTAACAATAGAGTATGTATTCCATAATTGAGAAAGATTAAACTTGTAATTCTCCATTTTCATCCGATTTTCCAAATCCTTAAGCATTGCATAAGTGATAGGTTCACCATTATTGTTATAAATAATGCGTAAAGCCTCTATCTCATCCCTATGTTCATTTACATATTGTTCGAATGCCTGAGTCGTGTCGTGAGCTTCCTCTATCGAAAACCCTTTCTCAATCAATGTATCTTCACCGGGCATTAAAATTGTGACAAATCCGGCGCTCAGAATACACAGATATTCACGGGCATCAGGATGAATAGCGAGAGGACGTACCAAGCCTTTCCGTTCGTTATTCGGTTCGTTTATATTCACATATTCCGGCAACAGATTATTATCCAAAGCTTCATATATACGAGATGCCATATCCCACATATATGTACCAGCCAATCTTATAAACTCATTCCTCTGTTCTTCATTTGCCTTATTATGTATTCTTGACAGACGGCTAGCCAACAATCGCAGATGTTCATCCAGCAGTTCACCATGAGAGATACGTTCTAAAAGTTGCCTTAAAGACAACAATGTTTCAGCATTGCTTCCCACTCTAGAAGTTGTTACATAATGCTCATGTTCTGTTACTCCCACTGCATCGACTAAGAAAAATAAATCTTTACTATGAGCATTTGGAGTAACATTACGAAGTTGCTCATCACCAATAGTACGTACTCCCCTACCTTTCATCTGAGTATAAAGAGAGTCAGACTCGACATCACGCATAAACATCACCACTTCCAAAGGCTTCACGTCTGTTCCAGTAGCAACCAAAGTCACAGTTACAGCAATGCGGAACTCCTTATCATTACGAAAATGACGTATCAATTCATTACTATCTCCAGCCGAATAAGTGATTTTCTGCACAAACGTATCATCTTCACGTCCAAAGACCTCCTTCGCTATTTTAACAATATTACTTGCATGAGCATCATTCAAAGCAAATATTAATGTCTTAGGTAAATAGTCAAAATTAGGTTCTCTTTGGGGATCATTAAACATTTCTGTATAAACCGCATCTCTATATGTCTCTAAAATCAACTTTATTTGAGCAGGATTAATAATACTCCTATTCAGTTCCTGTCTTGTGTAAGTAGTCGTTTCCTGTGTTTCGATATTTTCAGTTTTACCTGTATAGCGGGTTATTTTACGTACTTTATCCCCCTCGCGAATTGCACCGCCATCTTCGGTTACTTGTGTTTTAATACGGAACACCCTATAATCAACATTGACACCATCAACTATTGACTTTTCAAGAGTGTAGTTCACTATTAAGTTGTTATTAAAGAAGGCTAATGTTTCAACAGCAGGAGTAGCTGTTAACCCAATCATTTTTGCAGAACTAAAATATTCAAGCACACTTCGCCAACTACCATAAATAGAGCGATGGCACTCATCAATAATTATCAAATCAAAGTAATCCGGGGGCAAGTTAGGATGAACTGGCAAATTCATATTTCTAGTGCCGTCGACAACATAATCCGCTTCATTATCATCATCTATAAAATCGTCTCCGGACAATAAAGAAAATAAACGCTGTATAGTAGCGATAACAACATTGGCATCATTTGGGATTTTCGCGGTTTTCAATCTTTCTACCCCAAATATGGTATTAAACGGATCACCATTTTCTGTCAAACGGAATGTTCCAAATTCTCCTTCTGCCTGTTTTCCAAGATTATTACGGTCAACAAGAAACAAAACCCTCTTCATTGAAGTGAAAGCCAACAAACGATAGGCAGCCAAACATGCGGTATAAGTCTTTCCCGCTCCCGTAGCCAAAACCATCAATGCACGATCATGCCCGCTACGAAAACTATTTTCTAATTTTGTTATCGCTTCATACTGGCAATCCCTTAATCCTTTCCTTTTTAAAGTTGGAAGTCCTGCAAAATCATCTTTAAGTCCTAATAGTTTTACTATTTCTTTAGGAGAATGAATTTTATTCAAAGAAATATATTCAGAATCAACTTCACGGGTATCTCTGAATAACAGTTCCCTTCCATTTGACAAATAAACTAAAGGTAAAGGATTCATCCAAGCCTGACACCAATGAGGTACGCCTCGAGTATATTTCTCAGCCTGGTCTGCCACAAATTCAGAATAAATTGACACAGATTCTTTCTTTGCTTCCAATACGCCAACAGCTTTACCATTTAAAAAAAGTAAATAGTCAGCTTCACGATTACCTTTCAGCAAGCCTTCTTCGACTGCTATAGCAGATACTTCAGGAGAATAATGATTTCTATCAACTACTTCCCAACCCGCATCATTAAGCATACGGTCAATTATTATTCGAGCCTTTTCTTCCGGTTTCATGTGTGTGTCTTTTTTGTAACTTCCGATAAGGCTATATTATCGGAAGTTACAAAAATAGGTAAAAATATAGAATATGAGAAAGAAATAGAGATTTTTTGATACATCACAACACAATTTCTCTATAAAAGATTCTTTGCATGTCAGTAATATTTGTTCAAACACTTCTCATTCCCAAAATAAAGCCCTACTTTTGTGAAGAATATTTTCCCGTATATTAACGTATTAACAACAGTATCTCACAAATAAAATAAACCCTACAAGATGAAAGAAGAACCCGACAGCCTGTCTGTCCCCTACAATTTTGCCCGTTGCTTCAACGATCAATGTCCACAAGTCTCAAAATGCTTGCGCCACATAGCTGCACAAAATGAAACAGCCGATTACCTTTATATCTCCATCGTTAATCCGGCACGTTATCCTGCGGATGGAAACCAATGCGAATGTTTCAAGACTGCTGTCAAAGTTCATGTGGCGTGGGGACTAAAACGGTTGCTCGACAGAATCCCTTATGAGGATGCAGTCAGTATCAGAATACAATTAGTGGGACACTACGGGAAAACGGGATATTATCGGTTCTATCGTGGAGAACGGGGGCTTATGCCCAAAGACCAAGCCTACATCAGACAACTATTCCGTAATAAAGGGATAAAAGAAGAACCAACTTACCAACGTTACACAGAAGAATATATTTGGTAAGTTGCTGTCATCTGTCACAGTTTAGGAGTTAATAGTTTAGTAATGAACCGATAAGCCCGTGACAGCAAGAGGTGACAGCAGGGTGATGGCATTTTTGCCGTCACCTGGTTATTAGTCTTACGACATGATAAAGAGTACCGCTACGCGTATGTTTGGAAGGGATTTCTTGCTTTTTCAGTATTCTCCCGAAGGAATTAACCCTCTTGACAGACATCGGAATTGAACTGCCTTTTTGAATATCCTCCATAATCTCGGCAGGAGATAGCCACTCCCCTTCCTCAGACTGTGCAGCACGGAAATAACGGAAGAAAAGTTGTTCTTCCGGCGGAACTAGTTCAAATTCACGGTTGTTTTCCACCATAATCTTTTCTTCCTCCTGGTCGAACCAGTAACGTTCGCCATGTTCCAGCTCATACATAGCTTGTGCGTAAAGCTGCTCATAGTCTATCGGACGGTTGGTGTCAATCACTCCGGTCACTTCGATACAAATAAAACGACGACTGCCGGAAGGGTCGGTCAACAAGTCTTTTTGGTTACTCGTAGCTATGAATGAGGCGTAACGACGCATTTCAAGCACGGCACTGCCATGAGGTTTCTTCACATTCAGTACAGGCTTTTGCAGAATATGTTTCAGAAAGCCTTGTTGTGTCGAACTCACCTGGTCAAATTCATCGATATTGATAAGCGCAAAACGATTGAGGTAAAGTTCGGCATCTTTCTTTCGGGAAAAATCAATACTGTCGGTATAGTAGGAACGCTCGGAAGGAGGCATTATGCTCCGGCAAAAGGTGGATTTACGTGTTCCTTGCGGTCCGACAAGTAAGGGCGAAACACTGTTTGCATACTTTTTATTGCTTCCTTTCCAATGAGAAACCATATTGAGGAACCAACGGTGGAACAAATCCATCCAATACGGGTTCTTACAAGGGACGGTGGCTGCCAATGCACGGATACGGTCTTTACCGTCCCATGCGGGAAGCCGGTAGAGAAAATCTTCCAACGGGTTGAATACAGGCACGCGATTGGAGTAAATATAACGACTAATATCCCTGTCCCACAACGGAATACCTTCCATTTGCGCATCCAAAGCAATGCTGTTCAGCGCACGTTTGTCGAGAGGATTGAAGCGGAAACGGAAAGAAAGCCTTTCACGATATTCTACCTCGCCAATTTGAGTGTTATGACGGAATTCATAGCGGCGTTTCATGAATTCTTCTGTCTGCAAGGCGAGTTGCTGCTCTTTGCTTAGGCTGATATTCTTGCCGAAACCTTTGCACTCGGTATATATATTACCAATCATTTGTCGGATAAGTTCTTCCTGTTTATACATATAGAAGTGGAAAACGGTACGTTTCACGACTTCTTCTTGCGGAAGTCCCGAAGCAAAACAGTTTTTAGCCAGTTGGACGACTAAAGGATGCCATGTGCCTTCACGCAATTCAAGTCCCGCTTCCCGAAGATCGGCATACGCTTTCCGAAAAGCGGCTTCGAAAAGCATCAGGAAGGCATTTTCCGCATCATATCCCGGTACGGCACGGGTCAATGGAGATTTCTCCGCCTGAACCGCTTCACGGAAAGTGGTTTCTTCGGGCATTGATGATGGTTGAGAGAGATAAAACTGGACTGAATCCGGACGATATATGATGTCCGGATCGTGGGATAATCGCGAATATTGTTCCAAAGTCGGTTCTTTGGGAAGTATATCGAATGGAATCTGGGGCTGATAACATTTCACAGCCAATCGATAAGCATGGGCGTGGAATAATTCCGCTTCTTCCCGTGTATTGGGAAGCGAGTTGTCCGGTCGGGTAAAGGTAGTCCATATTTTCACCGTTTTGCCACTTGAACCCATAAAAACACAACGGGTTTGTGGTTGCTCACAGGCTTTTTGTTTCACTAAAGCGATTTCCGACTTATTGGACAAGGGACCGATGGTCAGTTCTACAATACCGTTGTAGTTTTTCATCTGTTTCTGACCGTTTACTTTTCGGAATTCGGCAGCAGGAATTATTTGGGAAAGTTTATTGGCAAACATACACCGTTCATCGGGAAGGGTATATCGCAAATGTTCTCTGAATGTAGAAACAGGACGGGATTTTATTTCTGTCTTTATCTTATTTACCAGTATATCAAGATCCATTACGCTAAGCGCTATCGTATCTTCGTTCTTACGAAATTGAGTAATTTTCATTAATTTGATAATAATTTGTTTTGTCAGCGTCTTTGTGATCGTTGAGACTGCTAAATTAGTCATAATATCCGAAACCGGCAAAGAAAACAAGTTTTTAATACAGAAAATTATTGATATATCAAGCATCTCTTTAACCGAAAGAAACGGGATTGCCACCACTCTATTACGGGGCAAATTAGTTTTCTCCGCTTGAAACTACAGTTCCAGCTAAAGGAAACTATAGTTTCATCGGTGAGAAACCAATGGTTTCAAGTAATTGGAACTAGAGTTTCAAGCCTATGAAACTAAAGTTTCAAACCGCAGAACCAACAGTTTCACGCCTTGAAACTGTTAGTTTAAAGGCAGGGCACAACTCATAAGTACGGAAATAATAAATTGAACGACTTATCTTTCTATGACTGATACTATCAATTTCCAAACAGTATCTTTGATTTTTTCTTTGTTTTTGGGGAGTGACAGCATTATTACTATCACACTGCTGTCACCATGTGCTGTCACAGCATTAAGTACTTATACTCTGCAAGTTAGATTATAATCTGTGACAGATGACAGATATATTTTGTTTTTCATTTCATAGGGGGGGGCTGTGTAATTTCACAGGGGACAATTATTCCGTCATCGTATCATATTCCACAATCTTCTCTTTACATAAGCGTTCAGTAATATCTTTCAGAATATCTATGCGGGCAATAAGGTATTCCAGTTGTTCTTGTGAGATACTGAAATCTTTGTTATAACGAGCCTCGATATACGAACGGCATAATAAATCAAAACATTCTTTCTCTTCATCCGTATTTTGAGGAAAGACTGTGGTCAATTCCTGTGAGAAACGTTTTACCATCCCACTAAGCTCTTTAATTTTATGAGTTTTTGGAAGATAATTCGTAAAAACCATCAGGATAGTATAGTATAATTTTTCACAAGTCTGATGAAGCATGAAAGCTGATAAGTTATATTGTTCTTTAGGCATGAAATATTCCTTCACAACACCCAAAAAGTCACACGCATAAGGATACAACCTATCAAATTCACTCTGCGCAATATCCCGAATCTCTCTAAAACTCAACTTTCGCGGTTTTGCCAATTCACATTTACCACTATTGTAAAGCATAATTCCTTCCTTTACTATATCTGTAAAGAAATATTGGCTGATTTCCAAATTACGGTTTACTGTATTAATATGTTCTACAACAAATTGTGGAAAAGCATGACGACGGTCTGCAAACAAGTCATGATATTTATTCGTAATACGGTTCAATTTTCTTTCCACATATTTAGTCTGCCCGGTCACAACAAGAAGAATATCATAATCGCTTTGATAGGAAGTATGAACACCAAATTCTATATTAGTGTCCCATAAAACATAGTTTCCCCTTGCATAACTTCCGAACAGGATAACCATCTGACAATTCCCGATGCTTTTACACACTAAATCCAGCAAGACTGTCAATTCTTCCTGCGTACGTTTGGGTAAACGTTTTATAGACTTTTTCATAATCAAGCTTATTTGATAACCTTACAAAGGTACGAACTTTGCTATCTCCAAACAACAGAGATACAGAAAAACTTATAATAAAGTATTTTTAGAATCTCCTTAATATTTCCATCATTGCCGGACGACGTTTATATTTTATCCGGAACTCTGCAACCAACCTTTCCACTGCTTCCTGTCCCCCATTAAGTTTCTTTGCACACAACAACGCCTGTGCTATCAATTCATAATGAGTCCGTCCCACATTCTGTTCCGCGTAATCATTCAACAAAGAGGTATATATAGCAATCAATTGCTCCGAATGAGTATCTTTCAGATGATAAGAATATTTCATCAGTGCTTCCAACTGATTATACCTGATTGATGACAACAGTTTGAACAAACGCTCATAATCTCTTTCTTTCACATAAATTTCAGCCTCATCATTTCCACCAAAAGAAAAATATTCACTAAATTGAGTTTCTTTCATCATCGTATCCAGAAAACTCTTCCATACTTCTTTCGGAACAAGAGTTTTAAGTTTACTATAATATTCTAACTGATCTCTACCCGACACAAACAATAAACGACATGTATTAATGACTTCAGCAGTTTGATGAGTCATCTCGTAAATCCTCAATTTAGTTTTCAACCATTCCTCTATGGTTCCGATATGTTCTTCTTTTTCTGCAATCTCTATTCCTTCATTCAGCAAACGGATAGCTTCATCATATTGACAACGGGCAATCAATTTATCCACCTCCATTTCTCGAATTTCAGTTAAATAAAGGTATTGACGAATCGTATCAGCTGCTTTTTGCTCTTCATGCAGTTCGGTTAACAGATTGACTTTCCGAAGAACGATTTGATATAAGTCGTAAGTATCTTTTCTTTCTTCCAAGAGTTTGTCAATCAATTCCAACGCTTTTTCTGCCGGTTGAATGGAAAGATTTATTTGCATCAGCAATTCGTCTATATCATAAAGGTCATAATCACGATAAGTAGATAGTTTAGCCAGCTGACCTAATTCCTGAAGAATCGCTGTCTTTTGCTTTTGGGTGGTCTTAGGGTGCTCAATTACTTTTATCAGCAAATCTCCTGCCTGCTCACAATAATCAGAAGGATAGAGATCATCATTATACAAAAGCTCATCCTCATAATTCTCACCGATTGAACGAAGAGTTTGAAGAGCTATATCAATAGCAGTATCTATGTTTCCCACATTCAAAAAGAAGTCTGCTTTCTCCAAAAAAGTGTCCATCCGATTGAAAACTGTTTCCCAATCACAGTCAAAATCATCATAACGATTATGATAACGAGACTTTTTGTTATAATAAGAGTCATTAAACACTTTCTGAATCTCTGCTCTGTAATCCTTTTCTTTTGATGTTGCGGACAACTCTTTAGCCATAAAACGAGTCAAAAGGGCTGTTTTAAACTCCGGATGCATAGAGGCATATTCATATATAAATTGTGAAAGTTCTTGTGGGTTAACGAATGACAGCAATTGTTGTATGTCCACAGTTTCATCTATAACGACGGCTTCCTCTACCTCTACTTTCATCTTGGAAAAGGCACTGCGATTCACCTTTTTCTCATTATCACGAATTGCCAGTAAGGTGGCTACGACATGTTTACAAATCTCCCCATCATACGGACAGTCACAGTACCAAGACTCTATTTCCTTTCCGTCCATAGATATCTCTACGCTATAATTCTCCGTACCCTCTACTGTCGCAGTCCATTCACCGGGCGAATCTTCTTCCAATTCAGAAACAGCCCCTGTTTCATAATACTCTTCTCCGCGCACTAATATTCTATATGGCACACAGCTCTCAAAATTATCTAATGCAATCATAATGAATACTTTACTCTTTTATATAATCTTTTTGTTCATACCCTCTTCTGTATTTATGTTACATATTTGTCCTAATTTTCTTCCTCTTAATTATTTCTTCCACAACACTTTTTATACTTCTTCCCACTTCCACAGGGACAAGGATCATTTCTTCCGACTGTGTGACCAGTAGGTACAGTACGAAACATATTGTCCACCATCGCCTGCATTTCAGGAGTAACTTCCATACCGGCAGCCTTCATATTCGGACCTGCGACAATACGGGGAGGATTATTTTTCAATTTTTCTTTTTCAAATAAAACGAATGCCTCCTCTGAAGAATAACCTTTCAATAACCAACGGGGAGAATGATTCAAATAATCCATAAATATTTCAATGGCCTCTTGCAGTTCTTGCATGGAAGAAAGCTGACGGTTAATCATAGAATTGATAATAGACATTGGATTCTCTACAGTTTGGGCAATATACCACAGATATGACAAACTGCTATCCGCCTTTTCTTCCGTATACCGCAGTTTCTTCATCATATATTCCTTCAATTCATCCAAACACGGATTGGGAATGATGCTCAATGGCATCGTTCCCGCTGAAAAGGCTTCCTCTTTAGAGAACTTCTTCCTGTCCGGTATATCACGGCGCAGATACAATTGTTCCTCCAAAGACTCAAAATCATCCAAAAAAGGAGACTCTATGTAAAGGTCTGTATTATAACCATCTTCCACTTCAAAAGTTAGTCGCTGTATCAATGCCGAATTAGCCAAACTGTCAGCTATTTCTTCTCTTGTCGCTGAATGCTGCAAATAGCCCACCAGTATATACAATAAGTCCGAATAAGAGAGAAAACCATATAAATTTACGATTCCACAGGCATACTGTTCTATCATAAAACGAACAGATTGCTTTTTGGAAGTCAACAATTTACTAAGATAAGGAGCTACTGCCTCACGCAACTCATCACAGATCATATAACGGACTTTACTCTCATCCATGTGATTACAGTCCGTTGCTATGAAAGAAAGAGTTTCCAGAGTAGTCTCTAAAAATGAATTCTTACATTCTACATAACTACCGGATCCCGCTTTCACCAACTTATCAAGTAACACCAGTTCATAATGCGTCAACCGGGAAAGCCACATTTCAGGACAGGTTAAAACAGCTTCTGCAAAATAAGTTACATACTCATCTTTACGCAACTTGGTAGGAACAGGCAAAAGCAAGATCTTCGCCATCCGCTTTAATTCCTCTTTTGTGCTCATCTTTAAGCCATCCACCAATTTCAACGACGGCTGAAACAATTCCGACTGACATTTTAACATAACATCTATTCACTTATTGATTAATTCACAAAAGTAGGAATTTCTTATCCGACATCACTATTTTTGAATGAGAATTTGCAAAGGCAATTACTATTTATACCTTTGTGACTTCAATAGAGAATATGATTTCACTAGAGAATTAGTAACCCGTTAAAAGAGAAATTGATTATGCGTTCATTCATCCTATTTCTTTGTTTAGTCCCCACCCTCCTGTTTGCCCGACAAACTCAACTTGAGACACAGTTGAAAGAAG
>OLPX01001048.1_pt1 | contig 21704 bp, 19 predicted proteins | sample 1672491 | NCBI WGS metagenome assembly OLPX01 (sample SAMEA3136692, study PRJEB25190) | human gut metagenome | biome: human gut; feature: human-associated habitat; material: faeces | place: Austria | collected 2013 | reverse complement strand
CGATCTCGCCGGAAACTCTGGAATGGCTGGAGAATTACAACAGCCTGCCCGAGGAGGGGCAGCGCAGTATCTCCATGGTTCCCCATGATCTGATTGGCGATGACGGTTTGGAGGGAGACCGGGCGGTGGAGACAGACGCGCAGAACTGAAGCGATTGTAGACTGATTTTGGCAAGAGCCTGATCGGAACCGGAGGGAGCTGTGGATCCGGAAGGGGAGGAGAGGGCTTTTTTGTCAGTTTGAGGTGGGAAGGAATTTGGAATAGGTTTTGCACTGAAGTGATATTAGATAGAGTGGGGAGAAATGGGGTTTACCCTGATTTGGCATTAGCCAGCGTAGGGATAAATTTTCTCACTCCACAGAGATTGCATATTTGGCGTTGGTCTGTTATGATATTGCTAGATGGTTAGCTTAGGCTAACTATCTAGCGATTCATTTTATAAAGTGAGAGGGGAAATGCGGGTGAGCAGTGAAGCGATACATTTGGTAGCGACGCTAAATCGAAACGAGGTGGAGATACAGGTTGGCCTTCAGTGCGCGCCACTGCTGACCGGAATCAAGGTGTCTAATCTTCTTGGTGTGGACAGACAGCATAGGGATACCGTAATTCGTTTGTTTTGCACCACCGGCATCTCCTGCCGCCTCCTGTGTGAGTGTAGTGAACGGGTTACATTTTTCCTGTTTCGAAGGGAGAAGCTGGAAGAGTATTTAATGTGTCCTGAGGTCATGGCGCTGATGAAGGCTTTCGGATATTCGGGAGTGGGATTGGTGGATATATTGAGCAAGGTAGCGGAACGGTATAGCGGCTATATGAAATGCAGAGAGCCATTTCCGCATGAAATCGGGCTGCTCCTGGGATATCCGGTGGCCGACGTGGCCGGGTTCATTCAGAACGGCGGAAAAGACTTTATCTACTCCGGATACTGGAAAGTTTATGAGAATTTGGAGGAACGGCTGGAAATCTTTGAGGAGTATGACCAGGCAAAGGAGCAGGTAGTGCGGATGATTGCCGCCGGAGCTGATGTTCACAAGATACTAAAATTTCACCGTACTCCGTCACGCAAACATCAAATAGCGGTATAAGGAGGAAATGATGGACAAAATTTATGTTGTGTACTGGTCACAGACTGGAAACACGGAGGTTATGGCTGAGGCAATCGGCCAGGGCATCCGGGAGTCCGGAAGGGAGGCGGAGACTTTGACCGTATCTCAGATCACCGCGGACACACTGAAGGAAGCACAGGCCTTTGCGCTGGGGTGCCCGGCTATGGGCGACGAGGTGCTGGAAGAAAGCGAGATGGAGCCGTTTATGGAACAGCTGGACCCAATGATTTCTGGAAAACAGATCGGTCTGTTTGGCTCCTACGGTTGGGGGGACGGACAGTGGATGCGCGAGTGGCAGGACCGCGTGATGGCAGACGGCGCAGTGGTGGCGGGCGGAGAAGGTGTTATAGCCCAGGAAATGCCGGATGAAGATGTTCTTGCAGCGTGCTGCAATTTGGGTAGGATCCTGGCCGCAATTTAAGATCCTTTGGGGAAGAGGCGGTATTCGTCTGTCTCGGAAGTTGATACGGCTGTGCGATATTTGCGCATGGAGAGGAAGGAACCGGATTAACCGGCTCCTTCTTTTTATGGTTCTTTAAGGGAACGGCGGTTTGGGGCTTTTGTGGGGAGGATATAAAGTGTAAACCATGGTAGGATTTTCTGAAGAATCTGCACATTTTTGGAAATTAGAATGAATTTTGATTGAAATACATGGAAAAATTCCTTATGATTAGAGTGAAATTGCCCGTATGTCTTGGTGCGTTTGCGGTGGTCTGGAAGGAAATGGCAAGGATGCGGGGAAATGGATCAGGGGGAGGAATCGGACGTGGATGTGATTTTTCAGGTGGATGTGAGGAAAAAGGACCGGAAACTGGAGGAGCGGTACCGCAGAACTGCCTTTGATCTGTACCGGAAAGGGACGAAGCGGAGCGCGGGCGCATGGGTGTTGTTGGTCTGGTACAGTATTGTATTGATCATGAGCTTGGGCGGAGGGGGAGGAGCCTATACGCTGCGGAGTTTTATCGTGGAGGCGCTGCTGGTGTTTATTTGGTTTTTGATCGCGTTCCGGCGGTTTCGCAACCGGGTTATGCTGCGCCTTTTGTTTCTTACGATTGCGCTTAAGGAACGGGGAGATACCGGAACGTTTAACGGGAACCGTTTTATGTTTGGAGAGGAAGGGTTTTGGGCAATCACGGTCGGGGATATGATGTGGAAATATCCTGCGGTGGATAAGGTTGCGGAGAGCCGGGATGCAGTGTTTCTCTATTTCAAAGAGGACTCCGGGCTGTACTTTGCGAAACGTGACTTTACAGTGGGGGACAGCAAGGCGTTTCTGCAGTTTATAGCGGAAAAGACAGGCAAAGAAGTGATACGGCTGAAAGGTAGCAGGAGATGAAAGTGGAACCTTTATTCTGCATCCGTATGGTATTGGATGAGTCCGTGCTGCGGGAGTACGCGGCACGGAATCTGCAGGCAGACAGCGACGGATTTAAGCGGATGAAATTTAAAATGGCCGGATTTTTGATCGCGCTTCTGGTGATCGGCATCTTGACCAGGGATCCGGGCAGAACGCTGCTCACGGGAGGGATTGCTGTTGCCGCTTTGATAGCTCTGGAGAGGAAGCAGCGCTCGCAGAAGGGGCGACGGGAGGAATTCGAGCGTCAGGTAAATTGGATGAAACAACATCTGGCCCCCGGAGAACTGGGATCAGAAACGGTCTACTGCTTTTGGGAACAAGAGATGACTTGGGAAAATGAACGGAGCAGGGGGAAGTTGGACTATTCTTCTATCCAAAACGTGGTGGAGACGGAACAGGGATTTTTCGTAACTGTGGAGAAGGCCAGACGGCTCTTTTTCTGGAAAACTGCTTTTAAAGCCGGCGACTCTCATGTTTTCCGTGAATTTTTGGAGCAAAGAAGTTCTGGCGCTGCCCGGGATGGGAGGTAAAGGAAAAACGGCCGCTGTTGCGCCTGCGGGAACATCTGGGATGGGCCACGCCGCAGCGCCGGAACAGATGGATCGGGCTCCGGCGTTGCGATGGGCGGTATACATGGTTCCGGCGCTGTGACTGGCGGAATACGTGACTCCAGCGTTGTAGCAGGCGAATCGATATGGCTACCACACCGCGACAGACCGATAGAGTCTGCGCATTCGCCCCTATTTTACAGAGTATTCCACTCCGTCCACGGAGATGGATTTTACCTGATTCAGACGGATGATCCGCCCGAATTCAGCGGCCAGCACTACTTTGCCGTCCGGGTTGCGCATCCCGTAGGTAGTAACCACCAGCGGCCCGGCGGTTGGGTCGTCGCTGATCACGGCGCTGCCGCCGCCAAGGACGGTCCCATCGTCGCCGGAGTCAAAAGACATGGAGGAAATCAGTTCCTCGCGGCTTCCGTCCAGGAAGATGAGGTCCACAGACGGTGCTGGAAGTCCTCCGGCTGCCTCTTTCTCGGAACCGATCAAAAGCGCTCCTAAAGGCGAGATCTGGATGGACTCGACCGTCAGATTGCCGTCAATGTCCTGACCGATATCCAGCTGTCTGGCGGCCGTGGTGCTCTCCACCTTGGTATCCAGAGACAGTCCGCCCATTTCCTGGGACAGGGATAACTTCAGATCCCAACCGGTGCAATTTTCCAGGGAATCCAGCTGCAGATGATAAAAATGCCGGTTTTCAGTGGAAAATTCTTCTAACTCACTGCAAGTGTAGGACAGAGCGACCTCGTGTTCGGAGGAGCTGTTGGGGGTGAGATTTGTGTCAAACAAGTCAATGGGCTCATGGCCAAAGGTGTTTGCCTTTGCTTCACCGGACAGTGCCTTCAGCGAGACAATCAGATTGATCTTGTAACCGTCGGTCAGCATGCTCTCCAGCGTCATCTGACGGTCAGAGTCCGCGGCGGTGATTCCCGGAGACTGAATGTCCTGCTCCACATGTTTGGCCGTGTCCCCGAAAATGGACCGGAAGTAATCAAAACCGCCTGCCAAGGCGAACACCGAGGCGGCGAACAGGCAGAATACAGCCGCAATCAATAATATTTTCCAGGATTTCTTTCTCATAGGTCTCCGTTTCCCGGCCGTACCGGCCGCATTTGTCTCAGCATTCAGCTTTTGAAACACCAGATTTTCAATCCGCTGTGCCGATGGTTTCAAACTGGTTTCATTTTCCACGTCCATATCCTCCAGGTAGCGCGGGTCCAGGCGGGAACAAAGGTCACTGATTCGGATTTTATCCATGCTGATACCCCCTTTCATCAAAGATCCCCCTCAGCCGTTTCCGGCAGCGGTGCAGTTTGGTTTTCACAGTGGACGGATTTAGTGCCAGCCTTCTGCCGATGGCCTCAATGCGCTCGCCCAGATAATAAAATCGGATAAAGATTTCCCGATCCGGTTCCCCGAAGGCTTCCACGGCAGAATTGAGGATTTCCGTCTGCTCTTTTTGAATGGTGAGCTCGTCAGGATTTCCGGCATGGGAAATGGACAGGATGTCGTCGTCATAAGCGATGGGGAGTTCCTTTACACGGCGCAGTTTGCTGTAGGCCGCATTTCGCGCGGTCTGGGCCAGGTAGGGTTTTAGGGGCCGGTTCTCCTGCAGTCCGGCGCTGTGACTCCAGACGGACCAAAACACGTCCGCAGCCAGCTCCTCTATATCCTCAAGGCTGAGAATTCCGCGGGAGATGTTACAGAGTATGGCGGTGACGTAGGGGGTATACTGCCGGATCAGCCCCCTCAGGCCTTCCTCCTCACGGTTTTTCAATTTCCGAATGATTTCACTGTCATTCATGGCATCCTCCTTTTTTCGTAGTTCACCTAACAGTACGCAAATTATTAAAAAAGGTTTCACGTTCCTGTAACTATACCACAAATTGTGAGAGGCGTCATGAGAACGGCGGGGGCTGCCGGGGTTTGAAGTGATGAGTTGACATAAAAATATTATGTAAAATTAAAAACGAGTTACTGCGGCAGACAGAAAATTTGTGGTGGTATTTTTGCCTGTTTGATGAAATGGAAACCGTTTAATTCAGTTTGAACTTGACACCTACTGAGCGTAGGTGTAAACTGAAGTCAGAACCTACAAAATGTAGGTGAATGTGTGGAGGAGAGGAGCGGGGCAGATGGAACGGGAGACAGCGCTGCCGGAAGCGCAGCTGGAGGTTATGGAAGTGATATGGGATCGCGGGGGGAGCGTGATGTTTGCGGACCTCAGCTCGGAGCTGGAGGCCCGCGGCAAAGAATGGAAGGCGAATACCATTCTGACGCTTTTGGCGCGCCTGGCCGAGCGGGGCATGGTATCGGTGTGTAAGCGCGGGCGGCTCAACGAGTACGCGGCCCGGGTTTCGCGGGAGGATTACCAGCAGATGCAGGCCCGCAGCCTGGTGGACCGGGTGTTCGGCGGCAGCACAAAGCATCTCATATCCGCCCTCGTGAAACAGGAGTATCTGACAAAAGACGATTACGATGAACTAAAGGAGTTCTGGGAGAAGGGGGGCGGGGAGCCTTGAATCATTGGATGAGCATCCTTTTGAGCCTGTCGTTGTCCGGTGTGGTCCTTACGCTGGTTCTGCTGGCGCTTACACAGCTTCTGGGGCGCCGTCTGGGGCGCAGATGGCAGTATTATGTCTGGGGGATTGTGGTGCTGCGGCTCCTGCTTCCTATTCCAGGGCCGGGCGTCCTGCCCGCAATGCCTCTGCCCCAGGCGGGAGCGTTTGGGGCGGTGTCGGAAACGGCAGAAAAATCGATGTCTGCTGGAATACCGGATAACACCAATCCGTCTGTGCCCGCCGGGATACCGGATCACATCGGCCAATCTATGCCCACCCCACCGTCTCCCGTTCCACAATCCGCCGCCTGGCCATTGGCGGGCGGCGTCCCGGACAGCGGATTTATTCCGGCGGGCACCGCGGCGGCTCTGAGCGCGCTGTCGGCGGGGATCTGGCTGGCCGTTGCTGCCGTCATGTTTGGGAAAAAGCTTTGGAATTACAGGAGGGCATTGAAGCTGCTGCGCCGGAACGGGAATAAAACGGAGGCATTTAGGGAGGCGCTGTCTGACGCGTGCCGGGATTGCGGGATGAAACGCTTACCGCAGATTTGGATCAGTCCCTGCGTCTCATCCCCCGCGGCTGTGGGATTGTTTCGGCCTATGATCGCAGTGCCTTTGGATTTTTCAGTGGATCAGGCCTACTATGTATTCCTGCACGAGGCAACCCATATCCGCAGGCGGGATGCGCTCTACAAGTGGACGGTGGAAATTGCCGTGTGCGTACACTGGTTTAATCCGGTTGTCCGGTTGTTGCGAAAGGAGATTGCCCGCGCATGCGAGCTGTCCTGCGACGAAGCGGTGATCCGGCGTTTGGACGGAGAGCGCAAGCGCATTTACGGGAACGTCCTCTTAGATACGCTGCAGTCTCATATTGCGCCGTCCGGCTCAGAGATGGCGTTGCCGCTCAGTGAGAACGCGAAATGGATGAAAGAGAGGCTGGGGGAGATTATGGGATTTAAAAGGAGAAGCAGGGGCAGCGCCTTTGCAGCCGCGGCAGTATCCGCCGTGTTGGCGGGGGCTGCGCTGCTGTGCGGATTTGCGCCGCCTCAGAACGGCGGGAATGCGGTGGCTGCGGTGAATGTCTCCGATAAGGAGCCCGAGCAACGGCAGAAGAAAAAAGCTGCGAAAAATGCGGCTGTGCAGCAGCCGGAGGTCGAAGACGGAGAACGCACGATCATCGATGACAGCGACGTCAAGCGCCGTGCCGACCAGACCAGTCTGCAGGAGAAACTGATCTGGAAAAATGAGTATATCGTGGCATTGGCCTGGAATGTGGACCCTGCGCAGTACGGTGTGAAGCGGGAAATTGCCGGGAAAACGGTATGTTACGGCAAAAAGACGGTTCAGTACGCGGACGACCAGGCGGTGACCGAGGCGGTGCGTCAGGCGATTGAGCAGGAGAACGGGAAGCCAAATGGGATTTTGCCGCAGGAACTGGTGCTGCTTTTGGCCGACGGTCCCTTTGAGGGGACGGCCGACGAACTGGCTTTGCAGTTTTACCGGGAACACAACCTGCTGTATTTCACTGCTGTGATCGACGAGGCGGGAGATGAGACCTGGACCTCCATTTTGGAACAGTCCTACGAAAACGGAGAGATGGAATACTTCGCGATGGTTAACGACAAAAAGGACAGCAAAATTGAGGTCAAGAAACGGGAGCTGGCAAGGCGGGCTGCCCGGGATGGAAAAACAGAATTTTTTGCAATCCTGTCATCTGAATTGACGGAGGAGGAGCTGGGGGCGTGCGCCCTGGAAGCCTACGAGGGTGAGAATATGGAGATTTTCTATATGGCAGCCACGGGGCTGAACTCCCAGCAGGCGGATTTAATCGCTGAACAAGCTTATGAGGCGGACCGGACTGAATATATATTCGCAGTGATCCCGCGGATGAGCGAGGAGCAGCGCAGCGCGCTGCGGGAGCGGGCGAAAAAGGACGGGAGAGATGAGCTGGGCTATCTCTTTTAAAGGAGATAAGGAACGTGATGGAATCCTTTTACCAGCCGGAAAAAACAAAGCGGTTAGTTATGTGTTTGTTCGCCTTTGGCGAAGAAAAAGTATAGTTTAAAGGAGAGTGAGCAGTGAACGATTTATTAAAAGAGGAAGCATATCGTTTTGTCAGTTCTCAGGATAAGGAATTTATAGTAGCCTTTGACGCTGAAATGAATCGGCTGGGATATACCTGCAACCGGACAATCGGGGACGGGTATTGCTGGGGGCGGAAAATGATAATCTATACGAAGGCCGGGGTCAAAAGTAAAAAAAGCTTTGCCAGAATTTATATGCGTGAGAATGACCTTATTCTTCGCATGTATTTCAGCAATGTAGACAAGCAGAGACAAGCGATTGAACAGGCTCCCGACTACATTCAGCAAGCCTTTACCGGTGATTACGGCGCTTGTAAGCATTGTCATAATATGAAGGAGGACGGTTCATGCAGCCACAGGAAAAGCTATATCATTCACGGTAAACAATGTGAATTCTGTGATGGATTTGCTTTTTGGTTCTTTTCTCCCGACCTTGCAAGAATGCCGGAATATATCAAGCTGTTTCTTGCCTTTTACCCTGAAAAGAGGAAAACGTGAGAGGTGCGGCTTTGGGGGATAAGGCGGCAATCCTAAGCGTTAACAGGCCATAAAAAAGCTAGGGAGCGAAACAGAGACGGAAACGTCCTGCTTTTGCTCCCTGGCTTTTTTTATGCGCAGCTGCTCTCGAGGCGCTGTACCTCCTGAAAAATATCCTTCACCGTGCGCACACCGATGCCAAATCGGTTGCAGCCCTCCGCGTACATGGAAAGTAAGGTGTCCAGGGAGCGAACGCCGCCGGCCGCTTTGATCTTTGCGGCGGACCCAATGGTTTTGCGGATTAATTTGATGTGTTCCACCGTGGTGGGGGAAGGTCCCCAGCCGGTTCCGGTTTTAATATAGCTGGCGCCGGCCTCAACGCAGAGATTGCTGGCCCGCGTGATCAATTCATCGTCCAGGTAGCAAACCTCCAGAATCGTTTTCACCGGAATCCCGTCTGCGGTATCGATGACTGCCTTTACGTCGCTCTTGACATACTCATACATCCCGGATTTTAAAGCCGCTACATTGATGACCATGTCGAGCTCCCGGCAGCCCAGGGCGATCAATTCCCTGGCGGTCCTTACCTTGGCGCCGGTCGTCTCAGCGCCGGAGGGAAAACCAACCACACCGGTCACTACGGTCCCGGTGACGGATTTCAGCTTCCCGATGGTATATTCCGTCGCCCAGGGCATGGGGCTGGCGCAGATACAGTTATGTTTTGCTACGATTTCAATCATCTCATCGATTTCCTGAATCGCACAGTCCGTCTTTACGGTGCTGACATCAATATACTGCCCCAGATGATCCAACTCAAGACCTTTATAAATCATTCTCCACCTCCAAAGATAATTATCTATATCCAAATATACCCGAAAACATCTTATAAATCAAGAGGCATTGACAAAAGATAACTATCTTTGTATAATTTACATGAAAGGAGAGGTAAAAATATGGTGATTATTGCATACGATCTGGGGACCGGAGGTGTGAAGGCCGCTTTATACGATGATTCCTTAAAGGTGCTGGCGAAATCCTTTATGGAATACCGCACCTACTTTCCGGAGGCGGGACTGCACGAGCAGAAACCATCAGACTGGTGGAACGGGGTGGTGGAGAGCACGAAACAGCTGTTGGCTGCGTCGCACACAGATCCGCAAGCTGTGGGCGCGGTAGCCATTTCAGGCCAGAGCTTGACGGCGATTCCCATCGATGGCAGCGGAGCCGCGCTTTTGGAGCGGGTGCCCATCTGGTCCGACGGGAGGGCAAAGGATGAGGCAAGGCGTTTTTTTGAAACAGTGGACGAGGAACGATGGTATATGACAACAGGGAACGGTTTCCCCGCGCACTGTTATACGATCTTTAAGCTGATGTGGATGAAAGCCCATCAGAGTGAAGTGTTCTCAAACATGAAACACGTATTGGGCTCCAAAGATTATATTAACTACAGAATGACGGGAAAAATCCTGACCGACCACTCCTACGCCTCAGGGACCGGCGGCTACAATCTGAAGGAGGCGCGCTATCAGGAGGAATTCTGGGAAGCGGCTGGAATCGATATGGACATCCTGCCAAAGATTGTTCCCTCGGACACGGTGGTGGGATATCTGACGGAGCAGGCGGCAAAGGAGCTGGGGCTGACAACGGACACGGCGGTGATGGCGGGCGGCGTGGATAACGCCTGTATGGCTCTTGGCGCCACGGGCATCCGGGACGGGGCTGCTTACATTTCCCTCGGTTCTTCCAGCTGGGTTCCAGTGACGGCCTGCCGCCCGGTTCTGGACTTTAAAACCAGACCCTATGTATTCGCCCACATTGAGCCGGGAATGTACACTTCAGCTTATTCAATCTTTGCGGGCGGGAGCTCCCTGCGGTGGGTGCGGGACAATCTGTTTACGGAATTCGGACCCCAGGCATACGGGGAGATCGACCGTCTGGCCCAAAGCGCTCCGGTGGGGGCGAACGGAATCCTGTTCAACCCCAGCCTTGCCGGGGGAACCTCCCAGGATAAGAGTGTAAACATCCAGGGGGCGTTTGTGGGCCTCTCGCTGCTCAACAACCGGGCGGATCTGGCCAGGTCTGTTCTGGAGGGGATCGCGCTGAATCTGAAGCAGTCAATCACCTATTTGCAGCGGAAGGTCCAAATGGAGGACGAGATTCTGATCTGTGGAGGCGGCAGCAAAAGCGCCGTTTGGCTGCAGATGTTCGCCGATATACTGGATGTAAGGGTGCTAAAGACGAACATTGACCAGGATGCGGCCTCGTTGGGGGCGGCCGCCATAGCCGCCAAAGGGATGAAACGGATCGGCAGCTACCAGGTGATTGACGGCATTCACCGGCGGGAGGCGTGCTACCGTCCGGACCGGGCTGTCTCGGACCAATATAAGACCGTGGCAAAACGGTTCAATCACCTGGCGGAAGTTCTGAGCGAATTTGGGGATTACTGCGGCGCATAATGACTTCCAAACACTGAAAAACCTCCCCGGAGCCATGTCGGTTCCAGGGAGGTTTTGCTAAATAAAGCGTTGGCCGCGCTGCAGCAGGAGACGCTTGTTATCTGCCGGCAAGATGGATGCTGTAGCTGTACTTGTCTCCACGGATTTTCAGGATGGAGTAGTCGAAGGGACCTCTGTCGCAGTAGGTGACCCGTTTGCTGATCAGCAGGGGTTCGCCGACCTCCACGTTGAGAATCTGGGATTCAATAAAAGTCGCCGTGGCGGCCATGATGGTCTCCTCAGCCTTGGTGATGATGAGGTGGTAGTCCTTTTCCAGGGTGGCGTAAAGACTGATGAAATCCGCGTACCCGGTGTGAAAATTGGGAAACATGTCCGCCACCAGGTAATTTTCCATGATCGCGATGGGCGCTCCGTCGGCACACTGAACGCGCTGGACGTTGTACACAGAGGCTCCCTCCAGGATATTCAGAACCTTTGCAATGTGCGCGTCCGCACGGACCGTCTGAATAAACGCCCCCCGGGTGGATACGGAATATCCCTTTTGCACCAGCGTTTCCGTGAATGAGGATACGGTGTTCAGCTTTTGGGTTGTGGAGTTGTCCAGCACCTCGGTGCCGCGTCCCTGCGTCACCCGGATGTGTCCCTCCTGAGCCAGCAGGGAGATGGCCTTGCGGATCGTGGTTTTGCTGACATTGAACTGCTTGCACAGCTCGGTTTCCGTTGGCAAAAAGGAGCCGGGAGGCAGGGAGCCGTCCCGAATGGATTGCTTTAAACTGGAATATACGATTTTGTAGGCAGGTATATTTTTCATAAAATGAACCGCTTTCCTGAAATTTACTATAGTGCCATTATAAGATAATAATCTTCAAATGTAAAGATCAGGGGATTAAAAATGAACTTGGGCTTATTCGATAAAAAGATAAAACTTGTTTTGTGGAATATAGACGAATATGAGAAAATAATTTATTTATTCTTGACTTTATCGCACAGAAAAAGTATGATATCTTTAAAAGATAATTATGTATTTGATAAAAACAAAAAATATAGTATCTTTTGATAATCTTTTCGAGGAAAAGGAATGCGAAACGTATGAGGAATCAGTTTATGGAAAAGAAGAGTACAAAAGGCGGTCGCGGTATTTCAATTTTCAAGGTGCAGGAGCTGGGGATTTTGATGATTTTCTTAATCCTCTGCCTGGGAATTCAACTGCTGACGCCGAAATTCCTGAAACCGGCCAATCTGATCAACATTATGAGGCAGATATCCAATGTGGGGATTATGGCGGTGGGGGAGGCAATGGTAATTATCATTGCCGGAATCGATCTCTCTGTGGGAGCCACGCTGAGTTTATCCGCCTGTGTGGCCGCGTATCTGGCGCAGGTGATCAATCCCTGGCTTGCCGTACTGGTCGCGCTTCTGACCGGACTCTCCATCGGAATGATCAATGGGTTTCTCTCCGTGAAGATCGGGATCGCCCCGTTTATCGCCACTCTGGGAACCCAGATGATGGCGAGAGGGCTTGCGTTTATGGTGACTGCGGGTATCCCCATCAAGTTCTCGAATGCGGCCTCCGTGCTGGGAGGCGGCAGAATCGCCCTTCCCTGGAAGCTGCAGCTTCCGGTTCCGATTTTGTTCATGCTGGCGATCTATATAATTGGAATTGTGGTTATGACGCAGACCGTTTTCGGCCGGAATATCTATGCGGTGGGCGACAATGAAAAATCCGCCAAGCTTTCCGGCATTAATTCAGACCGGATCAAAATCACGGCGTATGTCGTATCCGGTTTTCTGGCGGCGGTTGCGGGCATTCTCTACGCAGGAAACCTGACTACGGCGGAGGCTTCCGCGGGTGACGGAATTGAGACCAATGTGATCGCAGCGGTTGTGATCGGCGGCGTTTCCATGGCCGGAGGCGAGGGCTCGGTCGTGGGTATCCTGATCGGCGCAGCGATCATGGGGGTGATCAAAAACGCGTTTATTCTTCTGAATTTCCCCGCAACGATGCAGACCTTCACCATCGGTCTGATGATCGTTCTCGCGGTCGGCCTTGACTGCGTCAACAAAAAGCGCAGAGAGAAGAAAATCGTTCTGAACAAGGCGCAGATAAAGGACCAGAAAAACGAACAGGCCAAAGACGGCAAATGACGGCTGGGGGAACGGCAATGGAAAAACAGGTTGTAATAGAAACACGGAATGTGAGAAAAACCTTCCCGGGCGTGGTTGCTCTGGACGGCATCAATTTACGTTTTAAGGCCGGGGAAGTGCATGCGATTATCGGCGAGAACGGAGCAGGCAAATCCACTCTGATGAATATTCTCTCCGGAGTGTACGCGCCGGATTCGGGCTCGGAGGTGCGCTACAAGGGCAGCAGGGTGGAGTTCCGTTCCACCGCGGATGCGGCCAAATGCCAGATTGCGATGATTCATCAGGAGAATTCGCTGGTAAAGCATCTGACGGTATATGAAAATATCTATCTGGGCCATTTTATTAAAAAAGGGGCCTTTATCGACAAACGGGCCATGAGGGAGAGTGCGGCGGAGCTTTTAAAAAAGATGCACATCGACTGGATCAAGCCGGGGACGCTGGTCAACGACCTCTCCGCTTCGGAGCAGCAGCTGGTGGAGATCGCCAAAGCGCTTTCCAGAGATCCGGAAACCATTATTTTCGACGAGCCCACAGCATCCCTGACCGTCAGGGAGAGCCAGATCCTGATGGATATAATCCGGGAATTGCGGGATCGGAACGTGGCGATTGTATTTATATCCCATCATCTGGAGGAGCTGTTTGAGATCGCGGATGTCATTTCCGTTCTCAGGGACGGGCAGTATATCGGAACATACGATATCCGGGAAATCGATATTCCACGCCTGATCAGCCTGATGGTTGGCAGAGAGTTAAAGAGCAATGTTCCGGGAAAGACGGCGGAGATGATTTGGAAGCGGTCCGCCACCCTGCAGAATGAAGTTGTGCTGGAGGCCAGGGATTTTTGCCTTCCGGGTAAGGTGGAGCACGTGGACTTTGTGCTGCACAGAGGGGAGATCCTCGGTTTTGCCGGGCTGGTGGGAGCGGGACGCACGGAACTGATGGAGTGCGTGTTCGGATATACCAGACCGTCCGGCGGAACCCTGTATTTAAATGGCCGGGAGGTGCGGTTTCACACGCCCAAGGAAGCGGTGGCCCAGGGCCTTGGAATGCTGTCGGAGGACCGCAAGTCCAACGGTATTTTGGGGCTGCACAGCGTTCAGGACAATATAAACTCGGCCAGCTGGCCGAAACTGAGGGGGAGGGGACCGTTTGTCTCCAAACCGGCGGAGACGCGCAATGCGCTGGATTTTATTCACAAATTAAATGTCAAGACGCCCAGTGCAAACGTGAGAATCAGCACGCTCAGCGGAGGCAACCAGCAGAAAGCTCTGATCGGAAGAATCCTGTCCATTAAACCGCAGGTACTGATTCTGGACGAGCCCACCCATGGAATCGACGTGGGCGCAAAGCAGGAGATCTACGACATTATCAATCAGCTGGCGGACGAGGGCATCAGCATTTTACTGATCTCCTCAGAACTTCCGGAACTGATTACGCTGAGCCACAGGATCATAGTGATGCATGAAGGGCGTATCAGCGGCCGGATGGAATTTTCTGAGTTTGCTCAGGAACAGATTTTATCTTACGCTTCGGGAACTGAAACAATTTAACATAAGAGGAGGATTGAAATGAAAAAAACGAGAAAACTTGCAGGCATTATGGTTGCGGCGGTATTGGCGGCGGGACTTTCGGGCTGTGGCTCGGGGCAAACGGCTGCAACGCAGGCGCAGACGGAGGCCGCCAAGACAACGGAGGCGCCCAAGGCGGGGGAAGCGGCGAAAGAAGAGACGGCGAAAGAGGAACCGGCCTCTGAGGCGGAGACAGAGGCACAAAAGGCGGAACTGCCGGAACATTATAAGATGGCGGCGGTGAAGGCCTCCGACGAACCCATTGAAATCAAATTCTGCTACTATTCCAACAATCCGTTCTGGGATCTGATCAAAGCGGGATTAAACGATGTGACAAATTATCTGGCAAGCTATAACTGTACGGTCACCCCGGTGGATATGGGCTCGGAGGCGGATGGCAAAACCATAGCCGATTATATTGAGACCCTGGAGCTGGACGATCCGGCCGGAATCGTCTGCCCGCCTATGGCGGACGGCACGGAGGCCTATATCGACCGGGCTGTCAGTGACGGGGTTACCGTCGCCACCTATCTGTCGGAGTCCACCAACCAGACGGATACCAGAATCTGCTTTGTCGGTTCGGACGCGGTGGCGGGCGGCGCTACAGCCGCGCAGATGACCGCAGATTACACCGGCGGGAAGGGTACCGTGGGCGTTATCACCGGATATCTGACCATGAACCAGCACGAGGAACGGCGCAAAGGCTTTAACGATAAGCTGGCGGAGCTTGCGCCGGATCTGACGCTTTTGGAGCCGGTTGAGGCCCATGATTCAGCCACGGAGACCTATGACGCGGCAGTGGACCTGATTACCGCATACCCGGACCTGAAGGTGATTTACTGTACAGCCGGAGGCCCTTACGGCGCGGCTCAGGCGGTGAAGGATCAGGGAAAAACGGGAGAGATCGGCGTTGTGTGCTTTGACTGGGTGCCGGATAACCTGCAGTATGTGGCCACCGGCGAGATCATCGGAGCCGTCTCCCAGGATCCGGAGAATATGGCCTGGATGTCGGTGATGTCCGTATTTAACTATACGGTTACCGGAGAAAAGCCGGAGAGCACCCATCTTCTGACGGATTCCGATTTGGTAACTCCGGATACGCTGGCGGAAAAGGTGCCGGATTTTAAGGCGCAGTAGCGGTTCATGCAGGAGGTGGACTATGCTTTACAAGACAGTGGGAAGAATAAAAGAACAAATCTCTGCCATCGGAATCGGGTGCTGGGGGTTTGGCGGGGACTGGGATACATCCAACGACCGGAATGCGGATGCCATTATCAGAACCTCGATTGAGCTGGGGATTAATCTGTTCGACGTGGCTCCGGTCTATGGATGGAATCATTCGGAGCGGGTGCTGGGAAAGACGCTAAAGGACAGCGGCCTGCGGCATAAGGTTATAATCGCTTCGAAGTGCGGGCTGACCTGGGGCGACGATCATGTCACCGCCAACGACCTGACAAAGGAGAATCTGTTCCGTGAGATCGACGGAAGTCTGGAGCGGCTTCAGACCGATTACATCGATATCTGGCAGCTCCACTGGCCGGATCCCTCCACTCCGATCGAGGAGACCTGCGAGGCCCTTGCGGAAATAAAAAAGAGCGGAAAAATCCGCTACATAGGGCTGTCAAATTTTGCACAGGCCGATATGGAGGTGTTTGACCGCCTGGTTGGCGTGGACGCCCAACAGGGACTCTACAATATGTTTGAACGCAATGCCGCAAGCTACCACAACATTCCTCTGAAATACAGGACGGAGGATGAGATGCTGCCCAATGTGCGGGCCCGCGGCCAGGCGTTTCTCCCGTACAGCCCGATGTTCCAGGGACTTTTGGCAGGGCGGTTTACGCGCAGCCGCACATTCTCTCAGACAGATATACGCAACGAGAATCCAAAGCTGTCCGGCGAGCTTTACCAGAAATATTTTGACGGTTACGAGAAACTAAAGCTCCTTGCGGATGAGATCGGTCATCCCACAAATGAAATCGCTGTCAACTGGCTCCGCCAGAAACCGGAGGTTACATCGATCATCGGAGGCGCCTCTTGCGTGGAGCAGGTCAGACAGAATATTGCCGCCTTAGACTGGTCCATCGACGATGAGACGATGGCGAGAATCGGTGAGATCCTGGAACCCTACCGGGAAATGCCCTGATGGAGGCCAGCCAAATGAGAGAACATGTGAAATGCCTGCATCATGTCGGGATTCCCACCCGGGATATGGATGCTACGGTCCGCTTTTACACGGATCTGGGGGCGGAGGTTTATTTTCAAAAACTGGATCAGGAAGCCGGCGAACCGATCCGGGTTGTGATTTTTGATTTTTACGGAATGAAGGTGGAAGCTTATGAGCGCAGGGTTACGGCCGGACAGCCGGGCGCCATCGATCACATCGCCTTTCAGGTTACCGGCATTGAGGCGCTTTACCGCAAGGTACGGGAGAGCGGCTATACGCTAATGGAGGACTGCGCCGGGAGCGTTCAGCCCACCACCTACTGGCCTCAGGATATCCGGTGGTTTATTGTGATCGGACCAAATGGAGAGAAAGTGGAATTCAGCGAGATCAAATAAATAGAATATGGCACTTGTATTAAGTTGGTCTCCAGCCGCCGTAGCGCAGCTGGAGACATTTTTATGGAAAGTTTAATACAGCAATAATTTTTTATGCTTTTTCTGTCAATTTTTGTAATGCCATGTTATAATTGTAACATTGACGATTTTCAGGAATGAATCAAAGGGGGATTCGGGGATGGAAAAGACGGATCGGCAGATTTACGAGGAGTTTGTCTCCCAGTTGTGTCAGTGGGGAGAGACTGGAGTTGCGCCGTCGGCGGGAAATCAGGATATCGGTTACGGCCTGACGCTTCAGAGAAGACGCCTGGAAACGCATTATGCAAAAATTGAGTACCGGCTGACGGGACGGCTGGACCGGCAGGGGCAGGCAGATAAAGCCGCTTTTTCCGATCTGCGTTACACCAATCAGCTGGTCTGGAAGGCGTTGCACAGAGAGACGGATTATTACCGGGATGGGAAAAAGTGCCTGACCGTAAAGGACGATGAATTGCTCTATACCATCATTACCCGGCTAAATGATCCGGGGGACGTCCAGGCTTCCTATGTCTGCCCCAACTGCGGGGCCATCAGCGCCGTGGGCGTGTTGCTGGAGGGCTGCCCCTACTGCCGTACCCGTTTTGTTATGTCGGATCTGTTTCCGAAGATTACAAACTATTACTTTCTGCCGGATTACGGGATGGGGGAGACGGAGACCAAAAACCATTCCACCAAATGGATGGTAACAGGAGGAGCCGTGGCATTTTTGATTCGTTTTCCGGGGTTTGTCCTGGATCTGATTCGCGGAGGGAACCTGTTCCTGCTGCTGATCAGCCTGGCGCTGGCCGTGGGAATGGGCGCGGTGTTTGGGTATTTCGCGCTGTCCATCCGCCTTTTGATACGGGTGTTTAGCGGCGCTTTTAAGATGACGCCCAGAGCCGCCGGGCAGATATCGGCGAAGAAGCGGCTGACGGATTTTATGAAGCAGTTTGACCCGGGGTTCACGTTCGAATATTTTTTCGGCAAGGTGCAGGGACTGTTGAAAATTCTGATTTTTACGGACGACCGGAGCCGGATTTCCGTGTACGACGGCCCTGAATTTGACGGCAGCGGGCTGGACGATATTGTGGATGCCCAATTCGACGGCGCTATCAGCTTAAACGGAGGCCGCGTCGAAGGGGAATACTGCTATCTGGATTTGAATGTGTATATGACGGACGTATATTGCCGGGGCAGCGGATTAAAGCAGAAGTCCGACTGCTTTCAGGTGGGCCTTTGCAGAAATATCAGCCGCCCGGCGGACTACGGCTTTTCCGTGAAAAAGGTGGGCTGCAAAAGCTGCGGGGCTAGTTTCGACGCGACCAGGGAACGGTTCTGCCCTTTCTGCAGGACGCGCTACGATCTGCGTGAGGATGACTGGGTGATCACGTTGATTCGAAAACGGTAGGGACCGATCAAAAGAGACAAGGAAACAGGGGATACAGAGAATGAATGTACAATTAACAGCCATTGAGACAATGTTCGAATTTTGCCACAACTGGTTTGAATTGCGGGATTTGGAGGCAACCGCGGCGTTTCTCTCGGAGAACGTGAGCTTTATGGGAACGGGCCTGGGGGAAGCGGCCTGGGGAAAGGAGGCGATGACCGAATACCTCCGCCAGGATATCTCCGAGCTTTCCGAGCCTTTTTCCTGTGAGATTTCCGTGGTTTACGAGCAGGCTCCGGCGGAAAGCGTTCGCAGTCTGTCGGCGGAGCTCACGCTGAGAAATACTTACTATACCTGGTATCTGCGCGGTTTTTACATATTGGCTTTGGAACAGGGACGGTGGAAGGTGTTTGGGATTCACTTGTCGGAGCCGAGCCAGAATCAGGCCGGAAGCGAGCATTATCCCCAAACCCTGGTGATGGAGCACATTGCCCGGCAGAGGCAGGAGCTTTTGAATGATTCCGTGCCGGGCGGTATGATGGGCGGGTACATGGAGGCGGGATATCCGTTTTATTTCATCAACCGCCATATGCTGGACTACCTGGGCTATGAGAATGAGGCGGAGTTTACCGCCGATATTGGCGGCATGATTTCCAACTGCAGGCATCCGGACGACCGGGAAGAGGTGAGTCGTCTGCTGACTGCCCAGCTGGCGGAAAAGGACGAGTACGCGGTGGACTACCGGATGAAGAAGAAGGACGGAACGTACATCTGGGTTCACGATCTGGGGCGCAGGACTGTGGCGGAGGACGGCCGGGCCGCCGTGGCTTCGGTTTGTGTGGACATTACGGCTCAAAAGACGGCCCAGGACGAGGTGCTGCACCTTTACAACAATATTCCCGGCGGGGTTTTCCGCTGCCGGTTTGACGAGGACTTCTCGGTCATTGACGCCAACGACGGCCTTTTTGAATTCATCGGGTACAGCCGGGATGAGTTCGCAGCCATGGGGAACCGGATGTCCGCGGTCATTTACCCGGAAGATCTGTCTGTGATGGCGCAAAAGCTAAAGGAGCAGCTGAAATATGGAAATACCATCCACAATCAGAATCGTCTGATCTGCAAGGACGGCAGCGTCAAGTGGATTTCCGTCAAGGCCCAGCTCTTTACGGAGCAGAACGGAGAGCAGCATTTTTACTGCGTTCTGGTGGATATCACGGATGAGAAGCGGCTGCAGGAGCGGAATAACGAGCTGTATGAGCAGGAAATAGCGTATTTTGCGGAGCTCTCGTCCAGGGACGGCACATTCCAGGGGCGAATCAACATCACCGGGAATCGGCTGGAGAGTTACATCTCCACGGCCGATGTGGCGGTGGGCCGGGTCGGCGATACCTATGAGCAGACGGTGGAGAACCGGGCGGCCTCCGCGGTGGACTCGGAGTACGGGGATTTTATACGGGAAACGCTGAGGCGGGAAAAGGTTCTGGCCGATTACAAAGCGGGCCGGGTGGACTACCATTTTAATTTCCTCCGCAGGCGAAAGGTTGGGACCGCTTTCTGGAGCGACACCAATTTCCGCTCCTGCCTGAATCCTGAGACCGGGGATATTATACTGTTCTTTTACACCCAGGACGTCACGGAGCAGAGGCTGCAGGAACAGCTGTTAAAGAAGATCACCAAGCTGGACTACGATATTATCACGGAGATCGATATCTCCACCGCCGGATACCGTCTGGTGGGATTTTCTGACGAGTGGATACCGTCCGTTCCGATGGAGGGGGATTTCCGGCAGGAGATCCGGCGGGTTGCCGGGCTCAGTATGGGGGAGGCCGCGCAGAAGGAATTTTTGGAAAAGCTGGATTTTGGATATATGAAGCGTCAGCTGAGGCAGCAGAATTCCTACACCTTTATCCTGGAGCTCATGGAAAAGGGTGGGCCGCGGATCAAGCGTTTCCAGGTATTTTATATCAACGAAGAGCTGGGCCGGGTGTGTATGACCAGGGCCGACGTGACGGATGTAGTGCGCCAGGAACAGAAGCAGAAGGAGGAGCTGGCCGCAGCTCTGGTGGCCGCCGAGCAGGCCAACGCCGCCAAATCCGATTTTCTCAGCCGTATGAGCCATGAGATCCGCACGCCCATGAACGCCATTATCGGCATGAGCACCATCGGACAGATGAAAATTGAGGAAACACCCAGAGTCCAGGACTGTTTCCGGAAAATTGACGCTTCATCCAGATATCTGCTGTCCCTGATTAACGATATTCTGGATATGTCCAGGATAGAGACCGGAAAAATGGAGATCAACAGCAGAAAATTTAATTTCGCTGAGCTGTACGAAGAAATCTCCTCCATTATCTATCCCCAGGCTGTGGAGGCAATGATAGATTTTGAGGCCCGGCAGATCGAACCCATTGAACATTACTATGTGGGGGATGCCCTGAGGATCAAACAGATACTTATGAATCTGCTGTCCAATGCCCTGAAGTTCACACCGGCAGGGGGAAAGATCCTTGTGTGTACCCGGGAGGAAAAACGTACCAATGGACATGCCTATGTATGCCTTATGGTTGAGGATAACGGCATTGGTATGTCGGAGGAATTTATGAAGCGCATTTTCCAGCCCTTTGAGCAGGAGAGTTCAGAGAGCGCCAGAAACAATGTGGGCAGCGGCCTTGGGCTTTCCATTGTCTATAATCTGGTCCAGCTTATGGGCGGCAGTATCCGGGCGGAGAGCCGTAAGGGCGAGGGAAGCAGATTTACGGTATGCCTTCCTCTCGGTCTGGTGGAGGACGATGAGGAGGAAGAGTACAGACGGAAGACCAGAGAGCTTATGAAAGATGTGGAGGTTCTGGTGGTGGATGACGATGAGCTGGTGTGTGAGCAGACATCCGCCATTCTGGAGGAGATAGGCGCCCACTCCATCTGGGTGACTTCCGGCCGTGAGGCTGTAAAGCAGGTCAGTGATGCCGTTTCAGAGGGAAGGACCATAGATGTGGCCATGATTGACTGGAGGATGCCGGATATGGACGGTGTTGAGACAACACGCCGCATCCGGGCACTGACCGGGACAGAGACCATGATCATCATCATATCTGCATACGACTGGAGCAGCATAGAGGAGGAGGCCAGACAGGCAGGGGCCAATTTCTTTATCGCAAAGCCACTTTTCCGTTCCACTATTTTTGATACGTTCTCCAGGCTGGGGACAGCGTGCGGGGTGAGCAGGGAAGCGGAGATGGAAAAACAGGATTTTGGGGACCGCCGCGTTCTTCTGGTGGAAGACAATGACCTGAACCGGGAGATCGCCCAGTCTCTTCTGGAGATGCATGGAATACAGACAGATACAGCCGAAAACGGTGCTGAGGCTGTAGCGGCATTTGAAAAGGCACCGAAAGGGTATTATTCAGCGGTACTGATGGATATCCGTATG
>OLPX01001045.1_pt1 | contig 21743 bp, 20 predicted proteins | sample 1672491 | NCBI WGS metagenome assembly OLPX01 (sample SAMEA3136692, study PRJEB25190) | human gut metagenome | biome: human gut; feature: human-associated habitat; material: faeces | place: Austria | collected 2013 | reverse complement strand
TATGCCTCCGCCTTGTCCTCCAGTCCCATCTTGCGAAGCAGGTCGTACGCCTCGCGGATTACCTCCTCTGATTTTCGCTTCTGCACATGGATCGGCGCGTCGATGATATTTTTCAGCACATTGTAATGGGGAAATAAGTTAAAATTCTGAAAAACGAGGCCGTAATTTCCCTGAATTTCCTTTTGCTTTTCCTTTCCTGCATAGACGGCGTTTCCGTCAGGGCCGTTCCAGGCCGCCTTTTCGCCCAGGTACAGCAGCTCGCCGCTGTCCATCCGCTCCAGCATCGTCGCACAGCGAAGCAGCGTGGACTTGCCCGATCCGGACGGACCGATAATAGAGACAATCTCGCCTTCCGCTACCGCTAAGGAGATGTCTTTCAGTACGCCCTGGCCGTCAAATGATTTCTTGATATGATTCATTTCCAGCAGATACATATGGTTTCTCCTCCCCTTATTGATAGTAATTCAGCCGTTTTTCCACGGTTTCCATGATGACAGCCACCAGCAGATTAAATATGTAGTAGAACAGGCCCGCCGCCACAAACGGAATCAGGCTTGTCTGGGAGGACGCCAGCGCCTTTGCCACCGCAAACATCTCCAGAACGCTGATGGTAAATGCCAGGGAGGTGTCCTTGACCAGCGTGATGACCTCGTTCGTTACCGAGGGGAGAATCCGTTTCATCACCTGTGGAAATATAATCCGAAAAAACGTCTGTGTCTTCGAATACCCCAGCAGCTTCGCCGCCTCATACTGGCCAACCGGCATGGACTGGATTCCGCTTCGGTATATTTCCGCAAAATATGCCGCATAATTGATGACAAAACCGATGAAGGCCGCCCATAGACGGTAGTTGTTGCCCACTTTAATTTTAAACAGATAATACGGACCGAAATAGACCACCATCAGCTGCAGCATCAGAGGTGTTCCCCTCATGACTGAAATATAAAATTTTACAATGGTTCTGATTACAGGATTTTTCGACATCCTGCCAAAGGATATGAAAAGTCCCAGAGGAAGTGAAAAAATAAGCGTCACAAAAAAGATCTGGATGCTGATCCACATGCCTCCTGTCAGCTGTGAAAAAATCTTTGTTAAAGTCATGGTATTCCCCTCTTATCTTCTCCATGGTTTCAAACAGGGGCCAGGCCCAAAAAAGGGTAAGCCCCTGCTGTCTGTCTCTATTTACCGATCGTTGTAATATCCTTATCGAACCATTTTTCGGAAATCTTCGCCAGGGTGCCGTCTGCTGCCAGCGCTTCCAGCTGTGCCTGCACCTGATCCTTTAAGGCGTCATTCCCCTTCTTGAAGCCGACTGCATAATTTTCCGCGGCAAGCGTTTCATCCAATACGATAAAATCAACCTGTCTCTGCTCGATCTGGAAACGCGCTACTACCTCGTCCATGGCAATCGCGTCAACCGCGCCCATCTGTAAATCCATAAAAGCCGTATTATAATCCGGCGTAGACTGAAGTGTTCCAAACGTACCGGTCAGGTTTGGGTCATCTTTTAACGCCGCTTCCGCAGAAGACTCTGCCTGAACCTCCACTACCTTTCCCGCCAAATCTGCCAGTGTCTTAATGCCGGACTCAGCCGTCACCACAAAGACCTGCTGGTTCGCCATATAAGCTTCCGTCCATGTATAATCGTCCTCACGGCCCGTCATGGTAAATCCGTTCCAGATACAGTCAATATTGCCGGATTCCAGCTCCATGTCCTTAGCCGCCCAGTCAACCGGCTGCGGAACGAATTCCATTCCGAGACGTTTGGCAACCTCTTCTGCCACCTCCAGATCAAAACCGGTATACTCACCGTCATCGCCCACATACCCCATAGGCGGAAATTCCTGATCAAATCCTACCGTAAACGTACCGCCCGCGGCTCCCGCCTCAGAAGCCTCTGTCTCTGGCGCCTTCGTATCTGTATCGGTATCTGCAGCAGTCTCCGCTGCCGTTGTCTCCGCCTCTTTCGCCGTAGTTCCAGCGGTCTCCGCCGCCGTATTGCCCGCTGCCTGTCCGGAACATCCGGACACCACCGCCATCATTCCCAGGGCTGCCGCCATTAAGATTGCTCTCTTCTTCATAATTGTTGTTTCCTCCTCTGCATTTTCATGTGCTACCATGGTAGCATACTAAAGTATTTCTGTAAAGCAGAATTTTTATCTTTCGCTCTTATTTGCAGAGTGTCCGGCATACAGCTAAAAGTCCGGGCCGGCCCAACGCGTCTTTCTTTGGCGCGTTCGGCTGACCCGGACTTTTGGTGTCTCTTTTTTATGCATTTGCCCTTTCATCCAGATACTCCAGAATCTCCTGTGCGTTCGTATCCGGTTTTACTTTCTCGAAGACCTTTTCAATCACACCGTTCTCATCGATCACGAAGGTGCTTCTGACCACGCCCATGGATACTTTTCCATAAAGCTTTTTCTCCTGCCAGACGTCATACGCCTTTATGGCCTCCAGCTCCGGATCGGAAACCAGAATGAAGGGAAGTTCGTGTTTTTGGGCAAAGTTACTGTGGCTCTTTACACTGTCTTTGCTCACTCCAATGACTTCCACGCCTCTCTGCTGATATCCCGCATACGCGCCGGCGAAGGCACACGCCTCACGGGTACAGCCCGGTGTGTTGTCCTTCGGATAAAAATAGAGAACGACCTTCTTCCCCAGAAAGGAGGAAAGTGTTACGGGATTGACGTCCTTATCGTTTAATGTAAAGTCTGGTGCTTTTGTTCCTGCCTGCAGCATAATTTAGTACCTCCAAATTTAAAATAGTGATGATTCTTTTTATTCGCCAGGCCATGGCGGCAGATGGAACGCCCGGGTTCCCGCCTGCCGGCTATAAAAATTCTTTCAGCTCCTTAAGCGACCGGATCTCCCAGCTGACAGTGACACCGGCGGTGTTAAGGGCCCCCTGCGGATTAAACCAGCAGGTATCAATTCCCGCCGTATTTCCGCCTTTTATATCTGAATTTAAGGAGTCTCCCACGATCAGGGTTCCTTTCCTCTCCGCTCCCGGCATCGCCTCAAAGCAGCGGTCAAAATACTCTTTCTGCGGCTTCTGGTACCCGACCTCCTCGGAAATAAAGGATTTCTTAAAATACTGGTCCAGACCGGAATCCGCCATCCGCATCTTCTGAGTCTCTGTAAAACCGTTTGTCACCACATACAGATCATACCGGTCCTGTAAATACGTAAGCACCTCCACGGCTTCCGGCATGACGATGGCGGTATGATTCAGGATTTCTCTGTATCTGTGCTCAGTCTGTATCCCGTCAGCACTGATGCCATGGGCCTCAAACACGGCGCCGAATCTGGTATCCGTGATATGGTCTTTCGTAATGAGACCTTTCTCATAGGCATCCCATAAGCCGCGGTTCACCCTGCGGTACGTCCCGATTAAATCCGCCGTCCGGCATACCCCGTTTTCTTCATACTCCTTGAATACACTGGCAAGCCCGCGTTCCTCCGCAGAGTCAAAATCGAGAAGCGTTCCGTCCACGTCGAAAAGGATGGTCGTATATTGTTTCATGAAAGTTTCCCCCTCCGGCCTTATTCTCCATCCCGATACACGATTTTCCCGTCACAGATTGTATATTTTACTTTTCCATACAGTCTGCTTCCGGTAAATGGTGAATTAGAAGATTTTGATGCAAATTCCCCTACGGTCCACTCTTCCTCCGGATCAAAGAGCACCAGGTCCGCCGCCTTTCCTTCTTCCACAGAACCGGAATCCAGATGATAGAGCTTCGCCGGATTAAGGCTCATCTTCTCCATCAGCTCAAGCAGGCTTAAATGGCCCGGCCGAACCAGCTTTGTAATTGCCAGTCCCAGCGCCGTCTCAAGCCCGATGATCCCGCTGGGCGCCTGCTGAAGCGGTCTGGCCTTCTCTTCCTCACTATGCGGGGCGTGGTCCGTGGCGATCATATCAATGCTGCCATTTTTCAGGCCCTCTATTATAGCCTGGCGGTCCCGTTCCGTCCGGAGAGGCGGGTTCATCTTCGCCAGAGTCCCATGCTCCAAAACCGCGTTTTCCGTCAGTGTAAAATGGTGCGGCGTAACTTCCGCGTATACACGCGCTCCCAGCTCCTTCGCCAGCTTCACCATCCGCACCGCGCCCTCGGAGCTGATATGCTGAATGTCCACCTCGGCCCCTGTGTGCAGGGCGATCATGCAGTCGCGGGCCACCAGAGAATCCTCCGCCAGTGCTGGCGAGCCATAGATCCCCAGCTCGTCCGAGACAGCCCCATGATTGATTCCATTATTGACAATAAACGCCGGATCTTCCTCATGGAAGCTTAACGGCAGTTCCAGACGCGCCGCTTCCTCCATGGCTGTCTTTAAAAGCTTTTCATCCATAATCGGTATCCCGTCGTCGGTGAAGCCCGCAGCGCCATGGGCTTTCAGCGCCTCCATGTCGGTCAGCTCCTTCCCGGCGAGTCCAACCGTCACCGCGGCGGCCTGAAGCACATGAATCCCGGTCTTTTTCCCCTCCTCGAGAACGTACCGGAGCGTCTCCACATTATCCACCGGCGGCTTCGTATTCGCCATACAGACAACCGTCGTAAAACCGCCTTTTGCCGCAGCGGCAGCGCCGGTATGAATATCTTCTTTATACGTAAGTCCCGGATCCCGGAAATGGACGTGTACATCCACAAGTCCCGGCGCCGCAACAAGTCCCCGGCCGTCGATGACCGTATCAAATTTGTCCTCCGGCTCCGCGCACTCTCCAACGCGAAGAATGGTTCCGTCCGAAACAGCGATGTCCCCAATCCTGTCGAGTCCATTTCCCGGACTCACAATCCGGACATTTTTTATCAGCATCCTCATGCCGTACCTCCTTATCATGAGCACTCCGCCCAGCCATTTACCGGCTTCACAGACTGCCCTGTTTCTCTTCTTTTTTCGAAAACACCTTAAAAATCCCCTGCGGCAGTTCAAACACAAACACAATCCCCAGGACGATGGCCACTGCCACCTTAAGAGCCATAAAGCCAGTCTGAGACGCCTTGTCCAGCTCATTTGTCACAATATAATAGGCAGTCCAATATACCCCGGCTCCCGGTACCAGCGGAAATATGCCGGAAATCAGAAATATGGTAACCGGGCACCGCTCCCTGACCGCAAACAGCCGCGACAGCAGGATCACTACGATTGTGGCAAGCAGCGCCGCAGTCGGTGCGGTACAGCTCTGAATCAAAATGGAGTAAACACCCCAGCCGGCTCCGCCGATCAGACCGCAGTATGGATAATACCTTGTGGGAACCCCGAACAGAAGGGAAAACGAAACCGTCCCTCCAATGGCAGCCACCACTGAAATCAACAGCGTCACAGCATCACACCTCCCGTCAGTTGATGGAACACGCTGAACACGAGTCCAACCCCCATGGCAATACAGAAAAATACCAGCAGAGCGTCCAGCATCCGCACAGAACCGGAGATATAGTCGCCATCCGCAATATCCCTGATGGCATTGGTAAATGCGACTCCCGGTATCAGAGGCATAATAGAACCAATAATCATGAAATTTAAATGCTGCCCTATGGAAAACAGATACATCACAGAGCAGAGAAAGGTTACCAGTGCTCCGCCTCCAATATTTCCAACGATCTTCGATAAATGAGGACCGCTGATATACAGCACATAGAAATACAGAAGCACACCGGATACAAACGCCGCCGCACTGTCTGTTAAATTACCTCCGAACAGCATGCAGAAGCAAGCGCTTCCCACACCGGAAGCCAGAATCTGCATGGTCTTCGTCTTTCCCGGCATAACGCGGATCTCATCAAGCCGTTCCCTCACTTCTCCAATGGTATACCGTCCTTCCACGATCTCCCTGGACAGCTGGTTCACCGCAGCCACCCGGTTTAAATGGACCCCGCTAACCGGGATATGCTGAACCTTGGCGAAGATCTCCTCCCGCGTGCTGCCGGAGGTAATGAATATTCCATTGCTCAGTACAAATGCATTCTCCGACTCAATTCCGTAATAGCGGCATATTCTGTCTACCGTCTCCTCCACCCGGAAAATCTCGGCTCCATTTTCCAGCAGAATATGGCCCGCCTGCATCGCGGCATCCAAGATTTCCCGCTGTTCCTCCCCGTTTAACTCACACGAAACGCTCATCTTCCTCCGTAAAGACCTCCCCATCCCCAGTAATCTCCTGTATTCTGTCTCTGTAACCGGCCGAGCAGTCAAGCGCTCTCATCTTCCCTATCACAGAATAATCTCCCCAGCAGTGCATGGGAAATACATGTTTTACATCGACTTTATTCAAAAACTCGTCCATTCCCAGATAAAAGTCGTCTTCCTGCCTCGGATCCAGCGGCAAAAATGCCACATCTATATGCATACCCGCCATTTTATCAATCTGTGCGCTGTATTTTTTTGCCATGGAATCGTTCCAGTTATCCGGCTCGCCTTCCCATCTCCAGTTATTTAAATCTCCCGCATGATAGATCGTTCTGCCTTCCGCCTCAATCAGAAACGCCACACCTTCATCCGTTGATTTATAAGTATGTATGGTTAACATTCCGCCATTTTCCAGCCTGTATTCCGCCATCTCTCCTGGCTTCATGGAATCCGTGACCGGTAATGCCTCTTCCGGCAGGCGCTTCCTCCAGATATCACCAGACAGGACAAACCGAACGTTTTCATGTTTCTTTATCAACTCAAATATCACCGGTGAATAGTGGTCCCCGTGCCTGTGGCTTGCCAATACCAGAAGCGGCTTTTCCCGCTTCAGCCCGGGAATCACTCCCTCTGTATAATCAAACAGCAGATAAACCGACTCCAGTTCCACTAAAAAAGAGCTGTGGTGGATATAAGTAATCTTCATATGACGCCTCCTTTCCCGATATCCCTATTCTGTTATAACGGAAGGCGTTTGTCAACTTTTTTCTTCTGTAAAAACAGGGGACTGCCGCCAGAAATTTATCCTGTATAATCAGAAAGGGCGGAGACACTCGTCTCCGCCCAAATAAAATACCTTTTTACTGCAACAGTTTATGTCAGTTCTGATTAGTTAGCTGCTGTTGTAGCTTCTTCTGTTACTGTTTCTGCGTCTTCAAGAGATGCTTCTTCAACTTCTTCGGAAGACTCTTCTGCGGAAGCATCCTCAGATTCTACTGCTTCTGTTGTTTCTGCGTCAGCAGACTCTGCATCTGTAGTTTCATCTGCAGCTTCTTCTGTTGTTACTGCTTCTGTAGTTGCTTCTGTTGTAACTTCAGCTTCTGTTGCTGCAGTTGTCTCAGCTGTTGTGCCGCTGCCACATGCAGAGATAGATGCCATAGTTAATACTGCGATGCCTGTAAGTACGAGTTTCTTTGCTGTCAATTTCATAATTGTTCTCCTCCTTGCGACTACATAGGTGTCTTTTTGTTATGTCTTAGAATTATGTCATGACCTTCGGTTGTCCTATGCCCTCAAGTCGAAAGTCAGTTTATCACTCCAAACGTTTAAAGTCAATGTTCTTTCTGTGATTTTTTTCTTAATTAAAAGTCACCCGATTTCTTAAAATTTATTACAATTGACAAAAGCGGTTCTAAACTGAAAACTATGAAAATATACTTTTGTAACCATACTGTACTTTTTTAGGTGTCCGTTATGCCATGTGATTATGCACTATTATTCGCCGTTATATCGCAGTGTTTTTTGTATATTTTTTTGCTATTTTCCTTTGTTTTTGTGTTTTTACCACGTTTATGGTGGTTTCCACCCCAATTTCCATTATTTACCGCTGGCAGTAGCTTTCAATCGCCCGGCTCATAAATTCGGCTGTATGTTCTCCGAACTGATCGATATTTTCTTTAAAACGTCCGTCCTCCACGTACATTTTCCCCAGTCCCTCCAGGATTTCCAGGGTGCATTCGTAGTAGTTTTCGGTAATATGGTTCCTCCATCGTTCCACCAGTCCGGCCGCGCGGCTGCCATCCGGCGCTTCACCCGCCTGGACGCACTCCGCAAATTCCCGGAAAATATCACTCATCTCTCCATTTAAATCCTTCCATTTTTCCTCACTGTAACCGGAAGTCTTCTTTTCGCTTTCGCGGTATGCTTGGGTATCACCCCAGCGTTTCTTCGCTTCATTGGCGTACTTTTTCTTTGCTTCTTCTATCTCGTGCATATCAAATTCCTGAAAACTCATGGTATTTTCTCCTCTCATCATACTGTCCACCAGTCCGGTAAGCCGGCGCAGCCGCTCGATCTTCAGCAAAAGCAGCGACTTATGGGCCGCAAGCGCTTCCTGGCGGTCATAGTCAGGCTTCGACAACATGTCCTTGATTTCCTTCAGGGGAAAATCCAGTTCCCGGTACAGCAAAATCTGCTGCAGCACTGCCAGCGCCTCTTCGTCGTAATAACGGTATCCTGCTTCCGTCGTGTCGGTTGGTTTGAGCAGTCCTATCTCATCGTAATAATGGAGTGTGCGCACACTGATATTCGTTAATTTTGCTGTCTCGCTTACTGTCAGTCTCATAGTTATCACCGCCTTCTTTTTTACTATAATGTATGACGCAGCGTGAGAGTCAAGAGTTTTATTTATTCTGATAAAATAAATATCTACTAAAATTTACAATAGTGCTGATTTCCCATTTGCGCTTTGTTTTCTCTATAGTATAATAGAGAAAGAAAGTTTTTATAATGACAGACCATTAAAAAAGTCAAACTTATTAGTCAGCACGGCATCCATCACAGAATAACGAGAAAAGAACGTTGGCAAACAATATGCGGCAAATATTACATAAGGAGATTTCTATGTCAGAACGAAAGAAAGAGGAAACATATCTAATTAATTTAATAACCAACCCGAGGCACAAATTAGAAGTGGAAACCGCTTGTGAAATAGTAAAAAAGATCTGGACCTCTGAAGTCAGAATAGTTAGAGAATACACCGACCATGGATATGAACATTCTCAAAGAATAATTCAAAAATTATATGAAATAATACAGCCGAATCCTCAAATTTTAACAGAAACTGAATTATATTTTTTATTACTGGGGGCATATTTACATGACATTGGTATGCAGTGTGACATTAAAAAATATAAGGAAATTAAAAATTTAGCAATAAATACTTATTCTGCATCATTTAATCTTGAATTACAAGAGGGCACTGCAAACTCATATTCAGTTGAAGAACAAAATGAAATTCGGCGTAATCACCATTTACTAACTGGTGCATGGATTGAATATTCACAAAAGAATAATACTATATTATCACCGTTTGTTAATATGATTGATCCATCATACCTGGATGACTTAATAAAAATATGCATATATCATTCGAAATTACAAATATCCGATTGTACGGAAAAATCAAAGCTAACCTCTATTCGAACCAGACTGGTTGCTGCATTGTTGAGATTTGTTGATGAATTAGATATAGATGCATCCCGTGTCCATATTGAAACCATGGCCGCATTTGGATATAAAACAGAAAATGCCGTGTTTTGGTATTTACATTCCAGGACAAAGGTAACAATAAAAGATTCCGCAGTAACTGTTACTGTCTTTTTAAACCAAAATGACTATAATAATTATGCCTCATGTATTGACAAAATATATATACAAAATTTTAAATTAAAAAACAAAATATTAACTGACATTATTTCGCAAAATAAAATTAACGTTTTTATTAGTGAATGCTCTGAGGTCGCAATAGATCGTTTTCAACAAGATTTACCTCAAGAAGTTGCCACCACATTAAAAACCATGTATAAAGATCAATTAAGAGCAGAATCCAAGGATAGCATCGAATTATTACTTAGTATGTCCGCAGATGAAAATCAAGAGGAAATTCTTAATATGTTATTAGGAAAACCTGATAATTTAAATTTTATGCAGAAATACAAAAATAACTTTATTACCAATGCACAAAATTTAAAATCTCTTATAGATGAGTTAAAGACTTCCTATTTTATAAGCGAAACATCTGTTGAAAATGCTATTACAACAATAAATTCTCTTAGATATGGTGTAAAACCGGGTATTTTTACGGACAACGAAGACGCATTTACTAATTCATACAAAATTTTTCTTTTTGTAAAAGCATTTACCACTGAACAGTTAACATATTTAAGTGATATTGGAATCAAAATCCCCTGTCAGGTATCCTCCGGACAGGCTCTGCCATATGCAAACAATTTTTTCAACTTTTATTTTAAATATAAGAGTAATCCTGATTTATTAGAAAAGATAATTAAAGCCCGTGATTTATTTAATTATTATACATTCGAACAGATTGAACGGATATTACGATCTTATAATAAGATCATTAATTTTTCTACCAATCATATTGAATTTTCAAATTCGTATGTATATCCAAGTTTATCTTATGGAAAATTGCTTGCCGCAAGTATTTATGGCGAATCAAACAAAATTCTCATATGGGATATCGAAAACAAAAAACGTGAACCCATAGCATCCTTAGGCGGCCTGTTCGAACCTGTCAACAATATAAAGATATACAGACTTGACAATCAAGTGATTATTACAGCAGCAGGGATTCGGCAGATATACTTTTGGAACCTTAATTTAAACAATGGAGAGCCCATATACATTATAAAATCTATTAAACCAATATCTGATTACTTAATCTATCGATCCATAAATGGCATATTATATTGTATGGGACTTGTAGAAAGAAATATATTTATTTGGGAACTGTATAAAGAAGAACAGCCAATTACATGTATTCCTGCAGGAAATGATGTTTTTATGGTCAATACTCATTTATCAACAGCCGAACCTGCGTATGAATGCTTAGGCTTACATTCTTACAGTGATAATGAGGAACCTGGCATAATAGAATTAGTTGAAGTCTCTGCCTTAAGTTTTAATCAAGTATTAAGACTTGAGATATATAAACATATAGATGTTAGCAAAGAATCCGCAGATGGCTATGCAAATCGGCTCAATTCATATTTCATAGACTCACAGGGAAAAGAAATATTTTTATTAATCAATAATGATATTTATATAGGTGATTTATGTAGCTCTAATATGATAAAGCTTGCAAATCTGGAATCTCAACGAATATTACATGTTGTATCCAAAACGATTAACAACCAGCTGTATTTACTTACATACAGCATATATCAACAATATAGAAACTCCGTAGATTTAATTCATCTTTACAAATTAGAAAATAAACAAATTGTGGAGCACCAGAATTGGCTGTGCGAAAAAAAAGATATTGCTTACGCTGCATTTTCAGCAGCTGATCAAAACCCTCAGATTTATTTTGCTCATCTGTTCGACAATAAAATAAACAAATTACTATTTGATCCTAATTCCTATTCAGAATTTTACACCATTCCAGATACATTTAGTCTTAAATGCTTAACTTCGGAATAGTATATTCTGCTATCCGGTAACAAATACAAGAGCAGAGTCTCATAACCCAGCAGTATTTTTGTGGGTTATGAGACTTTTTCCTTAAAAGATCCTGTACGGCTTGATCTTTCATACTTTTTATAGCATATGCTAATTATTCGTACGATTATTACTTCATTTTCTAATTCTCCAGGTCCGAATCTTCTGTATCCGTACTTCACCCCCGATTCCACATATTCTAATTTTGTCTGCGTCTTCCGGCACATAAACCATATTGGTCATACAGGTCATATAGTCATCGGTAAACAACTCTACCGATGCGGAATCAATAAACATATGAATACGGCAGGACGCTTCACCGACCGAGCGAAAAGAGCAGCGTCTTTTACTCTTCAAATGGTCAAAGGTATGGGAACGATCAAATTCTATTTCGCCAAGCTTTAAGTTTACGTTTACAAGAACCTTCTCCTTTCCATTACTCTTAACCTCCAACTGGATGATTTCAGCCGTCGTCTCCTTCAAGTTAAAATCAATTATCATTTCACAATGGGAATTATCTGCTGTTTCTATGGCAATCCCCTCTTCTCCTGCCGTTTCGGATACCAACTCTGACGGTTCAGTCCGATAATTCTTTAGCTCCTGCACAGGCTCAAAATGCAGCCGTCCCACCTCATCCAGACGCAGTTCTCTGGGAAGTGCCATTCCACCGCACCAGCCCATTTTCGATGTATAATAGGTGCCGTCACACCACGGCATCCAGTTCCAGCTGTTCATCCAGCCAATCATAATACAGCGGCCGTTTCCGTCTTTCGTTACCTGCGGTGCATAGTAATCCATTCCCCAGTCAATTTCCCCATACGTATCCCAGAAAAACTTTCCGGCCTGATAATTGAAGTCCCCGGTTAAATATACAGACTTTCTAAGATTCAACCCATGCGGCGAAATAAACAGGATGTGTTTTCCTCCAAGTTCAAAGAAATTAGGGCACTCACATACAGACCCTAATTCCCCCAGACTCTCGGCCATTGTATTGATGAAACGCCAGTTTTTTAAATCATTCGAGCGATAAAGGAGTGCTTGCGCAAAATGATTCTTTGTAGATCCCAGAATCATATTCCACTCTCCATTCTGACGCCAAATGTAAGGATCTCTGAAGTCTTTCTTATCTGCCTCACAAAGAGTATCAGCTAAAACAGGGCTGTCCCCGGTCTTTGTAAAATGAATCCCATCATCACTGACAGCCATGCACTGTCCCTGCTGCATGCCATTCCTGGCATCGAGCCCCGTATACATTAAATACACCTTCTGATCAAGTTCCAGAGCACAGCCAGACCAGCAGCCTCCTCCATCGCATTTGTCAACAGGTGCCAATGCAATCGGAAGGTCTTCCCAGTCCACCAGGTTTTCACTGACTGCATGCCCCCAATACATCTTATAATCCCCTGGTTCTGATACATATGGCATATGCTGGTAAAATAAATGGTATTTTCCACCCAGAACGGAAAAACCATTGGGATCGTTGCACCAGCCAGCCGGAACCTCAAAATGATACTTTTGTCTCAACGGATTATTCTTAATTTCTTCATGCCACTCCATAACATAGGCAGTCGCCCTCGCAGCTTCTTCTATATTCTTATTTACATTGCCCATTTTTATTCTGTAATCCTTTCTTATCCTTTTATCCCCGACTGGGCGATACCCTGTACATAATACTTCTGGAAGAAAATAAACATAACTACCACCGGAAGCGTGCTTAATGTCAACGCCGCAAAAATTGGTCCATAGTGAACCGGAGGGGCCGTAAACAAAGTTTGAAGTCCCAGCTGCACGGTCTTTGTCCTGTCGTCGGTAACCAGAACCGGCCACAAAAAGTCTCCCCAGTGTTCGATAAACTGCAGAATCAACACGGTCGCATACACCGGGAACGATAATGGAAGCACAATCTTAAAAAATGCCTTTAATGGAGACGCTCCATCAATATATGCTGCCTCCAGAAGTGAATCCGGAATATCCACGAAAAACTGACGAAACAGAAAGATACTAAAGCAGTTGGCCGTAAACGGCGCTATAAGTGCAGAAAAAGTGTTCAGCATCTTAACCTTAAAAATCATAAAGTACAACGGCAGAATAATACTTTCCAGCGGAATAATAATAAGTGCTACAATCAAGCTGAACAAAAAATCACGCCCCCTGAATTGAAGTTTTGCAAGAGCAAAACCGCACATGGAATTGACGATTAATCCCAATGCAATCATAATCGTAACATAATAAAGGCTGTTAAGCATTGTTCTCACGATCTCCCCCTTCTCCAGGATAGACTGGTAATTATCGAGGCTCCCGCTAATGGGCAGAAATGCCCTCACAGAAGTCATATCTGCAAATATATTGACCTCAGGTTTTACTGATGATACCATCATCCATACAAGCGGAGCCAGGAACACGACGGCAAGAAAAATGTTGAGTGTATACATCAGTATTCGGTTAAGCAGTCTGCTTTTTTTAATTCCCACTCTCGTTCCTCCTCTCAGTCCCGTTCAATGAAAAGACGTTTAAGCGCCATGGATACCAATACCACAATCAGGAAAAAGACTACTGCCATGGCAGATGCGTAGCCAGCCTTCTTATATTGAAAGCCCTGCTGGTAAATATAATACACCAACGTCCTTGTGCTGTTCTGAGGCCCTCCAAAGGTCATAATATAAGGCTGTGTAAATACCTTAAATGCCTGAATCGTTACGTAAACCACAATAAATGAGATCACATTTCTTAATCCTGGAAGAGTAATGTAGAAGAACTTCTTCACGGAATTGGCCCCGTCGATGGCCGCCGCCTCATAAAGTTCCTGCGATATTCCATTTAATCCTGCAATAAAAATGATCATCTGATAGCCAACTCCCTGCCAGATTGACATAACCAGAATAGAATTCATTGCCTGGTCAGCGCTTCGTAAAAAGCGCTGACCAGGCAGTCCAACCATGTTCAGAATTGCGTTAAACAGACCGTCATTCGGGTTGTATAAACATACCCATAAAATGGATACCACGGTTAATGATGAGATTACAGGAGCAAAATAAGCGGTTCTGAAAAACGTCCGTCCAACTATTTTTCGATTTACTAAAATAGCCAGACCCATAGCGATTACCGCTTCAACCGGCACAATTACTACTGTAAAATAAAAAGTATTTCGTAAACATTTAAAAAACAGTTCATCCGAGAGCAATGAAGCATAATTATCCACTCCCACCATCTCCATGCGGTCCGGTGTCAGGACATAAAAGTCTGTAAAGCTAAACCCCAAAGCCATAAATGCAGGTATAATAAGAAATAGCAAGAGTAATATTAGCGCCGGTGCTACAAATATATAGGCTGTATTTCTCTGTCTCCTGGAATAGCTGGATTTCATCTTTCTATAGTTTGCCTCACCCATTTCACCAGGCTGCCTCCCTTCCCATATTATTTATTTTGCATACGTTGCTTCCCACTCTTTATCAAAGGCGTTTGCAATATCATCAAGAGAAGTCTTCACATCAGCACCTAACAGAATGTCGTAAAACGCTTCCGAGAATTTCTGTGTAAAGATTGGATAGTTTGGTGTAGCCGGACGTGCATGACCTTCTTCAAATAAAGTTTCCTTTATGATCTTATTCGGTCCATCATCATAAATATCGAGTAAATCATACGCAGAATACCGCACTGGCGGATAAGCAGGTCCATCTACGGTAAAGCTCGCACATGCCTCAGGGCTGGATAAGTAATGAATAAATTCCATAGCTGCATCTACATTCTGGCAGTTTGGCGTAACGCCTACTGTCCAGCCGCCTGATGTACTTCCCGCATAAGCCTCTTCCTGCGGAATATACGTTACCCCCCAGTTAAAATCAGCCTGTTCAAGCGTCGGTATAATCCATGCTCCCGCCAGCTTGGTCGCACATTTGCCTTCCTGAAACTCCGTCGCTGTAGGATCGACATTAATCAGTCCTTCATCTGCAAACTTCTGGAGATAGATACCCGTCTGGATGGCCTTCTCTGAATTTATATATCCCTCAGCTGTGCTTCCATCATCAGAAAGCAGCTGTGCCCCGTTTGCAACTAAAAATGGCTGAAAAGCTACAATAATCCACTCACCGCTCTTCTCCTGAATAAAGTTTCCACCATAGATACCATCTTTGGTCAGCTTTTTGCAGACATCATAATACTCGTCCCATGTCCAGGCATCCTCAATTTTTTCCGGAGCCGTAATACCGGCTGCATCCAGCATATCCTTATTATAATAAATATTAATAATTCCCTCTCCCATGCCTACCGCATAGAAATGGCCGTCATACGTTCCCTGCGCAATTGTTGATGGAAGAAAATCTTTCATTTCCTCTTCCGTAAAATAATCTTCTATCGGTATAAACATATTGGAATATGCGTAACTCGCCACATTGGGGCCATCTGCCATCAGAATGTCCGGAAGGCTGTTCGTTGCGGCAGCAGCACTGACTTTATCCTCATAGGCAAAGGACTCTCCCCGTGTATTGGCAGTTTCAAGTATCTTTATCTTACCCGCATATTCTTCATTAAATTTCTGAACCATCATTGCATACCAGTTGGCCTCTGATTCCTGGCTGATTGGATACCAGAAGGACAGCTCTACCTCTGTGTCACCTGTTTTAGCTTCCGATTCTTTTACCGTCTCGGTATTTCCTTCTGATTTTTCTGTCTCTGCAACAGCCGGTTCCGCCTTTGTGGTTTCCCCCTGTTTCGTACCACAGCCTCCAAGAAGGGTCGTTATCATTAACGCTGCCAATAAACTGCTTACCATTCTTTTTTTCATAGATCATCTTCTCCTTTTCGTCATATGTTTTAAAATGTATACGTTTACATTTTTTGCCAAAAAAAATTTTATCCCTCCTCACTTCACTCAATTTTAATAATCTGCAGAATGTAAACGTATACAACTTTTCTAAAAAAAATATACTTTTTAATATTTTTTTGTTTTTTTCTTTACTAAAAAGCCAATTAATAGTATAATTTATATTCAGATAATATCATTTCGGACATCTTTTGTCAATATATTTTGTGCATATTGTCTCAAAACTATTTGTATGCATGTTTTACTTGTGATAATTTAACTAAGGTGGTGTAAATTTGGTAACCAGTAGAGATGTTGCAAAATTGGCCGGCGTTTCCGTAGCGACTGTATCCAGAGTGTATTCCGACAGCAATGCCGTAACAGATATCACCGCAAGAAAAGTACTTGATGCCGCAAGACAGTTGGGATATATTCCCAATACGGTTGCCCGCAGCTTAAAATCGAATCGTTCCCGTACCGTTGGTCTTGTCATCACCAACATTTTTAATCCTGTTTTCTACCAGGTTGCAGCCGTAATTACCACAGAGCTGGAAAAATTCAACTATAAGGTCATTCTATCATTTAACAGCACTTATGAACGAAGCCTTTTAAAAAATTTGCAAACGCTTCTTGCTGCACGTGTAGAGGCCATTGCCTTTACTCCGTTATTTGAAGATTCCGGAGTACTTGAATTACTGAATTCCTCAAATGTCTATTCCCTTCAGGTTCTCGGGAATGCCTATCAGCAATTCGACTCTATCATGTGTAATGACTACGCTGCTACAAGCAAACTGACACAATATCTGATCGACAGAGGCCATCGGAATATAATGCTTATCTGCCCTACAGAAGACAGAAAAGAGGGCTTACTACATACACTGGCAGTGAATAGAATTGATTTGTATGAAGGTAATTATATATCGCCTCTTCCATTGGAAAACTCCGCTGCCATCATTGAAGATGCCATCACAAAATATAGACCCACAGCTGTCGTTGCCGTTACTCAGGATGTTCTTACAACGCTTATGATTGTCTTAAAGAAACTGCATTATAAGATTCCTGAAGATATAAGTGTGATCGCCTACGATGAAAATCCACTGTCCCAATATGAAAACATCACAACAATCGGACATAATATTCAGTACATAGGCACCGAAATAAGCCGTTTCCTGTTGGATCATCTGCTTGAAAGGAATGCTCCTGGAGACTCCCCCCGTCACATATTTTTGGACACCACTTTTATTGAACGTTCTTCGGTCAAGGCACTTACCAGGGGAAGCAAAGAAACATAGGTGATACATCTTCTAAAAAAGAGTCTCTGAATCCCTTGCCAGGCGGGAGCAGGCATTACAGCAAAGAAAAACATTCTTAAAACAAACAAGCGATGATACAGTGTCTGCCTGCCTCATCGCTTTTCCTTTGTCAGATCAAAGCTCTCGCCAATCATTCTTTTTATATCCGGATCCGGGACCGTACCATCCAGTAAAATCGTATTCCAGTACTTCTTATTAAGATGATACCCGGGCAGAACGCCCGGAAATGCATTTCTCCAGAATTCTGTCCATTCAGGATCACATTTTACATTCACACAGGTCTTTTCCTCACGCGTATAGATCCATGCAAATACCTTTTTATTCTTCCTGTGCCGGATCACAGCCCATTCCGTATCGTGAAACGGATAGTCCTCGTAAACATCCGGATAAGTCAGACAGTACTTAATTAAATCTTTCTTCGTCTTAAACGCCATAGCAGATCCCCGCCTTTCCTTGATTCTAAAACTGTAATGGAACAGTTTCGGAGGATTTACCGGCGCTGCGTGTTGTTGGTGCAGATGAGCCGGGCATATTAATTGTACTAAGTCGCTAGGATTAGTCTATCATGAATTTTTAAACTCAACAACTACATATCGGAAATTTTTTATCGTCCCCCACTTCTTTCATGTTTTACTCTGTTTGCTTTTTCAAAAATAACTAAAGAGGTTCCGTTATGGACAACTATTTAATTTCTTTCCGGGAAATGATTTTCCTCCGCGGTCTCACAGACCATACCCTCAAAAACTATTGACCTATATCCTGGCATATCTTGATTACCTTACAACCTTCCTGCATAAGCCTCCTGGGCTGAGATGCGTGATTGTGTCCGCTGGCTCCAGAAGCCTCTCTGACCGTACCATCAGCTGTACAATCTCGCAGTTCCGTTTCTTTACCATTTTGTCCTACACAAGCCTTGGAATGACACCTAGCTTACCATGAGACGTTTTGATGAACCTCCTCCTTTTGTCCCTTCCAAAGAGGAAGCTGCTATTCTCATTGACTCTAAACCTGACTTAAAACAGCAAACAATGACTGCCCTCCTATATTCCTCTGACCTGCGTATAGGGGAAGTCTACCATCGTCCAAAAAATTGGCTTTTCCCTCAGCAGCGGCACCCTGACAGACCTATTGATACCTTTTAAATTCCTTCCACCCCTTCGGGGTGCAGGTGAAAGCTGTCCACGACATCCCCGACTGCAAAACCGGAAAGAGGGGGAGGGAATCTCTCTCTGACCAGAATACGGATGTTGCCGGATACAGCACCTCGGAAGGATCTATGGCCCTTCCTGAAAAAAATCCCCTTCACTGAATAGATTTTTTTAGACCTCCAAAAGAAGGTCCACAAAGCATGCTCTTTTACAAATGTTCTCTTTTTTAGTTGACACCCATCCTGTTATCTCTTAAATTAGAAGTATAGAAAACGACATGTCTCTTTTGAAAGGAACCGGATATGAGAAACCTGGTATTAAACACTTTTCTGACACTCATTGGGACTGTTGCAGCACTTACATTATCCGGCTGTCAACAGACTGAACAAACAGCCGCTCAGAATGAGACCGTTGTCTTTCAGCTGACTCCCTCCACCGCAGGCGTTGGCGAATTTCTCAGGCAGTTTAAAGGTTACGAGACCACATACGACCAGGATATCTGTTATAATATAACACCAAAGGATATTACAGACCGCTATGATTTTTGCATATTTAAGTATGATACATCCTGTGGCAGTTTTTTGTCGTATGATAAGGAAGTATATCCGCTTGGCATATGGTTTGGGGGATACGGCGTGACCTCCTTTGCTGTCTCCGACTTAAATCAGGACGGCTATTTTGAACTGTTCTTCACCTATTCCTGGGGCTCCGGTGCGCATCGCTCCCTCGTCGGATACTTTGATTCTGCCACAAAGGAAACCATTCTCCCTGATTTCATTTACTGGGGAAATGATATGGTATTAAATACAGACAGCAACGGGATTTTAGGGATTTACCATGCAGACTGCGATATTGAATCCTTTGTAGACATTGAAATGGAGGCGAAAGACAGGTTAGCCTCTATTGTATGGGAATCTCAGGAAATATCTGTTGTGGAAGAGACTGAATAGCAAAACTCCCCGTTGAGAACAACGGGGGATTTTCTTTATACTGCAGCCACAGCCACCAATATACCCATATCTGTCAAGGCCGGAACCTGCTGTACACCTTCCCCGGCTGTATTCCGCCTCTGTAACTCGCCATCTCACTAACCGTCACCAGCTGAAATCCCATAGCTTTCAATTTTGGGATAATAACCTCTGCCGCATCAGCCGTAGGACCGTATATATCATGCATCAGTATGATATCGCCGTCTTTTACATGGCCGATTACCGCATCAATCGTTTTCTGCTTATTCTTGGTTTTCCAATCCAGAGTATCGATAGACCAAAGCACTGCAGACATTCCCATAGATCCTACGGTCTTCATCGACACATCATTCTTTGCACCGCCCGGCGGCCGCATGAGCACCGGTGATACGCCTCCTGCCATGCGGATATGATCATTGGTCTGCTCTAACTGGGACTGAATCCCGGCCGCGCTCAGCTTCGTAATTGCTTTATGCTCATACGTATGATTGGCCACTTCACAGCCCAGTGCGGTCATCCTCGCTACCGCCGCCGTATTGGCTTTTCCCTTCACCCGGTTTCCCACCATAAAGAAGGTGGCACATCCACCGTTTGCCTCCAGACTGTCCAGAATCCGGTTGGTAACGGGTGCGTGGGGTCCATCGTCAAAGGTCAGTGCAACCATAGGCCGGTTTGGATCAATACCGGTTTTCTCCGCTTTTTCGCCGGGAATGGCTGCACCTTTTGTAATGACTGTCATGCGCATTCCTGTGATTTTAAGCCCGCTTCCCTCCTGGCCTGCTGTGCCCTCATCGTTTCTAACCCAGGGAGACCATGTCCCATTCTGCTGAATGGAGTAGCAGACATCGTACAAATCTTTCAGTCCTCCGGTCAACCGCATACAGAGAGCGGCAGCCGGCGCTTCTCCCTCCGTATGCCCCGCCATCACAGCTCCAGCCGTCCATTCCGTCCAGCCGGAACCGCTCACCTCCACCTGGTATTCCAGGCCGCCGGTGACGTTCTGGGGCTTGTTGAGTAAAACAGCCTGAAAACCTGTCATATAAGTACCTTCCGGTGCAGTGTACGGTGTATCATCTGCCTGCTTATCACTCCAGGCAGTGGGATAATTGAATGCCTGATAGCTTATTTTTACAGGCTCCTCCGCCCGGGCGCTGATTGCCTGCACGGGAGCCTGGATCGTACCTGCAAAGACCAGAAATACCAGTGCCAATGCTTTTATTTTCCTATGTAATCGTTTCATCCTGTTACCTCTTATCTCTTTTCTCTTATCTTTATCTGTCTTTTCTTTATCTGTCTTTCCCTCTTAACCTCTAACTATAATCTTTAGACGAGCCACAAAAAAGAAAAGTTTCAACCATGTAAAACTTTATGAAATATTTTATTCCTCCCGTATTATATCACCTATTCCGAGTAAGCTTAAAAGGGATCTGCTGGAAGACAGCCCGCCAGAATAAACGCATTGTTTCGTAAGAGTCAAAATAACAGTGAGAAAAAATCGAAATAGCAGTAAGCAAAGATCAGAACAGCAGTAAATAAAGATCAAAACAGCAGTAAGTAAAGATCAGAACATCACAAAAAAGAGACTCCCCCAAAAAGAAAAGTCTCCTGTCATTGCTCTCTTGCCCGATCTGCTGCATGCGCCCAGTCACTATATGTTAAAACTTCCTGCCACATTTGGGGCAGTACTCAAAATCTTCTTCCGTCTCATACCCGCAGGCTTCACAATGCTTCCGGTTCCAGCCGGATGTTCTGCGGCCTGCCTGTACAAGTGTTAAATCTGTCTCGGTTATATCGGCCTGTTCACCGTGTCCCAGCCGTTTTCCAACCTCCGGGTCCAGCTCATAAACAGTGCTGCAGCATGACATCTGTACGTAATAATGGCGGTTCCATTTTATAATGGGAATGAAAAAAAGGCTGAAATAGGAGTATGTCATAAAAACCTGATACCGTCCGTAACCGCCGCATTGCGCACAGATAACGGTCTTCGCATAATCCAGCATTTTCTTCCCCTGACTGATTCCAAAAACGAAAAACATAGTAAATCTCCTTCACGAGTAAATTTATAGATTTCAGTATACCATATTTTTTATATTCTGCTAATAATCTTTACAGAAATCCGCCTTGAACTTTTACAGACAAACCATTTATA
>OLPX01001037.1_pt1 | contig 21842 bp, 11 predicted proteins | sample 1672491 | NCBI WGS metagenome assembly OLPX01 (sample SAMEA3136692, study PRJEB25190) | human gut metagenome | biome: human gut; feature: human-associated habitat; material: faeces | place: Austria | collected 2013 | reverse complement strand
TCCCCCATTGTGAGCAATAGGACAAAAGAGATCCCCACGCCTGGCAGAACCATCAATAACAGGACTACCATATATAGCATCATAATGAGGCCCTTATTGGCGATAGTACCGAGAATACGATCCGAAAGAATACTCCCCGCAATGTACAAGACTCCCATGCTAGCATAGATCAACATGCACAGAATGGCCGTCAGTGGATTGGCATGCATATAGATGCCTAATACCGTAAAAACAATCACACCATCAATCACTGGTTTTAATATGGTGGACATCGCCGACCACACCAGCTTGGCGAAACTGCTCGCTGGGGAAAGGTAGATGTACGGTTTTAACAATTCCTGCATCCATGCACCAGTCGCATTCAAAAAGAACAAAATATAACAGCTAAAAACTGCACCGATCACCATCATCAATCCAGGGGGCATGGGGGCTCCATCTTCGTTCCAAATATGCGAAAGAAAAAAGGCCAATCCCAAGTTGACGACTACAAGAAGAACGGTAGAAGAATCCACAAAGGGAATACGGCTCTTGCGCCGCGCCTCACACATGTGTTTGTAGAAAAAAGTATTTGCGCCCCAACCATGTCCAAGGCCTGTTTTGCGCACCTTATACCGCCGCTTTTTTCCATTGTTGGTGGTTAGCATCCCGCCGTCCGCTGCTTTTTTTAAGGCGTCGCGCTGTTCCTGCGCTGTCTCAGTGGACTGTAACACATCTTCGTAGTAGTCCACATTTCCACGGACAAATACCAATACACAAACCGCGACGGCCAATATCGTCAGGATAGAAAATAGCCCAGCTTGCGCAGCGTTCCCGGCAATGAACGCGAAGCATGCGCCCTTAATCCAACCGAGCAGAGGAAGATATTCCAACTTTGGGGAGGAGATCGCCGCCAATAGCGCCTCGGTGTTGGAACCACCTTCGGTAAATTCCAACAGAATAATCCCTGCAATTGCGGCGATATATACATAGAGAACCACTTTGGCAGTCCGGACCCGTAAAGGGCTGCCATTTGTAAAGTTATAGAGCAACAGCGACAGGACCTGTACCGAAAAAAGCGCTACAGCCGCCCCTAGTACCAACGCGAGGGTGTCTGTCCAAACAATACCGAATGTTTCTGCCATCATCGCGCCATAAAAGAGGAAGAAGAACACCATCAACAGCGTCCGGCCCATTTGTTTCATCAGGCCATATGCTAAGATCTTCTTGGGAGAGATGGGGGACACAAACAATAGGTTTACATCGCTCATCCCAAAAAAGGTCGTACCCTTTTGCAACGCGCTTAACAGAATGGGGACTGTAATTAACAGCAAAATACCAAAATAGATGCCGTGTAAAATGCGCAGGTCTACGAACCCGCTCAGATCAGCCTGCGGGGTCAAAGCGACCGATACGACCGAATTGACCAGCAAAAGCACCAGCAGGATATATACCACCAGTTTCCCGGGATGACGGAATAGCGCCAGGAATCGGTTTTTCCACTCCTTGCGGAGCATATAAAAAATTGCGCTCATGCCGTCCCTCCATCCGGAGTGCCTTCGGTGATTGCGAAGAAAAGCTGCTCCAAGTCCTCGCCGTTTGCCTCAATTTCCGAGCGGGTGCGCACAGCGGCAATCCGGCCTTTCACCATGATGAGCGCTTTGTCCCAAAGCTCTTCTACGCTGTCCAACATATGGGTACTCACCAGAATGGAACAGCCGCGCTGCCGAAGCTCCAGAAGCATCTGCTTGAGCTCCTTGATCGCATGGGGGTCCAGACCCACCAACGGTTCGTCCAGCATAATGACTTTTGGCTCAGACAGAAGGGCACAGCAGATACTCACCTTTTGCTGCATTCCCTTGCTCAGTTCTCCGCCCAGTTTCTTTTGTTTGTCGTCCAACTCCATGCGTTGCAACAGCGCATCGGCCTTCTTTTCCCAACCATCTACTTTGTATGCCCGCGCGACAAATTCTAGGTGTTCCCGCACAGTCAGCGCCTCGAACAGCGCTGGCAACTCGGGAATATAGCCGAAATTGCGCTTGGCCTCCACACTTTTATTTGGATGGCCGCAGATCGATATATTTCCCTGGAAACGCAAAAGGCCTGCAATACATTTGATTGCAGTGGATTTTCCCGCCCCATTGGGGCCCAACAACACGGCAATCTCCCCGGGATTCACCGTGAAGTTCAGATGATCGTTTGCCACCAGATGATTGTAAATTTTTGTCAGGTTGGTTACCTGTAACATATTCTATCCTCCCACTTCAAAGGGCCTTTCCTTTTCGGGGAATTGTTCCCCGCGCTTTCTTCTCTTTTTCCTCAGAAGCCGTCAATACATCGCTACGCCAATCAATGATGCAGTCAGCCAAAACACGGAGATAATCGCCAGAAGAATCACCGCAACATAGGCCACAATTCCCCAAATCAGCAAAAGCTTTGCGCGATGTGCCTGTTGTGCGGCAAGAGGGTTTTGAAACGGCGCGCTGTACGGATTTTGTACATGGCACTGCGGACAGAAGGGCTCCGCCACCCGGTGGGCGAATCCACACTGTGGGCAGGCCATCAGGCGATTTGCCCGATGATTGCGCACACACAGATAGACGATCCCGGGAATCCATCCGAGGATGCCCACCAGCAGGCCCCACATTGCCGGGTCACTGTTGCCGCGGGCTTTTGCGTCGTTATACGTCGCCAGCCCCAGAAGGACCTGTGCCGCAATCCCTAAAAGACTGACGAGTATGATCACAACAATGAATCCCATCAGAGCGTTGATTGCCGCCGCTTCTGCTACATAACTACTCCCTATGATCCCCACTCCCTTTGTACTAATATGTTAGTACAATAATATATATTGCGGATGGCTTTGTCAAGAAAAACTACAATTTTGTAAAGAGGGATATTTTTCTGTATAGCGAAGATACCCCCGGCGTTTGCCCGCCGGGGGTATCTGAATACCACTGTACAAATTTAGCACAGGCAGTTATGCCGTCAAAAAGTCCTTACCGTCGATGCGCTCACCCTGTTTCTGTTCCACATTTTCCAGTTTATACGTTCCGTCCTGGACGGAGAATGTGAATTGATAGTTGACGCCTTGACCATCCTGTTTTAGTACCAACAGTGTCCGTCCATCCTTACGCATCAAGTACACGGGCTTGGTGTCTCCAACAGCTCTACCAATTTGTTCCGATACATTTTTTTATTGGAATGTCGTATAGTCCTCGCTATAACAACTGATATGGGTATATTCGTTTACGGGGATTTGGAAAGCTTTAGCAAGCGCGTCTTTAAAACCAATTTCCAGCTTGGCGCCTGGTGATTCGCCGTCCTTTGCAGAAATAAAACTTTTTGTTCCTATCTCGTCAAATGGATCGCTGGCAATCCCATGTTTATAGGAAAAACTACCCCATATATGTATCTCATAATACAGGCCGCTTGGATTTTTGACATCCCAATCTGTATCGTAGCTTACTTGATCGCCTCCTGCCATTTGGTAGAATTCTCTGCCATCTTCCTCGATATATCCTTCGTAAGAACTCCCTTCTAAATCTGATTTTGAACAATTTGTACTGGCATGAGCGCTACAGGTGATCGCATTTTTTCCTCCGGTAATCCCTGCCCATGCATCTACATTATACGCGAAACCTGCTGTTGAAAAGATACATAAGGAAACCATCGCAAACATGAATGAAATAACCCTTTTTTCATTTTTTCGTCCTTTCTGTACGGTCATTTATAATGGCAGTGGTATCCGGAACTACTGGGGAATACATCTGTTTTCGATAATTGGATACCAATTTTCCTCTCCACTTATTTTGCTTCTGTCCGTATACGCCTCCATTCTAAAAAAGTGTGCATATATCCCATTTCCATCTTGGTTGAACAGAACTCCTTCCGTATGGTCTTTTTTTATATAAGCCCAAGTATGATTAAGAGAAAACTTCTCAAAGGAATAACGGCCCATTTGTGCCAACTGCTTTTTTATAGAACCCCCTAAAAGATACGCTTGGTTTTGAATGACGGAAGGATAGACCGTAGAAAAAGCTTCTTCATATTGCGACAAATCAATCTGAAATTGCTCTGCAATTGTTTGTATATGCCGCTTTTCGGATTGCCGCTGAAAATATCTTTGATTCAGTTGTTCTCCCTGACAAGCAAAGGCTGTACCGATCTCAAAAACTTCTGGATGAAACGGATCGGAGAATTCTAATTCGATAAGCGTTATCTGCCCTTGATCTACCTGGTTATCGGCTTGACAGCAAAAGAGCCCGGATGTAATTTCCCCTTTCTTTTTACTGTCGACCGCGAGAAAGAACGGATTGTTTGTATATTCGCGCGTTTGCATTGTAGGGGAGACTTTTTCTAAGAGGCTTCGGTACGATTCTTCCGCCTGCTCGCACCTCTGGTAATTTTCATCGGTCAACGGCAAATCGCGGAAGGGCTGGTAGTTTTCGAACATTGACCCTTCCAGGCACTGTGCCAGAAGCGCCTTGGTTGCGGCCTGTTCTTCCGGGGTTGTATGGGTTGCCTTTAACTGGGAAAGAACCGAAGGATTCAACGCCTGCGCAGACGCCGGGTTCAGAGAACTGGTAAGCAATACCAAAGCCACTGCGATACAACCGATCAGGACATGTCCATTCCGCTTTGGCGATGGATGGACAATATTTTGGAACCGCTGGACCATTTCCTTTTTCTTTCCCGAAAAACCGGTAGAGAGGGGAACTCTGTGGGACTGTTCCGTCAGGACTTCCAGTAGGACCGTCCCGTATTCCTTCCGGTAGAGGCGGCTTTTCCCCTTTAGGACGGTATCGTCGCAGGCATTTTCCAAATCCAAATTTGCCTTCTTCGCCAAAATATGTACCAAGGGGTTAAACCAGTGGACGCTCTGCACCAGCAGAAACATCCACTTGATCCAGAGGTCGCGCCGTTTGTAATGGGCGAGTTCGTGTCGGAAAATAAATGCCAACTGTTGTTGCGACAGCTCCATCTGTGGCAAAATCAGCACGGGACGAAATAGGCCCAGGATCATAGGCCCCTCCGCATGGCTGCTGATTCTTACGGGGATATCCCGCCGGATATACATGTCATTCCGCACCTGTTCCAAAAGAATCGATTGTTCCCGGCTTAAGCCGGATTCTCCGCTTTTCTTCAGGAATCGGATATGAAAAAGATAAAACCCTATATGAGCCAACAAAAAGCAAATACTCCCCATGACCCAAACCAGTGCGAGACCTTCCAGGAGAGGAAGGTGTTCATAGAACGGTTCCATGGGGGCGTCAAATGTAGGAACGGGACTGGCGGGAAAGGCCTGCGAAAGAACGTCCGGCTGCTGGCAGACGGCCTGAGAACCGGCGGAAGAAATGGTTCCGGCCGAACCCTGCATAGCTGCATTTCCCGCTGAAAGAGGAAATGCAAAGGTCATCGGAATCAATAACCGGACACTAAACACCAACCATAAAAAGCATCTTGCCTGGGAGGAAAATGCCCTTGTGAGCCATCTATCGGCGAAAAAGAGCGGCAATAACAGCAAAGTCGCCTGTACGGATACACTGAGGGTTTGGACAAACAGGTTTTCCAACATTCCTACTCCTCCTCTCGATCCAACAGTGCCCGAATTTCTTCCAGGTCCTCCTTACTGAGAGGTTGAGATTGGACCAATGCGGCGATCAGGGACTTCGGGGAATTGCGGTACAGTTTTTCCACAAAGGTTTCCGTTTCTGCCGCCCGATACGCCGCTTGTGGAACAAGTGGGGTATAATAATTCAAACGTCCTATCTTTTCACAAGATACATATCCCTTGTTGACCAACCGCCCCAAAAGGACCTGCACAGCCTGCAACTTCTTGCCCTGTTTCAGTTTACGGACGATCTCGCCGGTATCCAAAGATTCCTGCGCGTTCCAGATTACTAACATGACATCCAATTCGGCTTCGGACAATTTCTTGAACATGGATTTTCACCTCTCTTTGTCTGTTTAACATACTTTTGTATGTATAAAGTATATGCCTATTTTTCTTTAATGTCAAGATGCAATCGAACAGGGGAAACTTTGGCGGAGTCTCTTTCGTCCATTTTCTTTTAGACGGTTATCCCCTATACTTAGAAAGAACGCGAACCATTGGGAAAAAATCGCAAGATTGCAAACACGTGTACCAGTGCGATCTGGTATCCTGGTAGATGGTTTACCAACCCTACCTGGAAGCCTCTCGCCCGGGGAAATATACCGATTCTTTCTGGCCTGTACAAAATCCTATTAAGCCAGAATATCTTGGGGAACGCCGGATGGCATAAGCTCTAGATTTGTATGCGCCGGGCTTTTTGAACGTCTTTAACAACTGCGCTAACGTAGGGATTCAAAGCCGCATGGTGGACTTTGACAGGAAGGAATTCTTATAAAAAAGGACAAAACCGCCGGGAAACCGGCGGTTTTGTCCAATAAACTATTTTATACGATGGTAACTACGCATTGTCTTTGGGGCGTTTCGTTGGGCATCTGTGTATAAACGCCAGCGCTTTCGCCTGGCATACCGATTGCCCAAACTCGGTAATAATAGTCGTTCCCTCTTTTAGCCACAAATTGTGTCTTGAGCACGTTGCCATTCCCCACCGTGAAGCTTGGTGTTTCAGGACTTCCGTTTAATACGGTAATCTTAAAACAATATGCGCTACCATGTTTGACTGTAAACGGAATGGTTGTATCGCACAAAACAGAGCGTACAGCAGATCCTATGGAGTTCTTAGGCGCTACCTGGACCCTTCCGGCATCTGCATATGTATTTGCTGCAGCATTTTTTGAAGAGCTTCCTTTCTTGGAAGGCGAAGGAGAATTTACCGGTTTAAGATTGCCCTCTGCGACTAAATAGGCTTTTATAGCAGCTTGTGCTTCTTCTTCTGCAACTTCTTTTTGGCTGACCAATGCTTCCAACACATTGCATGCCGCTTTGAACTGGGACACGCTGGAGGAAGTATAGCCTCTCAGATTGATTGTATTCGCTCTGTGAAGCAACTCTTCCAGTTGGGTCTTATCTGCTAGCTTACGGAGAGCAGCCATCGCTTCTGTTAATGCCTCCGTTGCACGATCCACTTTCTCCTGTGAAACATTTGAATCCACGGCAACCCGTTTTGCGGCGGCCAGAGCCCGTTTAAAGGCCTCTTTTCCATCGGTCATATAAAGGTTCAGATTCGTTTCGATCTCAACTGCTTTAGCAATCGCACTGTTTAAAGTGGTTTTTTCCGCTACACGCTCCAAAGAAACCATTGCTTCATACAGCGTATCGTAGGTATCTTGTACCTCTTTTTCCAGCGCATCCTCGTCCTGTAGGATATTTTTAGCATCCTCCAGCGCTTGCGCCATTACGTTGTAGCTTTCTTCTATGAAGTCTGTTGGTTCCAACTCCTCGGCAATAGAAACCAACTGTTCCAGCCTGCTCTTATCCCCCTTAGCAAAGGACAAATGGTGAATTGCGTCTAATAGGTTGCTCCAAGTTTGATTCACCTGTTCTTGGGACGCGTCCTTGTCATAGTACACAGACCGCGCCTCTGCCAATGCCTTATCAAAAGCTTTCTGCACGGACGGGACGGCCGCTTCCCACTCCTCGCTATTCACCAATCCTTCGGCGACCTCTAGGATGATCTTTAAGACAGACTTATTGACGGTTTCAAATACAAAGGTCAGATTGGCGCTACTATTTTTCATAGTATAAGCGAATGTCAACCCGTCCGGTGTAACGCCTTCTACAGGTTTGCCATTTAGGGTTACTGTACGGAACGTGCATTCCTCGCCCTTTGGAATAAAGGTAAGCGTCAGTTCTGTGCCGCCCAAAACGGACGCCGCATACAGGCCGTCCTGATCGAGAATCTCTTGTTCTACATTTCCATTGAATTCCATTGTCGCCTGATTTCCATATTGAACCACCAGAACATGTGCCGATGGAGCTTCTTTCGGTACAACCGCTATCTCCACTTGATCCTCGCAATCCGAAACAACGCTTTTTGCCGTAATGGTTGCAGTTCCTTCAGCAACCGCGGTTACAATGCCGCGGCTGTTCACCTTTGCTACGGAACTGTCGCTGCTGATCCATTGTACATTCCGATTGGATGCGTTTTCCGGGAGGACAACCACTTGCAACGCCTGTGATGTACCAACCGTCATAGGCTCTTCCGGAGCGTTTTGAATTTCCACGGAAGCTACCGAAACGGGGAGGCCGCTGTAAGGCACAACTGTCACGGTGCAAACCGCTTGTACTTTTGGATTGAGCGTTGCACATGCAGTGATTCTTACGGTTCCTTCTTTGTGTGCCGTCACAAGTCCATTAGCGTTAACTGTGGCAATCGCCTCGTCGGAACTGCTCCATTGGAGGCTCGCCGCATTGGCTACTGGTTCTGTGAGAACATTGAGCGTTTGGGTATGCCCAGGCAATAGTTTGACTGAATCCTGAAGCATGGTAATAGAAGTAAGCTCTACTGGCTCCATCGATGCCTGATTTCTCCCTATGACTTCGAATTCGAACAGGCTTACGCCGTAATTAGTTCCGCGCTTAATACACTGCATCTTGACGTACTGGGCCTGAACGGGGCTTTCCAGGTTATGGTAATTCCAGCCAACCGCTCCTGCTTTATTGGTCAGCAGATCGGTCCACTTCTTTCCATCATCGGAAATCTGGATCGTATACTCTTTTGCATAGGCTGCTTCAAAGTTCAGATTGACCGCAGTAACCGTAGAAGGCTCTCCTAGATTGACCGCGATCCACTGGTTGTCGTCACGGTGGGATTTATCGACATCCCACCGTGTATTGAGATCTCCATCCACTGCGTTTTTGGCCGCATACCCGCCTTCAATATTCTCATTGCTGCATAGGATTTCTTGGTTCAAAGCAATGTTGGTATCCACTACGTCCTCGTCAGAACCCGCGTGGCTACTGTTCAGGAGCCGCCATTCCACTAAACCGTAGACGGCATTCTCCGCCAGTCCGGTCAGTTTTACATAGCGTGCCTTGATTCCCGGCGTTTCCACAGCAACCTGTTTACCATCTGCTTCTTTCATTGTGATCGGTTTGCTCCAAGTATCCCCATCTTCAGAAAATGTTACCGCATAGTCGCCTCCTATGCTGTCCCAGGTAAAATCCATCCATTCGATTTCTGCGATTTCTCCCAAATCCACCTGAATCCAAGAGATTCCACTCCCGCTGCTCTGCCAACGTGCAGCATCGTTCATGTTGCCGTCAAAAGCCTTGTCCGGCGCATAGCCATTATAATAAGCGCTGCTGGTTGCAGTTTTGTTCTTGGCTACATTATGATAGACATCCACAGTCGCCTCCGCCGTAATGTCACTTCCTAAAACGGAGGCCGTCAGATCGGTACTTCCCACTGCTTTGGGATGGAGGATACCGTTCTCATAGGTGGCAATCGCTTCATTGGAAGTCTCATAGAGCAATTCACCGGTGCCATTCATAGGGGCTTTTTTGATAGACGGCTCAACATCGTACAGAGCTACTGCACGGAAAGTATCCTCATCAAATCGAATCGCTTCAATGGGCGCAATCTCATGTAGATAATCGATCTGCACACCGCTCACCTTAGCGTCACCGTTCAGCATGATCTGCACATATTTTGCGCCATTCAATTCCGCATGGATTGCGCGATCTGTGATTTCCAGATCATCCAACGCCGTATAGGACAGCCCGTCTTCTGAGACGGCAAGGGATACGTTTCCAGAAGCCTGCACAACCATTTCCTGCATTTGAGTCAAGCTGTACACCAACGAGCCGGTATTCTGGTCCTGTGCCTCAATCGCTCCATTGCGCAATACTACATGATCCGCCCGATATATTTTGGAGAAATCCACCATGGAATCCACCATTTGACGTTCTTTCACGCCATATGCAATCGTCGCTGTCAAATCGGAAAGCTGTGGGCTCCACGCTTTCGTTGTACCATTCAGAACAATTTTCAGATAATTGGTACCTTCTGGAATCTTCCCCAGAGGAGTAATCGTATGGCGAACCCAACTACTGCCGCTGGTTTGATCCTTTGTCTGCAATTCAGTCCATACCTCATTGTCCGGAGAAGTAAACAAAGTCACAGTACCAGGAGCTGTGGAGTGGATATAAGAAACCAATGTAAAGTTGGAAAGAGCCGGCAATGAATAGGTGATCCAACCTTCCTCCATAGTTGCACGTTTGAGCGTAGAGGTATCCCCGCTAAAGTTTGCCCCATCGGAAACCTCCAATAGGATATTGGAGCTCCTGCTCAAAATCTGATCCATAGTATCAAAATGGTCGGTAAACTGCGTGGTTAACGGAACGGTAAAGCTTTGTTCCGGAGCTTGCGGGCTTTCTCCGGAATCATTAAACGCGACCGCAGTAAAGTAGTAGGTTTCTCCTGCCGTTAAGCCGTTCAAACGGATGGAAGTTCCTGTGGACGATTGCGTATAGGGATACTTTCCACTTTCTGTGCCATATCTCAGCGTGTAAGCCTTTGCACGGGCAGCTGGTGCGAGCGTAACGACCACTTCGTCCCCTTCGGTCTTAAAGCCTTCAATGGCTGTTGATTCCGGTTCCCCCAGATCCTCAAAGGAAAGTTTAGTAGAGAAGGTCTTACCTTTCGCATTGTTCACATGAACCTTGAGCCGAATGGTTGGAGTTGTGGAGAGCACCTCCACACCCTCGTCTGCAGAAATGACTCCGCGCGCTGCACGGTTAAGCTCAATTTGGATACTTCCCTTATTCTCTTGTGTTGGGTCGGACACAGAGATTTCCATTTCGCGGTCATTTTCGCGAACCATCACCGAAGAAGGGCTATCCGAAGTCAGGTAGCTACCGATCCCCTTTGCATCAATGGAGGCGCCCTCCCAGAAATTAGCCCCTACCAGATTTAAGTTTTTCTCATAGGCTGCCTGGACCAGTGCGTCATTGCGTAGAATGGTTACATCGCTGTTTCCCGCATAATCAGCCGTCTCGTTGGCTGTCTTGTTTGGCAGCAGGATGTAAGAATATGTTTCGTTTATCGGATTTACCCCATGGTCTTTCCAAAGGGTGAGATAGTTGGCAGAATATAAGGTTGCGTCGGTATTATAACCGCCCAAATCCGTCCATCTTCCAGAGCGGGTTTCTCTTTTCATAGAAACGGTTTCCTTCTCTGGGAAATAAATGCCAAGGTTGGCTCCTTCGACATTTGCTTCAATATTCAACCATTGTACATCGGATTTCTTTTCTTCCCATCCGAGTTCTGAGGGCTGTTCTTCTCCATCGACCACCAGGCGATTATCGCCAGCATCGTCGATCATATAATTCTCAAAGGTGGTTTCCGTAGACTCGGAATCGCTGCTGGACTGAATGTCCGAACCCAATGCGACGATTTCATCGTCAAACATAAACCAAGACTTTTTGGCTTTTAAATTGGTCCCAGGTGCCGCCAATTGCATTCCAGAAACACCATACATTCCATCGCCCGTACCACCGGCAAAAGATTGAGAGGAAGTTCCCGTATTGACTTTCTTATTGTAAACAGAGGTTGTGCCCGGGAGCCGGAACCAGTCGATGGTTGCTTTATTCAAGCCGTCGTACCGCTCCAGATCGCCATTATATATGTAGGTCATGCCGCTTCCCGTGTTCCAGCCCTTTGTATTGACATCTCCAGTTTCATAATGAGCGATTCGCTTCGAAGCCATTGCAACACAGGCAGAAAATGTTTCGCCGCGTAAAACGGCACGGTCAGATTGTGTAAATTGATAATATTTTCCTGTTATATGGCGGGGCTGGATCGTGTCGTCGTCGACAATGTTAAGGATCCGTACAACGGTATCCAACGGGAATTTATGCCATGGCAGGTCTGCGCTTTCATTCAGATTCTTTAGAGTATACGTATTCCCTGCATACCACTGCTTAATCATGGACTTATAGTTGGCGGCGTCCTCGGGTTCCGCCATCTCGATCGCCATTAGGATTGCATTTACTACAATAATTGCCGCATCGGCTTGTTTCATATCGGTTCGGGCGATCTCGCGTCCACGGAAAGCATCCATTAACACCCCGTTGTAGATGATCGTTTCGTAGGAGTCATAAATCCATTGAAACACGTTTTTGGCTTTTTCATCCATAATTTCCCAAGGAGTATCGGTCAGCATATACACCAAATGGCAGGATTCGGACAGGGCCGTATAACCATAACCGCCGTTATATGCGATATTGGAATGGGCAATATAGGTACCATCCGGATAATACCCATCCCCGCTGGTCACATACCCCAAGTAATCCGGCACTTTTTGCTGTACGCGCTCCAACATCTGTCCACCGGTCATTTGCGATCCTTTATAATTACCCATCTGATCTTTTAGCAACATACCTGCATACATGCTCGCACGTAACTGCCAAAGGGAATTTGCAGCGCCAATCATATTATTCTCCGCCCATTTGCGAGATACCACTGCATATTTTAAGATATCTTCCCACGGCAGGGAATCATACAAAAGAATGAGTGTTTCATCCAAATAAATGGGAGCTCCAATTCCCCACCCAAACCAGTTGCCGTAATTGCTTATACTTTCATTGAAGTGGTTTATATACAAATACTCCAGGCCACGCTCAATATCTGCTAAAAGAGCTTCGTTGTGATATAATTCACAGCCCCTCGTCTCATGTGCCAGCGCCATTGCACGCAGATATTGATACGAAAAATGGATACTATTCGAATCAATTGAATCACCGCGCCAACCAAGTGGATACTCTTCCCATAAATAGTCCTGAGAGGAGTCGCCTGCTCCTTCTACACCATTATAGCGCCCGTTTACCGCGTTACAAACAGGCGAAGGATTCATGCGATCCCAATAGTCCTGCGCTGTGTCGTTGATGGATTGGAGCATAGGCTGCAAATCCGGATCGTTTTCTTCATAATCGCCGCCTACAGCCATATTATACCATTTCAGACGCAGCTGATCATAAGCGTCCAATTCCTCTGGTGCACCTAAAGCGACTGGCATGCCAAGTCCCGTGCCGGTAAGCGCCATCACCAGTACCAGAAAAAGTGCCAACACCTTCTTTTTCATCTTGATTTCCCCCTTATCCTCTTTCTTTGATCTCCTGCGAAAAAGCAATGGAAATGAGCGCGTTAGCTCGCGCCGTTTGCCTATAAAATGCAGGAAAGGCATGCGGCAACGATCAAGTTCTGCCGGCTTGCTTTCCGGATAGACAAACTTACCAGACTGTTTTATACACCTCCTTTTTATAAATAATTTGGCATTATTTATAAATTCATTAAATATATATTTAATCACACCATTATGTAAAAATCAATAGAAAAAATGAAAATAGTTTTGATTTTCTATAAAAATTGAAAATGGTTTTATTTTACCAGAGGTCCTGACTTCATTCGGAAATTTTAAGGCAGTTGCTATGGGTGGAAAAAGAAATATGCGGCGGGTTGAAACAGGTCTATAGAAGGATGGGGAAGGCATACCATTTGCATTGAAAATATTTACAAAAGGACAGAAGCCGCGGTATTGGGTGGACAACCTTCCTTTTATATGTTATCCAAGCAATGACACTTATAATAGGGATAGCCCATGCGAAAAGTAGGGAATCCCTATTGCTTTTAAGCGAACAAATAGTTGTGAACATCGGGCCTATTGGGGAAATTCCGGCATTTGTACAGCGATTTTTACTACATAAGTTGGGAAAAGAATTGTGTAACGTTCCCCTTTCAGGAGGGACTGTATGAAAGAGAATAAAGCGAAGGTCTGCTAAAATATTGTAAATTCCAGTTTTGTTATCGTAAAGACTTTAAAAACAAAACCAGATACAATAGAGACAACGAAAGGGGAACGGCCCTAGGGCGGTAATCAAACCGGCCGAACCAAAAAACAAACAGTCAAAGTTACATAGGAGGAACGATCTATGAAAACGAGAAGAATTGTAGCAGCTATCCTTTCTGTCTTGATGATGGGCGCATGCTTCACCGGCTGCGGCAGCACAGAAGATACCCCGGCGGGGACCGACGGTACTGCTTCGACCGATGGTACGAGCGCAACAAACGAGGGTGGCGGCGACGCGGACGATGGAAAATTGAAGGTTGGCTTTGCACAGATCGGGCAGGAATCCGGATGGCGCGACGCAGAGACTGCTTCCATTCAGTTCCATGCAGGCCAGAACGTAGATACCATCGACTTTAAGTTTGCAGATGCACAACAGAAGCAGGAAAATCAGATCAAGGCAATTAAATCCTTTATTGATATGGGTGTCGATGTCATCGGTTTGGCTCCAGTTGTTGAGACCGGCTGGGACGCCGTATTTACCGAGGCAAAAGATGCAGGTATCCCGATCATCCTGGTAGACCGTATGGCGGATGTTCCGGAAGACCTCTATGCAACATTCATCGGTTCTGACTTCATCGAAGAGGGCAAGAACGCGGCGGATGAGATGGCAAGACTGCTCAACAACAGCGGTAAGATCGTAGAGCTGGAGGGCACCGTCGGCGCCTCCTCGGCAAACGACCGTAAGAAGGGCTTTGATGACCAGATTGCGGCGGAGTACCCGGACATTGAGATCCTCGCATCCCAGACGGGCGACTTTACCCGTGCAAAAGGCAAAGAGGTTATGGAGTCCTTCCTCAAGACCTATGGTTCTGAAATCAAGGGTGTTTATGCACACAACGACGATATGATGCTCGGCGCAATCGAGGCCATCAAAGAGGCCGGTCTCAAGCCCGGTGAGGACATTAAGACCGTATCCTGCGACGGCGTCAAAGCAATCTTTGAAGCAATGGTCGCTGGTGAAGCCAACGTGACCATCGAATGCAACCCGCTGCTTGGACCGATCTTCTTTGAGACTGCTCAGAAGCTCAAGGACGGCGAAACGGTTGAAAAGTGGGTAAAGCCCGAAGAGAGCATTTTCCGTCAGGAAACTGCCGCGGAAGACATCAAGGACCGCGTATATTAATTTGATTTCTCCTTCACTTTCTTTCTTCTTCATTCCATAAATTTTACCGACTCTGCAAAATCCGCCCCGCCTGTTGAGACGGAGGCGGATTTTGCATACCAAAAGGAGGGGCTGCAATGAGCGGCGAATCGGCATTGATCCAAATGTCGCATATATCCAAGACATTCCCTGGCGTCGTCGCGCTCAACGACGTGCAGTTTACACTACAAAAAGGCGAGATCCACGCGTTGCTGGGCGAGAACGGCGCGGGAAAGTCCACTTTGATTAAGGTTTTAACAGGCGTAGAAGAGCGCGACGGGGGAACCGTCCTGTTGGATGGGAAAGAGATTTTCCCCAAAACACCGCAGGAAGCCCAGAATGCCGGTATCAGTACGGTGTATCAGGAGGTCAACCTGTGCCCGAATCTTTCGGTTGCGGAAAATGTCTATATTGGCCGCGAGCCGAAAAAGGGTGGGCGTATCGATTGGAAAACCATCAATACCCGATCTAAAGAACTTTTGAAGCGGTTTGACTTGAGCATCGATGTGACCAAGACGTTGGATTCCTACTCCGTGGCCATACAACAGATGGTTGCCATCGCCCGCGCGGTGGACGTCTCGGCAAAAGTGCTGATCCTGGACGAACCTACGTCCAGCCTTTCCGCGCCAGAAGTACAAAAGTTGTTTGAAATCATGCGCATGCTGAAAAAGCAGGGGATGGGGATTATCTTCGTCACCCACTTCCTCGACCAGGTTTACGAGGTCACCGATACGATCACCGTCCTGCGCAACGGTGGATATGTGGGTACATATGCAACCGCGGACCTGCCGCGTGTACAGCTGGTCGCTAAGATGATCGGCAAGGAGTATGCGGACTTGAATCAGCGGTTTGTCAACGAGGAGGCGGAACAGGCCAAAAAAGAGACGCTGCTCTCCCTCAAGGATGCCAGCGGCGCGGGGACCATCGACTCCATTTCACTCGACATCAACCGCGGAGAGGTTCTCGGACTCTCCGGCCTGCTGGGTTCCGGCCGTTCTGAGATTGTCCGCCTGATCTTCAGTGTGGACCGCCTCAATGGAGGCGAGATGGACCTCAAGGGAGAAAAGATTCACAATCGCAGCACATTGGCCGCAATCCGCAAAGGGTTTGCCTTCTGTCCGGAAAACCGAAAGACAGAGGGAATTGTCGGAGACCTGAGTATTCGGGATAATATCATCCTGGCGCTCCAGGCAAAGCGCGGCATGTTCCGGGCCATTTCAAAGGCGGAGGCCCAGAAACTGGCGGATGAATTTATTGAAAAATTGGAGATTAAGACGCCATCCGCAGATCAGCTTATCAAGAATCTCTCCGGTGGCAACCAACAGAAGGTCATATTGGCACGGTGGATGGCCACCAATCCAGACCTGTTGATGTTGGACGAACCGACCCGCGGCATCGACATCGGTACAAAGGCTGAAATTCAAAAGCTGGTGGTCCAGCTTGCGGAACAGGGAATGGCAGTCATTTTCATTTCCTCGGAAATTGATGAGATGCTGCGCTGCTGTGACCGTATGATCGTCCTGCGGGACAAAAAGAAAGTTGCAGAGCTGGCCGGACAGGAGATTTCGGAAGCTGCGATTATGCATTTTATTGCGGGAGGTGCGGAGAATGAACCTGCTTAAAAAGTGGAGCAAAGCTCAGGTTTTTTGGCCCATGGTGATCTTTCTGTTGATTCTGTTAGTCAACGGAATTATCTCCGGCGGCGCATTCTTTGAAATGAAGATTGTGGATGGGCACCTATATGGAAGAATCATTGACATTTTAAGGAATGGTAGTAAACTTATGTTGTTGGCTACCGGCATGACGTTGGTTTTGGCCACGGGCGGAACGGACATTTCGGTCGGCTCGGTTATGGCAATCAGCGGCGCAATCGCATGCAGCATTGTTGCGAATGGCGGCAATGTGGCTGTTGCGGTGTTGGTGGCAATTTTGGCGGGAGTTGTTACAGGAGCTTGGAATGGGATGTTGGTCTCGAAGGTTAAGATTCAGCCCATTGTCGCAACCATGATCCTGATGGTGGCAGGCCGTGGTATTGCACAGCTTATCACCAATGGCAAGATTATCACCATCAATTCGGATTCCTACTATTTTATCAACGGCGGCTATATCCTTGGATTGCCGTTCCCCATCTTTATCGTGGCATTTGTCGTACTGGTTGCCATGCTGTTCACAAAGAAGACGGCTTTCGGCTTGTTCCTGGAGTCCACGGGTATCAACCCGGTGTCCAGCCATTTTGCGGGAATCAATGTGGACCGCATCAAATGGATGGTCTATACCTTCTGCGGCGTGATGGCGGCGGTTGCCGGGCTGATCGAAAGCGCGGGTATCAAAGGTGCGGACTGCAATAATGCAGGCCTTTTGATCGAGATGGACGCCATCCTTGCGGTTGCCATCGGCGGTACTTCTCTGAACGGCGGCCGGTTCTCCATTCCGGCGAGCCTGTTTGGCGCGCTGATTATCCAAAGTATCACCACCTCCATTTATGCTATGGGCGTTGCCCCCGAGGTCACGCTGGTGGTCAAGTCCCTGATTGTTATTTTTATCTGCCTGTTCCAATCCAAGGCCTTTAAGGAGAGACTCAAGAGGCGTTTTGTATCCCGGAAGGCGGTGAGCCAGGCATGAGTGGACAGAACAAAAAGAAAAAAGGTTTTCCGATCAAAAATATTTCCCTGGCAATTACAACCGTCCTGTTTATTGTACTGTTCGGAGCAGGTTCCATTGCGTATGACAACTTTTTGTCCTTCTCAACGTTCTTTAACCTGTTTAACGACAACGCCTATCTCATTATTGCTTCGATTGGTATCACGTTTGTACTGTTGACAGGCGGCATCGATATTTCGATCGCATCGACGATTGCTTTTACATGCGTATTTTCTGCATTTTTACTGCGGCTCGGCTGGAGCCCATTCATCGTGATTCCTCTCGTGCTGCTGATCGGCCTGGCGTTTGGTGCTTTGATGGGCTATATGATCCATTATTTCAAACTTCAGCCATTCATCGTCACGCTGGCAGGTCAGTTCTTCATGCGCGGCATGTGTGCGGTCATTAGCACCGAGTCCATCCCGATCTCGGATGAATTCTACAAGACGATGGCGTTGACGAAAATCACGCTTCTCGGCGGCAGGATCTACTTCTATGTATTCATCGCATTGGCGGTGCTGCTGGTATCCCTGTTTGTGTTGAAGTTTACACGCTTTGGCCGTACAGTATATGCGGTCGGCGGCAATGAGCAATCTGCAATCCTGATGGGCTTGCCAGTTGCACGCACGAAAGTCGCTGTATACGCGATCAGCAGCTTCTGTGCGGCGTTGGCTGGCGTGGTGTTCAGCTTCTACACCCTGGCAGGCTACTCGCTACAGAACATGGGTCTGGAACTCGATGCGATTTCCTCCTCCGTCATCGGCGGCACCCTGTTGACCGGCGGCGTGGGCAATGTGGTTGGCACTACGGTCGGTGTTTTGATCCAGGGTGTCATCCAGACCATCGTGACCTATCAGAACTTGAACACTTGGTGGACAAAGGTGACTATTGCAGCCTTGTTGTGCATCTTCATTGTTATCCAGCGTGTGATTGCCATCCGTGCGGAAAAGATGAAGGGCACGAACTAAGCGGCCTGTGTCTTGCTGAGATTATACGCAATAGGTCGGAATAGACAGAGTCCCGTTTTAAAATGAATCGTTATCCCTGGCAGAGCTTTTGCATAAGTTCTGTCAGGGATACTCGTGTTTTTGATCTTCCGATAGAGGGTTGCTCGTTATGGGTCTTGGCTCGCATGCAATGATATTCGACCGGAGGAAAAGGCATCCCATTACCACAAAGTGCCGGCCCTGTATCGAACGCTCCTGGCGGCGTCCCTTTTAGCGGGCGCTCCATTTTCAACGGGAGGCCGGGTGGCCGTACAGGGGAGTGCGATATGGAAGGGAATGCCCGGTTATCTGGGCGCTATCTGCATATGTCAGGGATAGACATGCGGTAAGGGAGAGTCCATCGATTCTTTCTATTTATAATTATAACTACCGCTTCCTTGGGAGAGAAAGCCATCGAAGAAGGACTTTTGGCATGACCTAGAGAACTTTCCTGGATGGCACAAAGTTTCAGAAAATATGCCCTGTGGCGTGGGAAGGAACCTCGGGGCCTTAAAAGAAGGGCTTAGCGCCCATGGTGCGAAGAACAGAAAGCGCATTCAAGCCGTTTGAATGGAATGCATGGGATTCCATGCGAAACAAATAGATCAACCAAAAGCAGCGGCCGGTTTAAGAGGCCGGCAAAAAAGATTGTTGACAGAACCATGCTATAAAGTCGAAAATATTTCGAAGAGAAAGCGAGGGAGATGCATTGAAAAAAATACGGGATATAGTGCTGAATGTCAGTTTACGGACCAGAATGATCCTGTCCAACATTGTTGTGGCTCTCATCCCCTTCCTAATCTTTTCGATTGTCAGCGGAATCGTATTTCTGAATCATGCACAGAAAACGGCAGAGGAACACTCCGTACAGATGATTCATCAGGTGAGCAATTCCATGGATGTATATGTCGAAACCATTGAAAAGATGGTGAATTATGTCCAGCTGGAGGTGCGGGACACCCCGTTTTTTAACATGCGATCGGATGATGCCCCAGGGTGGAGGGACGAAACCGCTTATATACGCTCTATATTGGAAAATGTTGCAAACTCGCACCGTGAGGTGGCGGGGATTTTAATCGCTTCAAAAGAGGACCTTTATGTCAGCACAGGGATGTCGCGTATCTCGCGCGACCCATTCGAAAATGAACAGTGGTACCGTGAGGCTGTGGAAAACCCGGAGGAAATCCAGCTCATCAGCGTGGTGACAGGCCGAAATATCGTGACCAACCGCAGCTATAGCATCGACGACGTGTTCTCTCTGGCCAAGGCCGTCCAAAACCAGGACACCGGCGAGGTGCTGGGGGTCATTCTGCTGGACATCCGGCATGACATCATTCAGAGTTCCATCAATGGCATCACCATTGGAGAAGAAGGTTTTGTCTTTGTCATCGACGAGGAGGACAATATGGTATACACGCCCGTCAATGAGATTGTATACCGCGTCAATCCCAAGTGGTTCCGGTCTGCGGAGCCCATGTCGGTGCAGATTGGCGGCGGCAGCTACCAAATCCGAAGTGAACTGTCTCCTTATACAGGATGGCGTACTGTGGGGGTGTTTTCGCTCGATGAAGTGATGTCCAGCGTCAATACCATTGTGTACATTCTTCTGGCCTGTGTCATTATTTCTCTGGTGCTGGTGGTGATTGTGTCCTTCCAATTGACTCGGACGCTCACCAACCCGATCTTTAAGTTAAAGCGCCTGATGCGGCAGGCAGAATCCGGAGATCTAACTGTTCGGTTCAATGGGCGCAATAATGATGAGATCGGCGAATTGGGACAGAGTTTCAACCATATGATTGCACGCATTGACGACCTGATTCAAATGGTCTACGTAGAACAGAAAAACAAGCGTACAGCCGAGATGAAGTCCCTCCAGGAGCAGATCAAGCCGCATTTCCTGTATAACACACTCGACACCATCAGTTGGATGGCCCGCGACTACGAAGCGGACGACATTGTGCGGTTGGTGGATGCACTGACCAATATGTTCCGCATCGGCCTGAGTCACGGCAAGGATATTATCAGTGTCAAAGAGGAAATCACGCATGTTTCCAATTACCTGTACATTCAAAAAATTCGATATAAGGACAAATTGAACTACCAGATCCAGGTGGACGAATCCCTCTATTCCATCGAGGTGCCGAAATTGATCCTACAGCCTTTGGTGGAAAATGCAATTTATCACGGCATCAAGGCGAAGCGAGGGGGAGGAACGATTTATATTACAGGAGAACCTGTGGAGAGGAACCTGCTCTTTACTGTGCGGGATGACGGCGCGGGGATGCCCCAGGAAAAGGTGGACGAAATCAACCGGCGGATGAGTGAACGCAGCGTGTTGGATGAACAGAAGAGCTTTGGGCTGTTCTACATCCGAGAGCGCATCCAACTCTGTTACGGAGAGGGATACGGCGTACATGTCGAGAGCACACTGGGCGAAGGGACCCGTGTGACGATTACGCTGCCTTTGGATCAAAGGCCAAAGAAATTCGATGAGGAGTGATGGGGATGTATAAGGTGCTGATTGCAGATGATGAAGAAATCATTCGAAGAGGGATTGCCTATTTTTTAAAGAAAGATCCAGAGATTCAAGTGGTCGCGCAGGCGGAAGATGGAGAAATGGCTTTGGATCAGGCAATGGAGTATCGCCCGGATTTGCTCTTTGTGGATATTAATATGCCGTTCTTAAACGGATTGGATTTCATTGAAAAATTGAAGGCGGTACAACCGGATGCTTTGATTATTGTAATCACTGGATATGACGATTTTAAATATGCGCAAAAGGCACTGCGGTTGGGCGTCTTTGACTATTTGCTGAAGCCGATTATGGAAGATACCTTTTACGGCGCTCTGCACAAGGCGAAGGAACAACTTGGCTGCCGGCAAAAACAGGCCCAATATCTTGAATTTGCCCGGAAGCTGGTGGAAAAGAACCGCCCTGCAATGATCGCGGAATTTCTGGAGGGCTGGCTGGATGGCCGGCTCACAGAGGCGGAGGTACAGGAACGCACAGCGGCGCTCGACCTGGAAATCCCAGAACCGTTTGGTGTGACGTTGGTACACCTGGAAGATAAGGACAATGCTGAAATCGGAGGTGAATGGGACGACGATCTCCTGTTTTATGCAGCGGAGAATATGGCACGGGAGGTGTTCCAACCCTTCCGCCCAGTATCCACCTGCCGAAATCCAGCCGGCGAACTGGTGCTTATATCATCCGGAGAGCCGCGCGCGGAGTGGGAGGCCGCAGGGGAACAATTGAAAAACCTTTTGCAGACCCACCTGCCGGTGGATGCCTTTTT
>OLPX01001034.1_pt1 | contig 21955 bp, 22 predicted proteins | sample 1672491 | NCBI WGS metagenome assembly OLPX01 (sample SAMEA3136692, study PRJEB25190) | human gut metagenome | biome: human gut; feature: human-associated habitat; material: faeces | place: Austria | collected 2013 | reverse complement strand
ACAAGCAGAAGTGCCGCTCAATCATCTATTTTGATGATTTTGCGACACTCCCTTTTGCCGTATTTTAAAAACTTTTTTGCAGGAATGTTAAAAATTACCATGCATAAAATATGGACTTGCTGATGATAATAATAAAAATTATCAATATCATTTCTTGACTTTTCTTCCTGTCAGATGGTATGATAACACACAAGTTAGAATTAACTAACTCAAAAACAGGAAGATATCATTTAAGGAGGAACCAAGCATGTCCATGATTAACAAAGAAGTCAGTGATTTTACCGTACAGGCCTTTCAAGACGGCGCCTTTCAGACTGTGACAAAGAGCGATATCCTCGGAAAATGGAGCGTATTCTTTTTCTACCCGGCCGATTTCACCTTTGTGTGCCCGACGGAGTTAGAGGATCTGGCTGATAAATATGAAGAATTCCAGGCAGCAGGCTGTGAAATCTACTCCGTGTCCTGCGATTCCCATTTCGTCCACAAGGCATGGCACGATGTCTCCGACAGGATCAAAAAGCTGAAATTCCCGATGTTAGCCGATCCGACCCATGCGCTTTCCAAAGATTTTGAGGTTTATATTGAGGCCGACGGCATGTCGGAGCGGGGAAGCTTCATTGTGAATCCGGAGGGAAAGATCGTAGCGTATGAGGTGACGGCAGGCAACGTGGGGCGCAACGCCGACGAGCTGTTCCGCAGGCTCCAGGCCAGCCAGTTCGTCCATGAGCACGGCGACGAGGTTTGCCCGGCCAAGTGGAAACCGGGCGAGAAGACGTTAAAACCGAGCCTTGACCTGGTGGGGCAGTTATAAGCCTATGGAAGGGGCAAAGATGGAAAACCTCTACGACGCAGTGGTGATCGGCGGCGGCCCGGCAGGGCTGACTGCCGCGCTGTACCTGGCGAGGGCCCGCTACCGTGTTGTCGTCGTGGAGAAGGAGCGGTTCGGCGGGCAGATTACGATTACCTCGGAGGTCGTCAATTATCCCGGCGTCGGGGCGACGAACGGCGCAGAGCTGACGGAAACCATGAGGCGGCAGGCGCAGGCCTTCGGCGCGGAGTTCCTTTCGGCGGAGGTCACAGGCCTCTCCATGGAGGGGGACATCAAATCCGTGGAGACAAGCCGCGGGACGCTTTCCTGCTTCGGCGTCCTTCTGGCGTCCGGTGCCCATCCCAGGATGGTGGGATTCCGGGGCGAAAAAGAGTTCCGCGGCCACGGCGTCGCCTACTGTGCCACATGTGACGGCGAGTTTTTCACGGGCATGGACGTATTTGTGGTCGGCGGCGGCTTTGCCGCGGCGGAAGAGAGCGTGTTCCTGACGAAATATGCGAGGCATGTGACAATCCTGATCCGCGGAGAAGATTTCACCTGTGCGAAGGCGTCGGCAGACCCGGCGAGAAACAACGAAAAAATCACGATTCTCACCAACACCGAGGTGGTGGAGGCCGACGGCGATTCGGCCCTGCGGCTTCTCCGCTATAAAAACCGCATCACCGGCGAGGTCACGGAGTACCGGCCGCCGGAAGGCGAGACCTTCGGCATTTTCGTGTTTGCAGGCTATGAGCCGGCCACGGAGCTTGTGAAGGGGCTGGCCGAATTGGATGAGCACGGCTATGTGATCACAGACCGGGGACAGAAGACGAGTGTGGACGGGCTGTACGCCGCCGGCGATATCTGTGTGAAAAACCTGCGCCAGGTGGTGACGGCCGTGGGAGACGGCGCCGTTGCGGCCACGGAGCTGGAGCGGTATGCGGCAGGCCTCCAGAAGAAGACCGGCCTGCGGCCGAAGCAGCCGGTAACGCGGCTTCCCAAAGTTCAAAAGGAACAAGAAGAAAAAGAAGGAAAACAGCAGGAAGGCCTGTTTTCGGAAGAAATGCTGTCCCAGCTCCATACGGTTTTTGAAAAAATGGCACAGCCGCTGGTTTTAAAGCTGTTCCTCGATGGCCGCCCGGTATCGGAGGAGCTTAAGGAATATATGGAAGCCCTGGCCGGCCTTACGGATAAGCTTTCCGTGGAAGTCCACATGGAGGACGGCGCGGAGGCGCCCTGCGTAAGCATCTGCAAACAGGACGGAAGCGAGACGGGGCTCGCCTTTCACGGCGTTCCCGGCGGTCACGAATTTACGTCGTTTATCCTCGGCCTCTACAACGCGGCCGGGCCGGGACAGGCCATCGACGAAGACGTGCGGGAGCGGATTGCCGCCATGGAAACGCCGGTGGATATGAAAATCCTGGTGTCTTTATCCTGCACCATGTGCCCGGAGCTTGTGACGGCCGCCCAGCGGATTGCTGCGGAACGCCAGTCTGTGACGGCAGAGGTCTACGACTTGAACCATTTCCCGGCGTATAAAGATAAATACCAGGTCATGAGCGTCCCCTGCCTTCTGATAAACGGGAAACAGCCAAGCTTTGGGAAAAAGAACATCCGCCAGATCCTCGACCTCATCGGACAGTCATAAAAGAAAGGCCCATCGGTCAAAAAAGACCAGGGCCTTTTTTCAGCGCAAAAACATGGAATGCGGCCGTGTACGATGATCGGGCAGGGAAATGTTCCCCTGCCCGGCGGCATGGACGCGCCGTCCGCGTCTGCGGTTCGGTTATGTGTCCTGCATATCCTGGCAGAACACGACGATCTGTTCCGGCGTCGTCTGGGCCGGAATGCTGCGCGTCGAGGAGGTATAGAGGACGAGCAGCGTCTTTCCTGCCAGATAGCCGACGAAAAGCTGGCCGTTTGGAAGGACAGTCTTAGTGGTTTTGGAGGACATGTTTAAGCGGATCGTCCCATCAGAATTGGTGAGCTGATTGTTAAAGGTGTCCAGGACGGCAGTCGTCCCGGCTGGCGTATGTGCGGCGGCAACGGCCCGGTAAAGGGGCGGGTAAATGAGCGGGACTGCGACATTGTTTTCGTAAAAGCAGGTGATCCGGTCGCCGACGGCAAACTGCCTGGCGTTCAGCACATAGGCCGAGGAGGGCAGGGTGAAGTTCACGATCCCCTGATCCCCGGTCTGGAGCGTGAGCGTCATGGTACAGCCCATGGAGGCCCGGCTGCCTTCGGGCCAGCTTATGCGGGTCAGCGTCCCGGTTACGGGAATATACATTGGCATGGCATCTCCTGTATCAGGTTCTTATCACTATTACCATATGAAATCCCACTGGAAAAATTCCTGTTTACATTTAAAAGGAAAAGTGGTATAGTTGTCTAATTATTAAATAGAAAGGTGGGATCTGACATGAAATTTTACGTTCCGGCAGGGTATGAGCCCAAAATTGATCTTCGGGAAACCCAGACTGCAATCAAAATTGTCAAAGATTTTTTTCAGAAAGAGCTGACAAGACAGTTAAATCTGACGCGTGTTTCGGCGCCGCTTTTTGTCACTCCGGAGTCTGGCCTCAACGACAACTTAAACGGCGTGGAGCGGCCGGTGGGATTTGATATCAAGGAAGGAAGCCGTCAGGCGGAGATCGTCCATTCTCTCGCAAAATGGAAACGGTACGCGTTAAAGAAGTACGGTTTTGTTCCGGGAGAAGGGCTATATACGGACATGAACGCAGTACGCAGGGACGAAGACACCGACAACCTCCACTCCATCTATGTGGATCAGTGGGACTGGGAAAAGATCATCACCAGAGAAGAGAGGAACCGGGAGACGCTTGAGAACACGGTGAAAGCGGTTTACAAGGCCTTAAAAGTCACCGAGGACTACATGGCATATGAGTACGACTACATAGGGCGCGTGCTTCCGGATCACATTGAATTCATCACGTCGCAGGAGCTGGAAGACATGTATCCCGACTGCACGCCGAAGGAGCGGGAGAACAGGATTGCGAAGCTCCATAAGGCCGTATTCATCGAGCAGATCGGTGATAAGCTGAGATCTGGGGAACCACACGACGGACGGGCGCCGGACTACGACGACTGGAAGTTAAACGGAGATATCATCGTCTACTATCCGGTTCTTGACAGTGCCTTTGAGATCAGCTCCATGGGTATCCGCGTGGACGAAGAATCTTTGCGCCGCCAGCTAAAGGCGGCCGGCTGTGAAGAGCGGATGGAACTGGACTTCCACAAGGCGCTCTTAAACGGGGAGCTTCCGCTTACCATCGGCGGCGGCATCGGCCAGTCCAGAATTTGTATGTTTTTCTTAAGAAAAGCCCATATCGGCGAGATCCAGGCGTCCATATGGCCGGAAGAGGTTATGAAGGCAGCAAAGGAGGCGGGAATCCCGCTGCTTTAATTATAGAAGATATGCTGGGTCAAACCACCTTTTGGCCCAGCATCTTTATAGAAGAAAAAGGTATAGAAACGGGGGTAACAAAATAATGGCAAACGAAAGACTGAGAAAGCTCAGGGAGCAGATGGAGACGCACGGCATGGATGCGTATTACGTCCCGTCCTCGGATTTCCATGATTCCGAGGACGTGGAGGCGTATTTTAAGTGCCGGGAATTCCTCTCCGGCTTCACAGGTTCTGCGGGAACCATGGTGGTTACGAAGGACTTTTCCAGGCTCTGGACCGACGGCCGCTACTTTGTACAGGCGGCACACCAGTTGGAAGGCCAGGAGACGGAGCTCATGAAAATGGGGCAGGAGGGAGTTCCCACCATCGAAGCGTATCTGGCGGAGACGCTCCCGGAAAACGGGATCCTGGGCTTTGACGGCCGCGTTGTCAATGCAGAGACAGGCCTTAAGCTTGAGGCTCTGATGAAGAAGAAACACGTGACGCTTTCGACGGATTCTGATCTGGCGGGCGCCGTGTGGGAAAGCCGTCCGGCACTTTCCTCTCCGGAGGTGTGGGTGCTTTCTGAGCAGTACGCAGGAAAGAGTGCGAAGGAGAAGCTCTCCGATGTGAGAAAGGCCATGGAGGACTGCGGCGCAGACGTCCATGTGCTCTCAAGCCTCGATGACATTGCCTGGCTTTTAAATATCCGGAAGAACCCGGAGGACGGGAATCCGCTTCCGGCAGCCCATATGATCCTCACGGGAGAGACGGCGAAGCTTTTTATGGATCAGAGCCGCCTTTCTGCGGAAGTGAAGGCATATTTTGAGGAAAACGGCGTCGAGCTTCTCCCCTATGAGGGAATTTACGGCGCAGCAGCCGGACTCCGCAGCCAGTCGGTGCTTTTAGAGCCGGCAAAAGTGAACTTTGCCCTCTACCGCGCCATTGACGGAAGCTGCCGCCTCATTGAGGCCATGAATCCCACGTCCATGATGAAGGCCGTGAAGAACCGCACGGAGATGGAAAACATGAGGAAAGCCCACATCAAAGACGGCGTCGCCCTCACGAAGTTCATCTTCTGGTTAAAGAAGAATGCAGGAAAGATGCGGATCACGGAGACTGAGGCAGCAGAATATCTGGAGAGCCTCAGAAAAGAGCAGGAGGGCTACCTTTGCCCCAGCTTCCCGACCATTTCCGCTTACGGCGCCAACGCCGCCATGTGCCATTATCATGCCGCGAAGGGGGCGGAATCGGAAATCGAAGCCAGAGGCCTTTATCTCGTGGACTCCGGCGGACAGTATTATGAGGGGACGACGGATGTGACGAGAACCATCGCCCTCGGAGAGCTGACCCACGAGGAGAAGCTTCACTACACGCTGGTGCTCATGGGAATGCTGAGGCTTTCCGACGCAAAATTCCTCTACGGCTGCCGCGGCATCAATCTGGACTACCTGGCCAGAGGCCCCCTCTGGAAGCTTGGCCTGGATTTCAACCACGGAACCGGCCACGGCGTCGGCTTCCTCTCCAACGTCCATGAGCGGCCCAACGGTTTCCGCTGGAGAATCGTCCCGGAGCGCCAGGATAGCTGTATCCTGGAGGAAGGCATGGTGACGTCCAACGAGCCGGGGCTTTATATCGAAGGAAGCCATGGAATCCGGACGGAAAACCTGATTCTCTGCCGGAAAGCTGAAAAGAATCTGTACGGCCAGTTCATGCAGTTTGAGACGCTGACGTTTGCGCCCATCGACACGGAAGCCATTGACATTTCCGTCATGGAGCCGTCGGACATCCACCTGTTAAACGAGTACCACAAGCAGGTCTATGAAAAGCTTTCTCCGTATCTGGACGGAGAAGAGAAGGAATGGCTCCGTGAGGCCACGAAGGAGATCGGAGGGCAGGCGTAATGGAATATGAGAGAAAACAGATCCTTGTGACGATTCCCGTCACGGAAGAGCACAAGGCGTATCTGGAAAAGAAAGCCGCGGACGGAAGGTTCCACTGCTGCTTCCAGTACGTCCCAGGTTCCCAGGCCGGAGAGGAGTTAATCGAGGGCGCCGACGCCATCATCGGCAATCTCCCGCCGGAAAAGGTGTCTAAGGCAAAGAAGCTGGAGTGGTTCCAGCTTAACTCGGCCGGAGCCGACGCCTATGTAAAGCCGGGCGTGCTTTCGGACAGCACGATCCTCACAAACTCGGCCGGCGCTTACGGGCTTGCCGTATCGGAGCACATGCTGGCGCTGACCTTTATGCTGATCCGCCGCCTGCACCAGTACCGCGACAACCAGAAAAGCCATGAGTGGAAGGCTATGGGCCCCATCATTTCCGTTGAGGGCGCCACGGTGCTCGTTCTGGGACTCGGCGACATCGGAGGCGATTATGCCAGGAAGATGAAGGCGCTGGGCGCCTATGTCATCGGCATCCGCCGGACGGAAAAGGAAAAGCCGGAGTATCTGGACGAGCAGTACACCATGGAGAAGCTGGACGAAGTTTTGGGTCGTGCCGACATTGTGGCCATGATCCTTCCCGGCGGCGACGCTACCGATCATCTGATGGATGAAAGGCGGCTGCGCGCCATGAAAAAAGGTGCGTTCTTAATCAACGCGGGGCGCGGGAATGCCATCGACCCGGAGGCACTTTTTAAGGTGCTGGAGGAAGAGCACCTCGGCGGCTGCGGGCTTGATGTGACGGAGCCGGAGCCCCTTCCGGCAGAAAATCGCCTTTGGGAAGCGAAAAATCTTGTGATTACGCCCCATGTGGCCGGAAATTTCTGGCTTTCCGAGACCTTTGAGCGGGTGGTGAGGATCGCAGGTGAGAACCTTGAGGCATGGACGAAGGGAACGCCCATGAGAAATCTGGTGGACAGAACGGCCGGATATTGATGAAATTTTAAATGAAATAAAGAAAGAACCGGAGCGTTTCCGCGGTTTTCATACCGTGGAACACCGGTTCTTTATCTTTCGTAAGGGTACGCAGGCATCAGAGATTGAAGGTCTCTCCTGCGTATTTTCTTTTTCGCAGCGATTCCGGCGCATAGGCAATCGGGTAAATCACGGCTGTCATTAACAGGGAGCCGACGCCGTCGATGACGGAATGCTGTTTTAAAAATACGGTCGCCATGCAGATTAAAACCATCAGGATCCCGGAGCCGATCACCAGCGGCCTGTTTTTCTTTAAAAGCTCGCTGTGACAGACGGCAATGTGTACACCGATGGAGTTGTACACATGGATGCTCGGAAAGACGTTGATGCACGGATCAATCTTCCAGAGCACCGACACCAGGTAGCAGAAGATGTTCTTGTCCGGGTCGATGGCCGGGCGGAAATCCGTTCCGTTGGGGAAGAGGGTACAGACTAAGAGGCTGATGGTCATTCCGGTAAAGAGGAAGGTGCACAGCCTGTAATAGTCTTCCTTGCTTCGGAAAAAGAAGTATGCAATCGTACCGCCTACATAGAGGAACCATAAGAGATAGGGGACGATGAAATACTCGTTGAACGGAATATAGTCATCCAGGCCGACGTGCATGACATTGTAAGGCTTTCCGACGTTTTCCTGGAGCCTGGCGAACCAGGGCAGGTAAATAAGTCCGTAGGACAGGATCCAGACATGACCGTACTTTTTAATGAACTGTTTCATAAGGATGCCTCCTTCCACTCGGATAAGGATGGACCAATACGCTTATTATTATTAACAACTTGCCTGAATTATAACACAACAGAGAAGGTGTTTCAATATGCTTAAAAGAATGTTAATAAAACGTAACACTTTTGATACAAAAAGTTTATTTTCTTTATAGAAGCCTACTGGAGGGGGAGCGGCGTTCCCGTGCGAATGCAGTTGCAGGCGCCGTGGCGTTGGGGTATAATGGAAGCATCAGAAACTGATTGTAAGTGTTTCACAGAGGGGATGAAGACGATGATGCTGGAAAAGAAAACGACGGGATTTCTGGAGGAGCTTTCCTCCTCCCAGCCGGTGCCGGGCGGCGGCGGCGCCTGTGCGGCCGTGGGGGCATTTGCTGCGGCGCTCGGCATGATGGTGGCAAATCTGACCGTCGGGAAGAAAAAATACGCCGGCGCAGAGGAAGAGATCAAGGCGGCCAGGAGCCGGCTGGAGGAGATCCGAAACCGGCTCGTGGAGCTGACGGACAAGGACGCGGAGGCCTTCGAGCCGCTCTCAAAGGCTTACGGGCTTCCGAAGGAGGAGCGGGGAGAGATTTTGGAGCAGGCTCTTTACGGCGCCAGCGTCGTCCCGCTTGAAATCATGGAAACCGTTCTGGAGGCCATGGATTTCCTCTCCGTCGTGGAAGAGAAGGGAAGCCGTCTGGCCGTCAGCGATGCCGGTGTCGGCGCCCTGTTTGCCGAGGCGGCGTTGGAAGGCGCTTCCTTAAACGTGTTCATCAATACGAAGCTCATGGCAGACCGGGAAAAGGCGGAAATGCTTAATGAAAAGGCGGACCGCCTGATAAAAGAGGGCAGAAAGAAAAAGGAAGAGATTTACGGGAACGCATTGAAAAAAATCCGCTGAGGAAAGGATGGTGGAATACATGAGCGGAGTCATGAAGGGCGCCGAAACGGCGAAGGCCATGAAGGAAAGCATGGAGGAACAGGTGCATGCTTTGAAGGAAAAAGGGATTGTGCCATGCCTTGCCATTGTGCGTGTGGGGGCCAGGCCGGATGACCTGGCATACGAGCGCGGGGCAAAGAAACGGATGGAGATGGTTGGAGGCGAGTGCCGCGTCCATGAGCTTCCGGAAACCATTGGCCAGGCAGAACTGGAGCAGGAATTCCAGGCGGTAAACGAGGATCCGTCGGTTCACGGGATTCTTTTGTTCCGGCCGCTTCCGAAGCACCTGGATGAAGAGCCGTTAAAGGCCATGATCAACCCGTTAAAGGATGTGGACTGCATGAGCCCGGTCAACATCGCCAAGGTATTTTCCGGGGACGAGAGCGGCTTTGCGCCGTGTACGGCAGAAGCAGTTATGAAGCTTTTCGAGCATTACGGCGTGGAGCTTTCCGGGAAGCGGGTGACGGTGGTCGGAAGAAGCATGGTGGTTGGAAAGCCTCTTGCCATGCTGCTTTTAAAGGCCAATGCCACGGTGACTGTCTGTCACACACGGACAAAAGACCTTAAGGAGGCCTGCCGCAGCGCTGAAATTTTAGCGGCGGCAGCCGGGAAGGCGAAAATGATAACGGCAGACATGATCGCAGACGGAGCCGTCGTGGCCGATGTGGGGATCAATGTGGATGAGGACGGTGCGCTCTGCGGCGACGTGGATTTTGAGGCTGTGTCTGCGAAGGCCTCCCTCATAAGCCCGGTGCCGGGCGGCGTCGGAAGCGTGACGTCCTCCGTGCTGGCATCCCATGTGATCCGGAGCGCCGGATACCTGAACGGAATGAGGGATGTGCGATGAAAAACCGCGTGTGGATTTTTTTGTCGGCGGCAGCGGCCGGGCTTTCCATTGCCATCGGCGGCACCGTGTATCTTTCCGTGGAAAATACGACGGCGGGAGCCCTGCTCTTTGCCGTGGGGCTTTATGTCATTGTGTTAAACGGGCTTCATCTTTATACCGGCAAGGTGGGATATCTGATCGGGCAGGAGGATAAGGCCGGCTACGGCCTGCTTCTCGCTCTTACATGGGCCGGGAACCTGGCAGGTACGGGACTTGGCGCCGCCTGCGTCCTCATGTCCAGGATCAGCGGCATAAGCGCCAGGGCCGGGGAAATCGCCGCGGTAAAGCTTTCCGATACGCCGGCCAGCATTTTCCTTCTGTCGGTGTTCTGCGGGTTTTTGATGTACGCGGCCGTGGACGGCTTCAAAAAGAAAGGGAACCCGCTGATTTTATTTGTCTGCGTCAGCGTCTTTATCCTCTGCGGGTTTGAACACTGCGTGGCAAACATGTTTTATTTTTCCCTTGCCGGCGTCTGGTCGGGGAAGGCAGTCCTTTACCTGCTTCTCATGACGCTTGGAAACAGCGCAGGCGGCCTGCTCATCCCGGCGTTAGAGGCATTCGGGAAATCGGAAACAAAATAAAAACCAGGAAATCCCGGGGCAGAGGCTTCCGGGATTTTTTATGTGCGCCAGGTTCTTTGCTGCACTGAAGCATGGTGAAAAAGTGCACAAAATTTAAACAATTTCCTTTTGTTTTTCCGTAAAAGACAACTGTACATGTACGCCGCACAAATACATGCCAGGCAAAAATGTTCGCCTGAGACGGAAAAAAGAGCTTGCTATTTTTCCGTTCCGCGTTTATGATGGTAGTATAAAGGCGCCGCGGACGACGGTTCCCGGGCCAAAATCCATGTACAAGGAGGAAAAGTCATGCAGGATAATTTAATGTGGGCTTTAGTAAAGGAAAAACCGGAGGAAGGTCTCTGGATGAAACGTGTGCCGATCCCGGAGGTAGGCCCCAACGACGTGAAGATTAAGATCCACAAGACGGCCATCTGCGGTACGGACGTACATATTTACCAGTGGAACGACTGGGCACAGCACACAATCCCGATTGGCCTGACGGCAGGCCATGAGTATGTGGGCGAGATCGTGGAGGTCGGACCTGGTGTCCAGGGCTTCAAGGTCGGCGATCTCGTATCCGGCGAGGGCCATATCACATGCGGAAAGTGCAGAAACTGCCTGGAAGGCCATAAGGAAAACTGCAAGGACGCAAAGGGCGTCGGCGTAAACAGGAACGGCGCGTTCGCGGAATACCTGGTAATCCCGTCCTCCAACGTATGGCCGTGCAATCCCAACATCCCGGAGGAAATGTACGCGATCTTCGATCCGTTCGGAAACGCAACCCATACGGCCCTTTCCTATGATGTCCTGGGTGAGGACGTGTTAATTACGGGCGCAGGCCCCATCGGCATCATGGCAGCCGCCATCGTGAAGTTTGCAGGCGCGCGCCACGTTGTCATCACAGACTTTAACGATTACCGCCTTGACCTGGCAAAGAAGCTGGGTGCCACAAGGACCGTAAACCTGGCAAATGAGAAGCTGACAGACGTGATGAAGAGCATCGGCATGACCGAGGGCTTTGATATCGGACTGGAAATGTCCGGAAGCCCGGCAGGACTTGCAGACATGATCCACAACATGAAGCACGGCGGAAAGATTGCGCTCCTTGGCCTTCAGGGAACGGAGTGCAAGGTCGATCTTGAGACGGTGATCTTCAACGGACTGAACCTGCGCGGAATTTACGGAAGAAAGGTTTGGGATACCTGGTACAAGATGACGACGATGCTTCAGGCAGGCCTGGATATTTCCGAGATCATCACCCATCATTTCGATATCCGCGACTATGAGAAGGGCTTTGAGGCAATGATTTCCGGCCAGTCCGGCAAGGTAATCCTGGACTGGGCTCATATCAATGATTAAAGGAGATGCAGTATGGAACGCAAAAATGATATTTTAAGTATTTATGCAAAAGAGGTTGAGGACATCAAGGCTGCCGGCCTGTTTAAGGGCGAGGCTCCCATTGCTTCCGCACAGGGTGCGAGAGTAAAGCTGGAGGACGGACGCGAGGTTCTCAACATGTGTGCCAACAACTACCTTGGTCTTGGCGACAACCAGAGGCTGATCGATGCTGCAAAGAGGACATACGACGAGAGAGGCTACGGCTGCGCTTCCGTCCGTTTCATCTGCGGCACCCAGGATATCCACAAACAGCTGGAGAAGAAGATTTCCGAGTTCCTCGGAACGGATGACACGATCCTTTACTCCTCCTGCTTCGATGCCAACGGCGGCCTTTTCGAGACGATCCTCACCGAGCAGGATGCCGTCATCAGCGACGAGTTAAACCACGCATCCATCATCGACGGCGTCCGCCTCTGCAAGGCAAAACGCTATCGTTATAAAAACAACAACATGGAAGACCTGGAGAAGCAGCTTCAGGAAGCAGACGCGGCAGGCGCCAGAATCAAGTTAATCGCTACCGACGGCGTTTTCTCCATGGATGGCATCATCTGCAACTTAAAGGGCGTCTGTGACCTGGCTGACAAGTACCATGCGCTCGTTATGGTGGACGACAGCCATGCCGTAGGCTTTGTCGGAAAGACAGGCCGCGGAACGCCGGAGCATAACGGCGTCGAAGGCCGTGTGGACATCATCACCGGTACCCTCGGAAAAGCCCTCGGCGGAGCGTCCGGCGGCTACACCTCCGGCCGCAAGGAGATCATCGACCTGCTTCGTCAGAGAAGCCGTCCATACCTGTTCTCCAACACTCTGGCACCGGCCATCGTAGGCGCAAGCCTTGAGCTTTTTGACATGCTTCAGGAGAGCACGGCATTAAGAGATCATCTGGAAGAGGTTACGGCATATTACAGAAAGCTTCTTGTTGACAACGGCTTTGATATCATTCCGGGAACGCATCCCTGCGTGCCTGTCATGCTCTACGACGAGAGACTGGCCGGCGAATTTGCAAAGAGGATGATGGAAAAGGGCGTTTACGTCGTTGCTTTCTCCTATCCGGTTGTACCGAAGGGAAAAGCCAGAATCCGTACCCAGGTTTGTGCAAGCCATACGAAAGAGGACATCGATTTCATCGTGAAGTGCTTCAAGGAAGTACGGGAAGAGATGGGTCTGGAAACGAAATAAAGAATATGCGTAAGAAAGAGGGACGCTGCCGGAGGAAAAACCGGCGGCGTCCCTTTTTTATGGCCGGCAGGCAGAAGAAGCTGGCGGCGCATGCGTTTGCTTTAAGAGCGCTCCTTCTGGCAGTTGGGGCAGAAGGTGCTGGTGCGGCCGCCGATGGCGCTTTTGCAGAGAAGCCTGCCGCAGACCGGGCACGGCTTTCCGGCCTGGCCGTAAACCTGAAGATAAGGCGCATTGCGGTAATCTTTCCCTTTTGTCTCCAGATATTCTTCCGGCGTGAGCCGGTCTTTTTCGATAAAGTAGGAGAGGCGCTCCGGGATGAGAACGGCCAGCCGCTCCCAGTCCTCTTCTTTCAGGCGGCCGGCAGGGCAGCCGGGGGAGATGCCGGCCGAAAAAAGGATTTCGTCGGAGTAGATGTTTCCGATGCCGGCGATGACAGACTGGTCCATCAGGCATTCTTTTATGGCTTTTTTCCTGCTCCCCAGCCGGCTTTTTAGGTACAAAACAGTAAAGCCATCGGAAAATGGCTCCAGCCCGAGATTTTCTGCGCCGCTGTATGAGTCGGCCTCGCCCTCGTCAAAGAGCCAGAAGCGGCCGAACCGGCGCGTGTCGGAAAAGAGCAGCTTTTTTTCGCCGCTTAGCCGGAATACGAGATGTGTGTGCTTTTCCTCGGGATAATCCGCCGGCGCGAGAAGTATGCAGCCGGTCATGCGGAGATGGAGAAGGATGCGGCTTTTGTTTTCCATATGGAAAATCAGATATTTTCCGCGCCGTCCCATGGAGGAAAAGGTCTGGCCCAAAAGGCGGCGGCAGAAATCCTCGTCAGAGGGATGGGCGATCACCTCCGGCCGGTTTGCGAGGATGCTTTCAATGGTGAGCCCGCGAAGCTGCGGCTCAAGGATTTGTTTCATGGTTTCGACTTCGGGAAGTTCCGGCATGACGCTCACTCCTTTCTGGCTGATTTTCTGATTTGTTCATGGTAAAAATAGTTGACGACGACGGGAGGCGCTTCAAAGGGGCGTTCCATGCTGTCGTCGTTTGTCTTATAGTCCAGGCCTTCCCTGGCGGCAAAGGATTTGAGCTCTGCATCGAGGTTTATCCAGTAATTCCTGTTCTGGTGGGTATAAATTTCCTCATACAGAGAAACTAGGTCGGGATACTTATTGCGGATATAGTCCAGGATGACTGGTTTAAAGCTTCCGCGCAGGTTGAGGTTTTCCAGCCAGATCAGGTTGCAGCAGCCTTTTGCGCGGCGGATGATGGCTTTTACGTCCGTGATGCCTGGGAAAATCGGGGAGATGAAGCAGGTGGTGCGGATTCCGGCCTGGTGGAAAGCTTCCATAGCGGAAAGCCGCCGCTTTATGGATACTGCGTCATCCATGTCGTTTTTAAAGACTTCGTCCAGGGTGTTGATGGACCAGGATACGCGTGCGCCGGGGAAGGTCTTTATGAGCTCCAGATCCCGCAGGATTAAGTCGCTTTTTGTGGCGATGCTTATTTTGGCGCCGCTTCCCTTTAACTCGAGAAGAAGTTCACGCGTGCGCCCGAAGACTTCCTCCTGGGGATTATAGGGATCGGTGACGGAGCCGATGAACAGCTCTTTTCCTGCATATTTTCCTGGATTTTTGATTTTTGGCCAGTATTTTACGTCTAAAAAGGTGCCCCAGGGCTCCGGATGGCCGGTGAACCGCTTCATGAAGGAGGCGTAGCAGTATTTGCAGCCGTGGGTGCAGCCGACGTATGGATTGACGGAATATTCACATACCGGCAGATTGGATTTGGAGAGAATGCTTTTGACGTTCACTTCCTGAATGATCGGGGAATTCATGGCGATGTACCTCCGGTTCTATGTTCTGTCAGGCATTTCCTTTGCCAGAAAGCTTTTCTGCGCGCCCCGGATGATGGTGTCTTCCGGCCTTAGATGGCCCAACAGCAGAGGCGAGGCGGGATCGTGGAGCGGGAAGTTGTCCCGCGCCTTTTTGGGGCTTTTGTTTGCATAACAGTATTTGCAGCCGTTTAAGCAGGTGTCATAGGCGCCGATGTCGCGGCTTTCGATGCAGTGACAGCCCTGGCGCATGCCTTTGTGCTTTAAGTTTTTAAAGGAGATTCCGTTTGCCTGTCCTAAAATGTCGAGGGTCATGCAGCCGGAGGCGTGGATGCCGTAACGGGAATAATCTCCGTTTGTGCCGCAGGTCTGGAGATAAATCCCGTGTTTTCCCGCGATGGCGCCCAGCCCCTCGGCCAGTTCGTCCCTATCCTTTTCCGATAAGGGGATCAGCTCGGGCATGTTGGTTTCCAGCTTTTTGTACATTTCCACGAAGCTGAAAATGCAGCGGTCTATGTAGGGCGCCAGGACGCCTGCCATCGCTTCAAAGGTTTCCAGATGTCGGGAGATGGTATAGGTTTTTGTGAGAAGAACCGGGTCGTACCGCCACGCAACGCGCTCCCTTCCCACCTGGCGGGAGAGGGCGATGAGCGTCTCCATGCTTTCCTCGATGGAGGGCACGCCGGGTTCCAAGTCTTTTCCGTAGGCGGTGATGGTGTAGTGGAAATAGGTGTGGAAACGGCCGGTAATCTCCTTAAGGCGCGGGAGAATCGGCCGGTAGTTTTTGGAACAGAAGACGACGCAGTCCACTGTTTCGGGCGTCAGCTCGTAACGCGTAACCTTGTTTGGAAAGAGGGGATTGCGCGAGAGGGCATACCCCTCCGAGAAGCGGTTAAGGAGCCATTCGCTGTAATACTGTACTGTGTCGGTTCGTCCGCCTGTATTGATAATCATGTGGGCACCTCCTGTTTTTCTGCGTGTATCAGGGAAATGTGTTTAATGGTAAAATAATTGATAGTCTATTCCTTGACTTTTATTATAGGATGGAATGATAGATTTTGCAAGAGTTTTTTGGGGAAGAAAAAGAAACACGAAAAAAAGGCACAGGTCAAATCACTGATCTGTGCCGTTTCGTAGCGGAAGGGAGATTTGAACTCTCCGGGCTACCCTCAAATACTTAGAAAAGAAAGGATTTGCGCGTCCTCAAATGCAAAGGTACTCAAATAGGTACTCAACCAATTCTGCAAGGCATAGTGGGGAGGAAAGAAACCTGTCAAGAATCCATGAAAGGGACGATAGCTTGTTCTTGACAGGTTTCAGTTGTGGCCGAGATAGTCCTCACAATGCGGGAAAGGGGTCGATAGAGCGGTTTTTCTCTATCGGCCCCTTGATTATTGATTGGACGAAACCTTATCTCTGGTAAACGGTATCAATGCGGACATTTGCCCCGTCTGGGTACATATCCTTGTCATAGCTAATGAAATTGTAACGATAAACTAAGGTATTGCTGTCAGTAAACAAAACCTCAAAGTTCTCGTCAGTGGTCGGGACAAAGATTCCATTAAATGAAATTCCGCTTAAATACCAGCTGTCCCCATTTTTTGTATATTCGTCATATGCGTCGGAACCTCCGATATTTCCATTGTTACCATGCCAGCGGAATGTGGACTCTGTATTTTCAGTAATCGTCATTCTGGTGGCAAAATCCCAAGGCATACCAAGAGGCCATCTTTCTTCAAATGCTCTTGAATAAGCGCCATCATCCTGGGCTCCAGAAGTGACAAGTTCATCAATATAAATAATTTCAGAGTGTTCAGGAGTTTTCATAAATAAATTGTATTCTCCTGTGCTTGCGTCAAGTATATACGCAGCCGTATATTTGTAATTGTATGTTCCAACCAGAGAATCATTCTGCTGAGAGGTTGTATCTTGCTGGCTTTGGGTTTTCACGTTCCCATTCTCTACCCACGCGCCGTTCTCATTTACCTGGTAGCCATCCGGCGTTGTGGTATCTGCCAACATCCAGCCATCAGCGTCAAAATAATAGCACTCTGCCGTGCCATCGTTGTTGCCATCAATCCATTGCCAGCCGTTATTAGCAAAGGTGCCGTTATCGTTGTCATACCACCAACGGTTTTGATTTGGCTCGGCTCCGGTTCTCCATGTGCCGGCAAATGCGGTTGTTGCCATAATTGATGAAATGGCAATAGTGGATAATAGTAATTTTTTGAGTTGCATATATATATCCTCCTGTATAAAAATTATAATCCTACTTTATCCTACTTTATCTTACTTGTCAATAATTAATACGAGGGAATGATATATTGTAGGAAAAAGGAGTATTATCTATGAAACCATTAAAAACAAAGGTTAGCATAACCTTAGACTCCACGGTCATAGAAATTATTAAAGATTTAGCGGAAAAGGACGACCGGTCATTTTCACAATATGTAAATTTGATTTTAAAAGAATATTTGCAGAAAAATAATATTTTAATAGACTAATGAACTCTAAAGTCTTAATTTTTTTGTAAAAAAAAGTTAATTGACTAGTTGGACAGTGTTTGCTAGAATGTTTATAAGTAACGCAATGATGATGCGTTATGATATTGAGTGAAGAAAAGAGTTTGTTAAAAAATTTGTGAAGAAGTTTATGTTATGCGGGTTTAGGTTGCGATTGTTGAAAGGATTTCGCGTACTCGTAAATCGTGCATAAACGAACACAAATATAATAATGGGCGGATTTTCTCGTATGTAGTTTTTGGTCGAATGCCAGATTTTTAGTTGGCTAGACATTTATAAGAAATTACATTCGAGGAGATCCGCCTTTTGTGGCTTACCTTGGATGGATTTCTTTAAGGTAAGCTTTTTTATTAAATTTAAATGAAGGAGGCCAGACATGGTTTTTAAAGCGACAATTAATGTTATTGGAAAAGACCGACAGAGTTATCTCGACGTGAATGGAATGAGTAAAAATTTGTTTGTTGTAAATATTTCACAGGAGAATGGAAGAATAATTGAGTCCCTTCACGTTTCAGAGGAACAATTTAATATTTTGGAGCCCGGAAAGGAGTTCGTGCTTGAAATGGTATCCAAAAGTGGACGCAATGGTTTATATCTGAGAACAACAGCTGTATATCCCACAAAATGATAAAACACAAGAAGGGGGAGGGAAGGCTCTCTCTCCCCCCGGAAAGGATATTAAATGAAATTATACAAATTATTTGAACAATATGTTCAACATTGCTATGAACTCTATCAGGAAAGGAAATGGGGAAAATTTGCGTTACATATTATATTTGACTTTATTGGGCTTGTATCGGTAAGTTTACTATTGTCCAACATAATTTTATATATTTATTATAACTTTGAAATGTTGGCAAAAATTGTCGGCGGAATTTTCTTGCTTATCATCACGGTCGCTTATATGCTCCCCAAGAAAAAGGCAGAGTTACCGGCTATTCCAGAAGATTCCCCTGGTTATGACCCTGTTTTTTTAAACGAAACTTATAATCTTTTGCGGCGTAATCTAGTTTCAATTTGTGCGGAAACGGCAGAAATACTCGGACTCCGCGTACCAACAACCCCAAGCCAAATAGATTCGCCGGTGCATTTCGATATTATCAGCGGTGCGGCAATTTTCCACTTCCTATGTGGGAAACAGGATTTTGCAAGCCCGATTGATTCTTATGAGGCCATTGGAACATTGCAAAACACGCTGGAACGCCGTCTGAACAATAATGAACTCATGGGAATTTCGCAGGCGGCCATCCTCCATAACGGTGTAGCCTATCCTGCAATCATGATCGACAATGTTCTGGACATGGGGCGTTATATCCAGATTGACATTGCCATCACAAATGCCAACTATCTACGTTATCGCAAAAACCGCTTGTATAACAGTATGAACGCTGAAAACTACACAACTCCCCGCGACAGGAATTTTTAACGATGTATATTGAACTTTTTCTCAATGAAAACTTCCTGAAATACCACATAGAAAAATACATCCTTTGGAACCCGGATATAGCCCCTCACGGGGCTATCTTCGGGGCCACTGGGAGCGGAAAAACCTATGCGGAAAAACTTTTGCTCGCCCGCGTTTCGCTCAAATGTCCAGATAGTCAATATTATATTTGCGACTTTAAAGGAGATTCGGATTTTTCGTTCCTCACCGGCGAAACAAGATTTTACCGTTATGGCGAATGTCAAAAGGGACTGGAAGATTTTTACGCCCATTTTTTGGCTCGCCAATCAGGGAAAGAATCTGCCCGAAACTTTTTACTTCTTGTTTGGGATGAATGGGCCAGCTATATCTTGAGTCTGGACAAGAAAACCGCAGAGGAAGAAAAGAAGAAATTAGCCGTTTTGCTCATGCTTGGACGCTCCTTCAATGTCCATGTGCTGTTGTGTATGCAACGCTTGGATGTAGCCTATATTCAGGCTAGGGATTGTATTGGGCTGGTAATTGCTACTGGCAATCTGTCGGAAGAAGGAAAGGAAATGATGTTTCACGATTACAAAAAGAAAATGGAGCCAAACAGAAAGCGCGGAACCGGCTATATGCTGGTAAACGGCACAGATTTTACCCCGTTTGTTGTTCCAGAAGTAACAGACCCGGAACTGTTAAATTTTTATATTCAGCAGGCAGTCAAACGCTGACAGCCGCCTGCGTGCGGAGCGTAAGCAAGGCGGCGTGGTGGGCGGCTTTGCCGCCCGCCTTACTTGACTTAATATCATAAAGTGACGAAAGGCAGGGATGAAACATAAAAAAAGATACGTTTCAACCTATATATGACGGAGTAACCGCTTATCAGACAAATGTAGCGATTTTAAAAGACTACAACGGACAACGGAAAAAACTGACATACTGTTATCAGGTACGGCAAAAAGGAATCTGTAAGGACTGGGAATCTTCGTCCAAAAAGAACACAGTCAACGAGAAGAAACTGCAAAACAATTTGATAAGGGCGCGGAACAATGTCTATGAACTGGCATTGTGTAATGAATGGGAATGGTTTCTGACGATAACATTGAATCCAGAAAAATATGACCGGGACAATCTCGGAAAATTCCGAAAAGATTTTTCGAGGTTTGTCCGTGATTATGGAAAGAAACATGGTTTGCATATTCAATATCTGGTTATTCCCGAACAGCACAAAAAAGGCGGTTGGCATATGCACGGTTTTTTAAAAGGCATTCCGCCAGACCATCTTAGACCGTTTTCCACAGGAGAAAAATTACCACGTTATTTACACACAAAGGTAAAGAAAGGTATGGCGATTTACGATTGGACGGCATATCGAGAAAAATTTGGATTCTGCGATATTGAACCAATAAGGAATTTACAAGCGGCCGCGGCTTATGTGACGAAATATATTACAAAAGGTTTTGGCTCTGGTGTTCAGGCTCTGGGAAATCATTTGTACTATGCCTCGCAGGGATTAAAACGAGCAAAAATAATCAAAAAAGGGGCAATCAATCCCGATTCCTTTTACTGGGATTTTGAAAATGAGTACGTTAAAATTAAATGGTATGACGGCGGGCAGAATCCTGAAAGTTTAATCATGGAGGACAACCATATTAAAAAACTCCGCGAACAGCGGGACAAGCTTTATGAGATTCAGAAGTGGCAATCTGAATTTGACACGGAAACTGGAGAAATATTTTTTGAATCTCCGTTTGATGACTAAAACAGAATATGGTGTAAGGCTTCACCAAAAAAATAAATATAAACATAACGAATCCTATTAAATAAATCATCCATAAAAACGAATATACATATTTTTAGCAATTATATAAAATATTTTATCACATAGAAAATATCTTTAAATTCAAGAATAACATCTAAACAAACTATCCCAATAAAAACAGTAATGGAACCTTACACCACCCCAAAGGTGGCGTAATGAATAAAGTAAATTTAACTGACTTGGCAATCTTGCAAGACGCATTGCTCAATGGTATAATCAACGTCGAGGACGTGCGACGGGCGTTGACAATGAAGAAAGAAGAATATTATTTATCGTTGCACAAATATGAAATTTATCAGGGAAAGGACGGGAAATGGTACACTTATTTGCCGGATAGCCGTCAAAAGCAGGGAAGACGAAAATTAAAACGTACTTCGGAAATGGCGATCCGGCAGGCGGTCATTGACTTTTACAAAGAGCAGGAGAAACGGGAGCAGGGAAAAGAAATAACTCTGCGGGAATTATATCCAATCTGGATTGAATGGAAAGGCGCTCATACACGCGCTACAACGTCCATACGGCGTTTTAACTGTGATTGGAAGAAATTCTATATTCCTTATCCAAAACTCATAGATAAGCCCATTGTAGAGCTTACTGTGAACGAATTGGATATATGGGCGCATAGGCTTATTAAACAGTACAACATGACGAAAACCTGCTACTATACTATGACAATCCTAATTCGGCAAATGCTGGACTATGCTGTGGAGCCTCTTGGGATTATTCCCGTAAATCCATTCCGGCAAATTAAGCTGCAAAAGAAAATGCTCCGAAAACCGGCAAAGAAAAATGATGAATCCCAGGTATTCCTTTTGGATGAAACACCCAGGATAATAGAAACGGCCTTGGCGGATTTTAACAGCAATCCTCTGAATACTGCCCCTTTGACCGTTCCTCTAGGATTCTTGACCGGTTTGCGTCTGGGCGAAATGGCGGCAATTAAAGAATCGGATATTGTAGGCAATGTGCTTTACGTTCAGCGAATGGAAGAAGAAGTCTATGATTACTCTGACTTGGAACATATCCGGCTAATTGAGCGGGCTGTGGTGGAGAACACAAAGACAGAGGCCGGCGTCCGGGAAGTTCCGTTAGTTCCGCAGGCACTCAAAATTATTGAGGCCGTCAAACTGTCAAACCGTATGAATGGCTGGCCGGAAAATGGATTTCTCTTTCTGAACAAAGGCCAGCGAATGACTACCCGTACAATCAAATATCGAATTTCAAAATACTGTAAGCAATGCGACATCATGGAAAAGAGTTTCCACAAAGTACGAAAGACTTATATTTCCGCATTGATTGACAGCGGTATCAATATCAATGAAATTCGGAAAGCGGTAGGCCATACGGATGAGCGCACTACATTTTCTAATTACTGTTATAACCGTGTGGGAAAGCAGGAGACAACGGCTCTCTTTGAAAATGCTTTAGTCAATGAAAACGGAATATCGGATTGCAGAATTGCGATTTGAGAGGTACTCAAAGGTACTCAAACGGAAAATAGAAAAACCCTTGAAAACTCAAGGGTTTTAAAGTAGCGGAAGGGAGATTTGAACTCTCGACACCACGGGTATGAACCGTGTGCT
>OLPX01001008.1_pt1 | contig 22457 bp, 7 predicted proteins | sample 1672491 | NCBI WGS metagenome assembly OLPX01 (sample SAMEA3136692, study PRJEB25190) | human gut metagenome | biome: human gut; feature: human-associated habitat; material: faeces | place: Austria | collected 2013 | reverse complement strand
GGTGATACTTCGGCTACAGGTGTGGGTTTCTCACGTGATGCCGGTACAGGTGAAGACCTTTTCAACGGTGAATACCTGATCAACGCGCAAGGTGAAGACGTTGTGGCCGGTATTCGTACTCCGCAACAGATCACCAAAATCGGTTCTCAACGTTGGGCTGTGTTGGCTGGCGTTACCGAAGATGTTCGCGCGGCGAAGTTCCCTTCCATGGAAGAGGCAATGCCGGAAATCTATAAAGAACTGGATGCTCTTCAGACCAAACTGGAAAATCACTATAAAGATATGCAGGACATGGAGTTCACTGTACAGGAAGGTAAACTTTGGTTCCTTCAGACGCGTAACGGTAAACGTACGGGTGCTGCCATGGTGAAGATTGCTATGGATTTGCTCCGTCAGGGCATGATTGACGAAAAAACTGCTTTGATGCGTGTGGAGCCGAATAAACTGGACGAACTGCTTCATCCTGTATTTGATAAAGATGCTTTGAAGAAAGCCAAAGTGCTGACTCGTGGTCTTCCGGCTTCTCCGGGTGCCGCAACCGGCCAGATTGTATTCTTCGCCGATGACGCTGCTGAATGGCATGCTGCCGGTAAACGCGTGGTGATGGTTCGCATCGAGACTTCTCCGGAAGACTTGGCGGGTATGGCAGTTGCCGAAGGTATTCTGACGGCTCGTGGCGGTATGACTTCTCATGCTGCTGTGGTGGCTCGTGGCATGGGTAAGTGCTGTGTATCGGGTGCGGGTGCATTGAATATTGATTATAAGAACCGTACTGTAGAAATCGACGGCGTTGTTTTGAAAGAAGGAGATTATATTTCTTTGAACGGAAGTACAGGTGTGGTATATAATGGCAAGGTGGAAACGAAAGCTGCAGAACTTTCCGGTGACTTTGCAGAATTGATGACATTGGCTGATAAATATACCCGTTTGCAGGTACGTACGAATGCGGATACTCCTCATGATGCGGAAGTTGCCCGTAACTTCGGTGCGGTAGGTATCGGTCTTTGCCGTACGGAGCATATGTTCTTCGAGGGTGAAAAGATCAAGGCAATGCGTGAAATGATTCTGGCAGAAAATGCAGAAGGACGTCGGAAAGCATTGGCTAAGATTCTTCCATACCAACAGGAAGATTTTAAGGGTATCTTTAAAGCAATGGCAGGTTGTCCGGTAACTGTCCGTTTGCTCGATCCTCCTTTGCACGAGTTCGTTCCTCACGATTTGAAAGGACAGCAGGAAATGGCAGATACTATGGGGGTGAGCTTGCAATATATCCAGCAGCGTGTAGAATCACTGTGTGAGCATAACCCGATGTTGGGTCACCGTGGTTGCCGTCTGGGAAATACTTATCCTGAAATTACACAGATGCAGACACGTGCCATCTTAGGTGCTGCATTGGAACTGAAGAAAGAAGGAGTGGAAACTCATCCGGAAATCATGGTTCCGTTAACCGGTATCTTGTATGAATTCAAGGAGCAGGAAAATGTAATCCGCTCGGAAGCAAAGAAGTTGTTTGAGGAAGTGGGAGATAGTATCGATTTCAAAGTTGGTACAATGATCGAAATCCCGCGTGCTGCTTTGACTGCCGACCGTATCGCTTCTTCTGCCGAGTTCTTCTCATTCGGTACAAATGACTTGACGCAGATGACTTTCGGTTATTCTCGTGATGATATAGCTTCTTTCCTTCCTGTTTATCTGGAAAAGAAGATTTTAAAAGTGGATCCGTTCCAGGTTCTCGACCAGAATGGTGTGGGACAATTGGTACGTATGGCTACAGAAAAGGGCCGTGCTATCCGTCCGGATCTGAAATGTGGTATTTGTGGTGAACATGGTGGTGAGCCTTCTTCTGTGAAGTTCTGCCACCGGGTAGGTTTGAACTACGTTAGTTGTTCTCCGTTCAGAGTGCCGATTGCCAGACTGGCGGCGGCGCAGGCAGCAATCGAGGGATAAAGGCGGTATAGCTGATATTCAGTTAATTAGGCGGTATGCTTTTCATTTACAAAGGCTTACCGCCTATTGTATTTTAAAAATGTACGTGCATTTTGCACAAAAAATGAGTAGAATAAACGCAAATGTTGTACAATAGTTATGCAGTTTTGACAACAGTGTTGTACAAGTGTTGTGCAAATGCTTTTTCCGTATAGTCAATAAGTTACGGGCGTTTTGCCTCAATCACATTGGAACACGGAACAATCGCTTTGGAACATAGTACGCCCAAACAGAATGTTTAATTATAAAACGAATATAAAATGGCAACATTGAAAGCAGTAGTGAGAACGGCACGGGCTGACGGATTTTATCCGGTGTATATCCGGGTGACTCATCATCGAAGCTCTGCGTTCATTAAGACAGACAAGATGGTGACGAAGAAGGAACTCACCAAAACTAATGAGATTAAAGACCCGTATGTTTTGCAATTCTGTTCGCAGAGAATATTGGAGTATACGGAGAGGCTTAATAGCAAAAATATCGAGTATTGGACAGTCAAGGAAGTAGTCGAGTTTCTTGCAAGTGGGAATGATGACGTTTGTTTTTCAGATTATGCACGAAAGCATATCAACCGAATGATTGACAACGGTCAACAACGTAATGCTAAGAACTATCAGCTGGCATTGCAACATCTGGAGCGTTTTTTAGGAACAACGCAGATAATGTTCTCACACCTTACATCGCACTTGATGAATAGGTGGATTAAGTCGCTTGAACAGACACACCGAGCTAAGGAGATGTATCCTATCTGTATGCGACAAGTATTTAAAGCTGCTATTCTGGAGTATAACGACTATGATAATGGGATTATTCGTATAAAGACTAATCCATGGGTGAAAGTGGAGATTCCTTCGGCAGATCGTGCAGAAAAACTAGCCATTACACCCGAAGCGTGTCGGGAATTCTTTTCATTTCCTCTGCCGGAAAGTAAGATGAAATATCCACAGACGGAGTTTGGACGTGATATAGCCATGATGGTGCTTTGTTTGGCAGGAATCAACACAGTCGATCTATACAATTTGAAAAAGCAGGATTATCGGAACGGCATCATTCACTATCAGCGTGCCAAGACAAAGAAGTTTCGTGCCGACGGTGCATATATGGAAATGCGCGTGCCGGCAATTATTCAACCACTCTTCGATAAATATCTCAATACGAAGGAGGATGACGATCGTCTGTTCAATTTTTATCAGCGTATGACAACATCTGACAGTTTTGGTTCCAATGTTAACAGTGGAATTAGGCAAATATGTGAGGCCATGGGAATGGCAAAAGAAGAACGGTATTCGGTCTATACATTCCGGCACACGTGGGGTACTGTGGCACAGAATGACGTGAGAGCTTCAATTGATGAGGTTGCATTTGCGATGAATCATGCTGCTGGACATAAGGTAACACGGGGTTATATAAAGATAGATTATTCACCTGCTTGGGAATTAAACGAGAAAGTGGTTGATTTCATTTTCTTCTCCGGTAAGACATCTGTTCGCGAGCAGAAGCAGGAAGATACGCATTTTAGATTATCATTCCGATATATGGTAAATGGGGCGGCTTACCACAATGGGCAGAAAGTTGCAGAGTTGACTGATGTAGGATTCAACAACGTGGACGATGTTATAGCACGACTTGTGACAATGTTACCCGAAGATATTCCTAACCGTTCTATGGTGATGTTTAAAATCGTCAATCTTGATAAGAATCAGACGGTAGTATATCAGCGGCAGAAAGGAAAGGGCTTCTGATTTTTTCGAACCTACAAGGAACTTTTTCTTTGTAGGTTTTTGTTTTTATGAAGAAAAGCGACATCCTTTCGGATATCGCTTTCAAGCAAAACTGTATTATATTACCCCTAAGGGTAAGCAACTCCTCGCGTCTAAAGTAGAGAGAAGTAGATTATTCTTCGTCGTCCTCTTCATCCCCAGCAAGTTCGACCAACTTATCTTCAATGGTAAGGTGAATTTCGTTATCATCAATGCTGATGTTTCTCGGCATAATTATTTTAATGAACTCCATAGAAACCTTCACTCGGTCTTTAGGATCAAGTTCTAAAAAGTCTTGCATTATTAGCGGTGCCATATCCCCTTCAGGTATCGTATTGTGAGTTTCAAGCCATTTTTCAATCATGCCTTTGGCCAATGCTGTTATTTTGTTAGGTGTTCCTTTTTGTCGTCCTCCTGTCTTTTTCCCTTTTGCCATACCATAATGATTATTAGTGTAAAAAGATAAAATGATGTTGCGAAGATAAGGGCTTACTTTCGCAAATGAGGTATAACTTTTAATAATTAAAACAAAGGTTTTATGGGATTAATTGGAAGTGCTATAGGAGCGGCAGGTAGCATATTTGGCGGTATCTCTGCATCGAAAGCAATGAAGAAAATTAAGAGCAACGTTGAGGCGCAGCGACAGAAGAACCAAAATTGGTATGATCGCAGGTACAATGAGGATTATACGCAACGAGCCGATGCGCAACGTATTCTCACGCAGACGGAAGAGAGTATCAAGAACCGTAATAAGCAGGCAGCTGGTATACAGGCTGTAATGGGCGGTACTGATGAAAGTGTAGCAGCTACAAAAGAAGCGAATAGCAAGGCTCTTGCTGATGCAACATCACAGATTGCAGCACAGGCGGATGCACGCAAAGACAACATCGAGGCCACCTATATGCAGAATGACAATGCTTTTGTTGAGCAACTCAATCAGTTAGAAAAAGGTAAGGCAGAAGCGATAGCCGGAGCCGTACAAGGAGTAACGAGTGCGGCAAGCAAAATGCCATTTTAATGTGTGGAGGTAACTTATGGCGACATATGATGATATATTAGGCAATGGAGGTGGCACACCTTTTCCGAAAGGTTCTAAAGAATGGCATGAACAGCAACAAGACGGTTCTTCTGCACCTCCACCTGTAAAGGGTACACAGGAATGGGTGGAACAAAAAGCGGCTACGGCTCCTGTTGTTACCGCACCTAAACCTGACACAACTACTACACCGCCCCCTCCGACCAAGCAAGAAGGCTCGGACGGTGGTGCCCTTTCATATGCTGAACTGTTCAAGAAACTTAATCCTTATACTCCACCGACCGACGAAGAACTTGCTAAAGAGAAGAAAAAGCAGAAACGTGACCAAATTTTTGCTGCAATTGGTGATGGCATATCTGCTCTCTCCAATCTGTACTTTACAACACAGGGTGCACCGAATATGTATAGTGGAAAAAACACAGCTTCGGAAAGGTTACAGGTTAGGTATGATCGATTAATGAAAGAACGTAATGAGAATGCCCGGGCTTATTTGAGCGGCCTGTTCGGTGCTATGCAGGCTGATGATGTCAAAGCGAGAGATGATCGTAATTGGAGACATCAGTTAGCACGCGAGAAAAGAGCCGATGCCATTGCGGACGCAAAGGAAAAACGAGATAACCAGATATTTGATCTCAACGTTAAGCTCCAAAACAATAAAATATCAGCAGCCGAAGCTGATGCAGAACGTAAAAGAGTGGAGGCCGAATATGCTGATGATCTTGCAAAGGCTAGACTTGAAACTGAAAAGGCTAAAGCGGGCGCTTCAAAAGCTTCTGCTTCCGCATCCAATGCTAGAGCTGGGTATTATAACCGTGGTGGTAGTGGCGGCAATAAGAAAAGAATGACACTTACTATTGATGGTAAGACCACTTACTATGATACGAAAGAAGATTATGAGAGAGCGGTGCAGCGTGAGGCTAAACGGTTAGGTATTAAGACTCACCAATATGTGAAAACCACAGAAAATGATGTAATGGGGGCAAAAGAAAAGAATGTCTCTACTCCAAAACCTATCAGCCAACTTGCCGGTGAAGTTGAAACGGCATCGAATAAGAAGAAAAGTCCAACAGCCGGAGATAACAGTAGTAATAAAAAGAAAAGTCCAACATCATAAATGAAACATTATGCCTGAAAATGAGGATAAAATAAAGAAGCTATATGATACGTTTGTTTCTGATGGTTACGATATGGAGAGTGAAGAAGATTTCCGCAAGAACTTATCGGATTCTACAAAACGCAGGGCAGCTTATGATGCTCTTGTGAAAGATGGTTATGAGATGGAACCGTTTGAAGAGTTTGAGAATAATATAGGCTTCGGAAAGATTCAAACACCCGTACCAGAACCTGCCGTACAAACGGAACAGGTGTGGCAACCTACTGAACAAGAAAAAGCAGAGATGATTGCCAGTACAAACCGTATGATGCAGAATGTGGAAACACAGATACAAGACGCAAATGAACGTGTAGACAATATACAAGAATACGGGTTGAATCCCGGATTGCAAACTAAAGAGGGTAAAATGCAGTTTAATCCTGAAAATGGGAAACTGGAAAAAACATATATTACTCCACTTGGTAACAAGACTACTAGTAAACCTCTTGCTGACATCGAGAGTTTCCGGTACCGACAAGCTGCCGATATGTCAATCGGCGGACAGTTACGCAAGGCTAATCTCCGTTTGCAGGAGTTAAAAGCTAAGCAAGCGGAAAGAGCCTCCGAAGTGCATAAGGAATGGGTAGAAGAAACGGAAAAGAACAAAGCGCCGCTCGCTGCCATATTGGGAGCAGCCACTTACACACCGCGCCAGCAATCAGACAAGGAAAACAGCGCATTGAGAGTAGCCATTAGAGAAACAGAAGAGCTCATCAAGAACCTTGAAGAACAGAAAGACCGTGAAAATGGGGTTGATGTAGGCTTTTGGCGTGGTTTTGGTCGTACTATGGGTGATGTACGCACGTGGGATTTCGGTATGGGTGATATGGCGGATGCCATGACCATGATGAATGCCGACAAACTTAAAGGTGATAATGCCACAGAGGGCGAGCGTGAATCTCATGATATGATGATGGGTGCAATCCATGAGAAACAACAGGCAGAGGAAAGATACGGTGGAAATGCCGATTTCTGGTATAGAACTGGTATGACTACTGGGCACATGCCGGCTTATATGGTGGATTTTGCATTAACTCGCGGTGGATTTAATGGACTGTCCTTTTTATCCAAAGGAAGTGCTAGACTTGCCGCCAAGACTATCGGTAAAGAAACGGCTGAAAAAATGGCTCAACAGGGATTTAAATCCTATATTAAAGAGAATGGTGTCAGAGGGTTAGGACAGTACGCAACAGATTGGACTATCAAAGCACTTGGGACAACCGCAGATGATTTGCTTGTACGTGCTCCGGCGATGACAAACACCATACAGGCAGGAAAAACGGTCTCTGACATCATTGACCGGAAGCTAGGTGATGTGGTTGTTGATGAAAACGGTAACTATGATTTCTCCAACGATAAGACTTGGGGAAGTGCCATTTGGCAGGGAGAAGCTAACAGCATCATTGAAAACTACTCCGAAATGTTTGGGGCACACCTTGACCCTGTTGTCTCTTTGGACAATATGAGTAAGTTGGCTAATATCATTGGGGCGAAACGATTGAGCGGCGTACTTGCAAAAGCCGATACCGAAGCACTGAACGGTATAATGGGACAAACACATCAAATGTTTAATAAAATGGGTGTGAGTGATTATATCGGTGAAGTTTCAGAAGAATACTACGGTCAACTATGGCGCACTATGCTCAATCTTGATGATGCTTACCAACAAAATCCAGACGGAACACGTACCAACTTGTTTGCTACCGGTCAATTTCATGGTGATATATGGGGTGGTATGGCACTTTCCATGGGACTGATAGGCGCAGGAAAGCAAACCTTATCTGCCGCGAACTACGCCTCCATGAAGCACGGCATAAACAAAGCTGATACAAAAGTGAATGAATTGCTTGGCAAGGAAGTATGGGAACCGTTAAAAGCGACACTTGATCTTACCACCAATGAGAATTACGGAGAGGTTGCAGAACTCATTGTCAATGATAAAGACTTTACGACTGATGAGAAAGCAGCCGTACTGAACTATATGGAACGTTCATTGAACTTACGTGGATTCAACCTTGCTTCTATGGCTCAATCTCGTGGTGGTGTTCAAAGTGAAAGCGAACAACAAGCAAACGACAGCTATCTTAACGGATACAATGCTACAGGAAGCCAAGAAATGAACGATGCGAAGAACCTGTACGAATACCATCGAACACAAGTGGCAGACCTTGCAGATGAGAATATGTTTGCGATGATTGAAGAGAATCCGATTGCCGCATTGGAGTTTGTGAACGGGAATGAGCAATGGAGTGATGAGGATAAGTCTTCTGTTATCGACTATATCAATGCCAAGCAGGTTTACAATGGCATGATTCAACGTGTACGTGATGATATAGACGGACGGGTGGAACAGAGCAATTCGATGATAGATGCACGTGTGAACCGCAAGACAGGTATGATACAGGGGGCAACCATGAAGCAGGATGAACGCAAGGTGTATGTTCTTAGTGGGACTCTTGTACCATATGCAGATGGTAGCGGTGTAAGTGTGACTGATTCTGACAATAGCATCATTGTTCGTGATGCGGACACAGGTGGGCTTGAACAAGTATCTCCCGATGCTATATTGTCTATTGATGATGTACAAGACCCATACGAGCAGAAGGAGTTGGTTGCACAATCTATCAGAGAACAATTTGCACGTGAAGCTGCGGATAAGATTGATGGTGTTGTCACATTCAATCCGGGCGAAACCTATACCATTGCCGGTGAAGGCGGTTCGCAAATACAGGTCACAATAGTTTCAGATGAGAACGGAATCATAGACAATGGCGACGGAATTATCAATGTGACAGACGGAACAAATGTATTCCCTATAGCAAAAGAGGCTATCCAACAGTTTGTGGATGCATCTAACATTGCACGAATCGCAGAGTTTGAGCAACAGAGAGCTGAAGAAAACCTTGCTTTGCAGCAGGAAGAGCAGGAAGCAGACCGACCGCAATATGCAATGAATGACCTTGTGACGCTCCGTGATGAAAATGGTATAGGTATTCGTGGTAACATCACCGCTGATGTGGATGCCGATGGACTATATGAAATTTATACGGAAGATGCCTTGAATGGTAAGCGTGTGAATATGTTTACCCGTGAAGAGCTTGATTCCATGCTGATAGAACACAATGGGCAACCTGTTGAGATTGCCAATTCAAGTGTGAATGATAATTCGGAAGTGGCAGCAAGTTCTCTGGAGGAACAGCAGTTGCAAGTGTCTGCATTAGAACGAATCCCCAAAGATGAACAAGGTAATCCTATCTATGAGCAGGCGGAAGCTCCCGACCTTGCTTGGGATGCCATTGTTGAGCAGACGGAGGGAGACGAAGCTATGGCCCAGTCCGTGGCTAACGGAATGGTTGCGGACAAGGAAGCAGTATTGAAGAAAATCGAGAAAACGAAATCTGCTGGTGGAAACACTGTTGCAGAGAAGATCGCAGCTGAAAAGGAGCGCAAGGCGGCAATTGATGCAGCCAAACAGGAATTGTCCATTTGGCAAAAGATAGCCGGCACTGCCAACCGCAGAAAAATGGAAGCAGATGCGGAGCGCAGACGCATTGCCGATGAAGCTGCCGCATTGCGCAAGGCGGAAGAAGAAAAATTGCGTGCAGAGCGTGAGGAAGCAGAACGCAAGGAACGTGAAGCACTTAACGGAGTTCCCGATATAGTGGAAGATGTTCCTAAAGATGCTCGTGCAAGAGGATATAGACGTGTAAACGGCCATAAGGTTGACAGACAAGAACCATTACAGGCTGTACAAGGCAAAGAGGTGAATGTGAAATTTAGCAATGATGTAGTGGTTCCTGGCAATGTAACCGTGATTGATGCGTCATTGTTGCAACCGAGTCATATACAAGGTGTGCGCAATTCTCTGCATTTTATTGATGAAGCGCAACCAAAGGAACGCAATGACGAAGCAAGCGTATTGTCTGCACGGAAAATCGCCGAGAACATTCGTCCGGAAGAAATCACATCAAGTATTACCGCTTACACCGGTGCGCCGACCGTAAACGAACGTGGTGAAGTAATACAGGGAAACAACCGTAGTGATGCCTTGCGCCTGATGTGGGAAAGTCATTCGGAACAGGCCGAAGCATATAGACAGTACCTGAAAGACCATGCGGAAGAGTTTGGACTGCGTGCCGAGGACATTGCGCTCATACAAAGCCCGGTGTTGGTAAATATGCTTCATGTGGACGATACAGAAGCCCTCAATCTTGGTCAGTTTGTTGCACAAGACACAGAAAGTGGAGGTGTTGAACGTATCAAACCTAAAAACACCTTGCAGCGCATGGGAACCGAAATGCGTTCGTTTGCCAACCTGTTGCTTAGGACTTCGGATGATGAAATGTCGTTTGCCGGACTTGTGGATGCCAATGGTGCAAATGTTCTGAAATGGATGAGTCAAAGAGGTTTCATCAGTCACACACAATACAAGAGTGCGTTTGACAGCAAGGGCAACCTAACTCCTGAATCCAAGAATGATTTGCGTGGTATCATGTATCAAAGCATCTTCAAGGACGGCAGCACACGGTTGGAGGAAATGTTCAACGTATTGCCGGTAAAAGCACAAAAGGCTATTCTTGCCACTGCTTTCCGTGATTATGACAGTCCGAACAGTGAACGAATGGTAGATGAGATACAGAATTCCGTTCGTGCTTACTATGCTTTGTCCCAAGATAAAATGTTTGCAGAGGCAAAGAATTTCAAGGAAGCACGTATTGCTGTAGAAAACTGGAAACGCCAGTATCAAATGGATGATGTTACGGGGGAAAGTTATCTCCCTGCTGATAATTTCAGTAACTTTGTCTTGCATTTGGCCGCAATGTATAAAGGTGAAAGCCAAAGCTTCATTCAAAACACATTCGGCAAGATTTATGACCTTATACAAGGTACACAGGAAGAAACTCTGTTCGAACAGCCGGACAATACCCCTCGGACGCTCGTACAGGCTATTAAAGAAGCATTAAATTTAGATTACAATGGACAACAGCGAAGCAATGTATTGGTTGGCGATACTGCAACAAGCCAACGAGGGCAGCAAGGAAGCAATGGAGATCTTGCGCCAAGAGAACGAGTTGAGGACGGAAATGGGACAATCGATGATACAGGAAGAACTGAAAGCATTGGTGAACAAAGCGAAATAGAACCTTCTTTATCACAAGAAGAAATGCTATCTTCTGGTGATACTGACAATCAACTTAGTGCAAAAATAGCAAGACGCATTGAAGTTCAAGAAGATGATTGGGTTGAAAGCGGAAAGTATGGCGATACTTATAAACAGACAATTATTGTTGATGGTACTCATAAAGTTATAAAAGTTGATGCACCCGATGCGAAAGGTAATTATACAGGTAGTACTTATGAGTATGACGGTCAAACATTCGGGGATTTATTGGATGTTGTTAATTATATTGATGCATCTTCGTCTTTAGCCAATGCTGTTGCAGTGGCAGAGAAAGAAACCGATACTACTCCTACGGAGAAACAGAAAGAAGCCGGCAATTATAAGAAAGGTCATGTACAGGTTGGTACATTCAATATCACCATTGAAAACCCGAAAGGATCCGTTCGTAGTGGAATAGATACAGAGGGCAACAAATGGGAAACGACCATGCAGAACACCTACGGCTACATTCGTGGCACGGAGGGCGTGGACGGAGACCACATAGACGTGTTCCTCTCTGAGGATATTGACGGGTGGAACGGACGCAGGGTGTTCGTGGTGGACCAGTATAATGAGGACGGCAGCTTTGATGAGCATAAGGTAATGCTTGGTTTCAATGAAACTGACGATGCTGAGGCAGCTTACTTCGTGAATTATGACAGCGATTGGGCAAAGAATCACAAGACTGTGGTAACTGCCGTCAACTTGGAAGATTTCGAGAAGTGGATTGACAGTAGCCACCGCAAGACCAAGCCATTTGCAGAGTACAAGAGTGTCAAGACCGTGGAGGGACAGAACGCACTACAGAAGAATACCCAAGACAATGTTCCTTACACCATTGCTCCGGCACAGTACACCACAAAGAGGGGTAAAGTATTGGATATGCAGATTGTGAAGTTTGGCATGGAACTGTCTAAGGATGAGTTCAGAAGTGCCAATGCATTTGCCAAGAGCCTTAAAGGATGGTATGACGCAAAACAGAGGGGCTTCTTGATGCGTAGCGAAGATGATGCTAAACAGTTGGTGGATGCCGTAATCCCGAAAGAGGATGCAGCCCTTTCTGTCACTCAATCTGAAGATTCGGAGAATGCTGTAGAAAACACTCCGCAAGCCGGTGAAGACATATTCCAAATGGCGGAACGTATTGCCAAAGAAGAGGAAGAAAAACGGAGAGCATCCAAAGAAAACGCACGAAAGGCGGAAGAAGCCGGAAAAGAACCCGTATCTTTGGAACACTGGAAGCGGATGGACGGTGACGCACGCATGGCGGAAGCCGGAAAACGACCGTTAACACGTGAGGAGATAGAGAGTGCTTCCACTGACGAAGTATTGAAAGCAAACGCTTTGGATTATCTTGACGGTAACCAGGGCATGATACAAAGTATATCCTATTTAAAAGTTTACGAAGATGTTAGGTATCCCAACAGAACTGCTGCCGCAGATAGCGGCGCAACCGACAGCGCACAGCTGGATACACCCGCTCTTGGAAACGAGCAGCGAGTGGACGTTCGAGATAGAGGACAAAGTGGAAACTCGAATGCACGACTGGATAGAGAAACTGGTGAAGAAGGAGTTCCCGCAGAGGGAGGACCACTACATGCTGACCCGTCTGACGCGCGAAGCGATGCTACCGGCAATGGAAATGGAGGCAGTGAGACACTTCCTGTTCGAGAATCCGTACTACAACCTGGTGATTCCCGGGGTGACTTGCATTCAGGAAGCAGTGTACGTAGCGGGGAGGGACGCGATGTCGGAGGAAGAACAGGACGAAAGAACAGTACAACTTCTCGAAAAAATAGTAAGTGGGGAGTACAGGCTGACACAGCAAGAAATGCAAAGAATGATAGAGGATTAGACCTCAACGACTCGCTCGACAAAGAACTTGCCGACGCGCTGAAGGAGTTCGACAGCGTGCTTGACGAGTTCAACCGTGCTGGACGGGAAGAACTTAGTATGAGCCTTGTCGGCATGAACAGCCGACAGATGGAAGTGTTGCCGCGGTTGGTTTCAGCCGGGGCAAAGGTTGGTTATGCATATATAAAGAAAGGCGCGCACAATTTTGTCGAATGGGCGAAACGGATGCGCGAGGCGCTCGGCGGCAAACTAAAAGACGCAGGACTTGGCGAGAACGAAATAGATGCGTTCATCAAAGAAATGTGGAAGAGCAAGCTTCCCATGGACGGTGAGGTGCATACCGTTGAGGAGTGGGCTGGCATCATCGGCAAGGTTGAACTTCGGAAGAAGGTGGGTGAATCGCTGGAAGAGAAGCGCAAGGCGCAACGGGCAGCCGAACCTATCCCCGTGAAGACATGTGACCGCGAAAACATCGTGGAGACACTTCCTTTCCTGTTGCCGCAGCAGCAGGATGACGTGCTGAAAGCGGAGACGCAGTTCTTTGACGAGAGCCACGACGACAGAGACCACGCTTTCGGCAAGGGCTATATGTTCACCAACGGCACGGGAACGGGGAAGACCTACACCGGATTGGGTATTGTGAAGCGTTTCATCAAGCAGGGTAAAGGACGTATCCTTATCCTTACTCCTTCGCAGACTAAGGTGAAAGACTGGATAGAGGATGCGGCCAACCTTGATATCGAACTGAACGACCTTGACAAGACGGCCAAGGCGAGAAAGGATGGCACGACCGCCATTACCGAGAAAGGCGAAGGTGCAGTGATAACGACTTATGCCAACTTCAGGCAAAACAAGGCGTTACTTGAAGACCTGTTTGACCTGATTGTGTATGACGAGAGCCACCGATTGTTGGAGAATAAGGGCGGTGTCGGAACTACAGGATCGATGCAGCATTACAAGTTGAGTAACCGTAACGAGCAATTCGCCTTCCTTCGACTACAAGATATCAATCCGACATGGAACGAGCTTAATGCCAAGAACGAAGAGTTTAGCACCCAGCGCGATGCAATCATAAAACGTATAGAAAAAGAGAGCGGCACAACCAATGAACTGACGCTTGGACAAAGAGGCGAACTGCCGCCTGTGTTTAATGGCAATTGGACTCAGGGCATGGAACTGAAATTCCCCGAACTTGCCAAGCTACGGAATGAATGTCTTTCTTTAGATGCAAAATACGCCAAAGAGGTGAAGCCCGAATTGGAACGACAAGCCAAAGAGAACGTAAAACATACAAAAGTAGTTTTCTTGAGTGCGACTCCTTTCAATACGCGTGAGAACCTTGATTACGTGGAGGGATACATCTTTTCTTATCCAGAAAAGGAGAAACAAGACGGTTATTCCACACAAAGTCCCCGTTCACAGTTTTACCTCGAACATTTCGGGGCAGGGTACAAATGGCGTTATCACCGTTTGGAAAGCAGCGGAAGTAATCCGGAAGCGGTATCGAAGCAGGAAGTGGAGTTCAGCAATTACCTGCAACACACGTTACAGACGATGAGCGGACGTATCATTGACAGTCCGTTTGACTATTCGAGAAACTTCCCCACTGTGACGCTTGACAAGGCGGAAGAATTCAACAACGCCATGGAGGAACTGTCACGAAATAAAGCAACATCGTACGCCTATCATGAAGTGATGGGTAATTATAATTACACCAGTGCATTGTTCGAGAGTATGAAGGTGACGCAAATCATTCCCCGCCTAAAAGAACATTTTGTACGCGGACGGAAAGCGGTGATATTTCATCGTCGTGTGGAGAGCAAGAACCCGCTTGTTCCACCATTCAAAACCATATTCGATGTGGCTGTACAATCGTTGAAGGAAGAATATGATGCCACGAAAAAAGCAGAGAACAAGAAGGAGATTGCAAGGCTTCGCAGGAAATATGCCGGTATGCTGGAATGGGAGCAAACACTTGACCTCCGTATGCCGAGAGAACAGTTGGCAGATGCTTTCGGGAAAAACAATGTGCTTTTCTTCAGTGGCAAGGAGAGTAAGAAGATAAAGGACAAAGCCGTAGAAGACTTCAACAATGATGCATCCGGCAAAAACGTCATCGTGATACAGGAAGATAGCGGAAAGGAAGGTATCAGTCTGCATGACACCACCGGAGAGCATCAGCGAGTGCTGGTGACATTGGCCTTACCACAAAGCCCGATTACTGCTTTGCAGATAGAAGGGCGTATTTATCGTATCGGTAACAAGAGCAACGCTATCTTTGAATATCCCTTGTTGGGATTGAACACGGAACTTATGCTGTTCGGGCAGAAATTCAATCAGCAGGTGAGCACGACAGAGAACCTTGCATTAGGATCGCAGGCGCGTAACCTGCGTGAGAGTTTCGCCCGCGGTGTGGAAGAACACAGCGGAAATGTGGATATCGACAACCAAGGTGTGGGCGGTAAGGAGTTTGACACTCCGAGCCATACGGAGACGGACGCTTTTGACAGTGCAGTGCTGGATTATTACACCAACCAGAAACTTTCGGGTAAAAGAGACAGTCGCGAAGGAACGGATTATTATCCTACACCCGAACCTCTGGGCTTCATGATGAACCAATGGGGACGTATTGGCGATGGCGAAAGTGTGCTTGAACCGAGCGCAGGTCATGGAGCGATAGCCAGATATGTGCCAAGAGAAAACCCGTTGACCGCTGTAGAACCCTCTCAAAGTTTGTTTAGTAAACTACAGATAAAAGCCGGAGGAAACGGGCGGAAATTCGAGAATACTATCTTTGAGGATTACAACGTGGTGAACAAGCACGATGTAGTATTGATGAACCCACCTTTCGGAGCAGGTGGCAGGCTTGCCGTGGACCATGTGGCGAAAGCTTTCCAACACTTGGAAGAGGGCGGACGTATCGTTGCCATCATTCCGAGAGGCTCGACAGACAAAAAGTTCGACAAATGGTATGAAGAACAGAAGGGTGTGGTGCTAACCGCTGAAATCGGCTTGCCCGATATTACGTTTGAACGTGCCGGTACGAGCGTAAACTGTCGCGTGGTGGTTATTGACAAGGTGACGAATGAAATCTTACGTCAGGATGCGGCATCCCGTGCTGTACATATGGATTTGAGCGGAGAACACTATGAGAAGATAGAGGACTTCTTCGAGGAGATACGGAACATTGACGTGCCGGAACGCACGATAGACCATAAAGCGAAACTGAAGAAGAAAGCTGCACCGACGGCACGTGAATTACGTACTGTCAAGGGTATTAATTACGTAAGCTTGACGGAGGATGGTATCAGTGTTTCAGGGCGCGGTGTCTGGGGTGGTTTGGAATGGAAGGACAAGACGGGAAAGGCACTGATCAATTATCTTGCAGACCAATACAGAAGATTCAAGAGCAACTATGATTACGCTGTTCGAGATAGAAGAGAGACGCAGGAGGCTGCATACGGTGAGATGAAAGAGCTTGCTTGCAAACTTGCCGGAATGACAGAGGATGAGATGCAACGGTATATTGACAAGAAATCCGGGGATGATATGCTATATAGAAGCGATGAGTTAATAGAGTCTATCAACGAACAGTTCAACGAAGAATTACAGCAGCAAATTGACGGCACGTTACCCAAAGGACATATCTATCAGTTAGGTAATCCCGGTAATGTGTTATTAGGTACCGGTGTGCCGAATCTCCCGATACAGCTTAATTCGACAAGGCTGATAGACAAGGCTATCCGATTCGGTCACAACTATGGACTTGAAGAAATCAAGGATTTGGTAGTTGCTCTTCAAAGCCCAATAGCTGTATTTGCCTATGGTGACAAGTCGAAAGGACAAAATATTATTGTTGAGTTATCAAGCAACGATAAAAATTTTGTTGTGGGTATGTCATTGAACCCGACTGTTGGAGGAAAGACTTTGGAAATAAACAGCATCAGGAATGTATTTCCTAAAGATAATGCCGAATGGTTGAATTGGATAACCCAAGAAAAGTTGTTGTATGTGGATAAAGAAAGAATCCAAAACCTAATAGACCAACAGCGAACGATTCTCGCTGACGTGGACTACTTGGATTTGGATTCTGTTACAAAGATAGTGGAAAGTTTTGAGAATCCAAGTGTTGAAAGGGAAAATCTGCGTGAAGGTGAAGGGGTATATACCGATGAGAGATTGAGCTATGAGAACGACCCGGCTGCAAAAATGCAGGGCAAGACAAGAAGAACAGTCAAACAACAGAGGGAGTTTGCCGAGCGTGAACGGCAAAGAATGTTTGAACGTGTGAAAAAACTTGCTAAGAAACTACATCTTGACAATGTAGATATTATTACCGATACCTCAACATTGGAGGGGAAGAAACAGCGTGCGAAAGGATTCTACTCAAAGAATACAGGGAAGATAACTATTGTCATCCCTAATCATACGAGCATGTTTGATGTTGAGCAGACTCTACTCCACGAGGCTGTGGCACACTACGGTTTGCGCCGGTTGTTCGGAGAACATTTTGATACATTCCTTGATAATGTATTCAACAATGCCGATGAAATTATACGCAGACGTATTGTAGATATGGCTTCAAAGAATGGTTGGGATTTCCGTAAGGCTACCGAGGAGTATCTGGCTTCTCTTGCCGAGGCTACCGAATTTGAGAACACCAATGCAAGCTGGTGGCATCAGATTAAGAATTTCTTCTTGAATATGTTGCACAAGATTGGCTTTGAAGATTTCAGAGGGGTAACTCTGACTGACAACGAACTCCGCTATATATTGTGGCGCAGTTATGAGAATCTTGCAGAACCGGGCAGGTACCGCAGCATATTGGGAGAAGCCACCGATATGAGCAAACAATATGAGTTGAAGGTTGGTAACTATGTTGAAATTTCAGCAAGTCAATCAGTCGTAGCCGAAACCGATGATAACTTGTATCGTGATGGCGACCCAGAGATACATGAAAAGGCTTTAGCCCGTGATAGGTATGAGCGGCGTGTACGCAGTGGAATGTATCAGTCACAGGAAGCTTTGCAGGATAGTATGCTTGGTTTGAAAGAAGCAATGACCGCAATCCTCGGCAAGAATACCCGAATGGAAGATGTTGATGGATTTGAAAATGCTTACTTAGGTGAGAACCGCTTGTCAAGTGTGAACAAAGCCGAAGCCGATGCCTTTGCGCACCTATTGTTCAAGCCAATGCTTGAAGAGATAGCTAGACTTGCACACAGTACAGCAGAGCGCGAAGAACTGACCGATTATATGATGGCTAAACACGGTCTTGAACGCAATAGAGTAATGGCAGAGCGTGATGCACAAAAGGACTTCGCGGAATATCAGAAGCAGCATCCGAAGAGTACAAAGACCTTGCAAGACTTTATCGACGAGTGCCGCAAGCGTGATTATGCAGGTCTTACCGCTCTCGCAGGTATGGAAGAGATCGCAGATGCAGAAGCCGAAGCACAGGTTATGGTAGATGAGTACGAAAACGCACACGACACCACCGCATTGTGGAGCAAGGTTAATGCCGTCAGCAAGGCAGTCCTTTCCAAGTCCTACGAATGCGGAATGATGAGCAAGGAAACCTACGACAGTGTAAGAGATATGTATGAGTTTTATATCCCTTTGCGTGGATTTGATGAAAAAACGAGTTCTGAAGCATACGCTTACCTTACACATAAGCAGAGTCTGTTCAATGCACCTATCAAGAAAGCAGAGGGAAGACGCTCTAAAGCAGACGATCCATTTGCCAACCTACAATCCATGGCCGAGAGTGCCATTATGCAGGGAAACCGCAACAAACTCGTGAAGCAGAAGTTCTTGAACTTTGCCCTCAACCATCCGAGCGACCTTGTTAGTGTGAGTGATTTGTGGTTGCAGTATGATGCGGTTGCTGATGAATGGAAGCCGATATTCCCCGACAATATTGACATCAACGATAGTCCCGAAGAGGTAGAGCGAAAGATGAACGAATTTGAGGATAAGATGAAGCAGCTTGCTGAATCTGCCCCCGATAATTACAAGCACGGCAAGGATGCGGTAAACATTCCGTACCGTGTGGTAGAGAACCGTAATTTGCGACAGCATCAAGTGGTGGTGAAGCGAAACGGCAGAGACTATGTGATTACCATCAACGGTAATCCGAGAGCTGCACAAGCATTGAATGGACAGACGAACCCGGATAATGATATCAGCGGAAGTATCGGTCAGCTTGTACATCTCATTGGAGATGTGAATAGAACACTGTCCTCATTGTACACCACATTACAGCCGGACTTTATTGCAAGTAACTTCTTGCGTGATATGGTATATTCTAATTCTATGGTGTGGGTTAAGGAAAGTCCGAAATATGCTATTCAATATAACATGAACTTTGCGAAGTTACCTATTGTAAGAATGGTTATGTTATTGGATAAATACTGCAGGGGAACGCTTGATATGAATGATGAAATAGAGAAAATGTTTTATCAGTTCATGATGAACGGTGGCGAGACAGGATTTTCAAGAATGGCAGACATTGACGAGCATAAGAAAGAAATCAAGAAGATGCTGAAAGCGGCGAATGAAAAAATTCCTGCCCATGTGGTACGTGAATGTATGGCTACCTGGATAGGCGAAGTGGGACGAGGTATAGAGATGCGTGCTCGATTTGCCGCCTTTGTAACAAGCAGGAATGCGGGACGGACAATAGACCGCAGTATTTGGGATGCCAAGGAAATCAGTGTGAACTTCAACAAGAAAGGCGCAGGTGATAAGTTCTTGGGGGCTGAAGGACAAACCATGTTGGGAAATGTAGCAGCCGGTGTATCGGGTGCAGGACGAGCCGGATATATCTTTTGGAATGCCGCCCTGCAAGGAACGTTCGGAAACTTCTTGAAGTATGCGATGAGGCATCCCGGCAAAATAGGTACTGTCGTTGCATCATGGTATGGTTTAGCCATGCTTGTTACCGCACTTGCTTCGGCTGGAGGTGATGATGACGATGACAGCTACTATGACATACCCGAACATACTCGCAGACAGAACCTCATTGTCAAGGGGCCCGGTAACGCATGGATAAAGATTCCTTTGCCTATCGAGTACCGAGCTGTGTATGCGATGGGAGAACTTACCGGTTCTTCCCTGTTCCATAACGAGAAATTGGAGGTTAGCGATGTATTGGCACAGATGAGCCAATTGCTTCCCGTAGATATGATGGAGGGGACAAAAGCGTTGTGGCCAAGCAGCGTCAAGCCGATGGTGGAAGTATCGAATAACGAGAGTTGGTACGGTAGTCCGATATGGAAAGATACACCCTACAATAAATATATGCCGAATTGGACGAAAGCCTATAAGAGTGCGAATAAAGACCTTGTAAACCTTTCTGAAACACTGAACGAAGTCAGTGGAGGAAGCAAGTATAGGAAAGGTACTATTGACTTGAATCCTGCTGCCATTGAGTATCTATTGAAACAATACACCGGCGGCTTTTTCACTGTAACCAACCAAATTCGTAATTTGATCAATGTGGGAACAGGTGAAAAAGATTTTGATTGGCGTTATGTTCCGCTTGCCAACCGAATGTTGATGAGCGGTGGCGATGAACGTAATGTAGGTAGGGGGCTGGATGAGAAGTTCTTTAGTTATTTGGATGCATACCGTGCAAAGGCGAGTGAATTCAGCGCCATTAAAGGTGATTTGAGTTTACCGTTGGAGAAGAAAGCAGAACTGATAAGCGAGATTATCATTGATCCTGAATATGTAAAAATGAAAGGAATGGAACGTATTTACTCAAAACTAAAGAAAGCTTATGATACTGCTAAGGAAATCGGAGACACCTCAAAAGCAGAAGAACTTGAAAAGAGGATTAATGAGTTAAAGCGGAAATTCATTTTAGAGATGGAGCAAGACGAACGTAAATAGTTAAACCTAAAATGATTGCTTGGGGTACTACTTTTGTACTCTAAGCAATCATTATTATTTAAACAGGCTCTTATTCTGTTCGTTTTTCAATATCCTTTATAAGGCTTTCTATGTCAAGTGTTTCTTCTTCTACTTGGTATGCCTTGTATGTTTTAAAGGCAACATATACAACGAATATTGTGCCTACAATTGAAGCCACGAAAATTACAGCTTTAACGTATTCGCTTGTAAACTCAGCTGTAATATATGCAATCCATAATGTCAAATCAATGCCAAAGAGTGATAACAACTGACTTACTTTCTCTACTTTGTTTGCTTTGATTTTATATTTAAGTTCCCATTTCTTCTCCCAATCCTTCAGGATGTTTCTCAGAATGGACTCGGCTATGACGCAATGATGGGTTTCGGTGTTATTGAATTCAATAATCTTCGATTTCCTTCCAACCATGTCTTACTTTTTTGTTATTCCAAATTCGATATTGATTTGTCGGTAATCCTCATCGTCATATTGCTTATAAAGTTTATAGTCCATAAAGAGCTTATAGTCGTTCTTATATGTACCAATCTCCATTGGTTCTGTCGGCATTACATTGGATGTGGAACCAGGATTCACTATTGTCACATTTGCCATGTGTTCATTTATAAATTGCAATCTTGTGACGTTTTTTGCACCATCCTCCTGAAGAAGAGTCACATTGAATGTCATGTTTCCTTCTATAGGGTCTTCTATTATAACTGATACTGTGGAGCCGAAACTTATATTCGCTCTTTCAGATTTGATGAGTTTAAAATGCGGGTCAGTATTAATCCTGCACATATATATTTTTTTAAATAATTAAATGTTTAACGTTTAATCCTTGCAAAGATAGACAAAGTTATGATGTCATAACGTTTTTGGGTTATAAAAGGTGCTGCTCTATTGTGAAAATTAACATTTTTATATGTGTTTAAGCTCCTTTATGCGTAAATAGTTAAACATGGAAAGATTGCTTGGGGTACTACTTTTGTACTCTAAGCAATCATTAAACAACGAAAATATGCATAATAAAGGCAAAGGAAAATTGTTACCAATGAGCCGAATTGCGCCGAAACGGAATGAATTATCTGAAATTGATACCGTTGCTTCCGCAAAGCGGTATGGTGACCGCAGAGCATTTGATATTCTAATGGAAGCGCAGTACTATTGGAATCAGATGGAGGACTTTCGAAAAGACCGGGAACGCAATAAACGCTATACTTATGGTTTTCAATGGGATGATATGATTTGTGTTGATGGTAAATCCATGACTGAAGAAGAATATATCAAGAGCCAAGGTAATGTGCCATTGAAAAATAATCTTATTCGTCGGCTTGTACGCAGCGTATTGGGGGTGTACCGCAGCCAAAGTAAAGAACCTACCTGTACAGCACGTGATAGAGACGAACAAAAGCTGGGTGAGACAATGAGCACTATATTACAATGCAATATGCAGCTCAACCGAATGCCCGATGTGTATGCTCGAAGTATGGAAGAGTTTCTGATTAGTGGCTTTATTGTTCACCGTAAATCATACGGCTGGCGTAATGGGAAAGAAGATTGCTGGACGGATTATGTACAACCGAACAATTTCT
>OLPX01000993.1_pt1 | contig 22703 bp, 27 predicted proteins | sample 1672491 | NCBI WGS metagenome assembly OLPX01 (sample SAMEA3136692, study PRJEB25190) | human gut metagenome | biome: human gut; feature: human-associated habitat; material: faeces | place: Austria | collected 2013 | reverse complement strand
TTCTCATTGGTATAGCTGTGGCCGTCAACATCCTTTTTCAGCAGCTCCGTTTTCAGCGCCGTCTCCGCCCCGGTTGTCTCGATTACATTTCCGTCCGCGTCCACGCCTCCGCTGCCGAACGCCATCTGCGTAATTGCCGGCAATGTCTGATCGCCCGAGTGGGCCCTGCACAGCTTCTTACGTCCGATCTCCGTGATTACTCCTTGTGCCATATATATTTACCATCCTTTCAAGACCTCAAAGGTCATATTCAAATATTTCCGCATCCAAAAAACTGCTTCCATCCAGAAGCGTGGCCCCGTCCAGATACCACAGATTATGTTCCACCCGCAGCTGGCAATCCATCTCCAGCGCCACCGGCTGCGTCCACTCCAGTCCCAGTCTACCATCTCCCATCGGCTGCCTGGCCGCAGCGCCGGTAATCCGCAGATCCGTTCCGGTTCCAGGCGCTACCCCCGCGCCGGTCCCGTATCCCCATGCCCATAAGGACGTCACCAGACACCGCCATTCGCTTTGGATTGTTGTCCTGGCCGGGTACAGATCCAGCCCCTCGATCTCCTTATATCCGTTGAGCAGATAGGTTCCATCCAGCAGCCAGTTCCCATCCAAATATAGAAATTCCCGGTTGTACCTGGCGAAGAAATCCGCCGCCAGCTCCATCCGGCTTCCTACCGTAACCTCCGCGGACATTTCCCCAGGATACTTCCCCGCAAAAACAAACACCAGATTGGCCGGGATCATTTGCCTCGTCATATCCCGAAGGTCCTGCAAAACACGATACGGCTGGTCCAGTATCCACAGCTCCAGCTCGTATGCATTTTCCCTCACCCACAATTCATACCCCACCTCCCCCACGGCAAGCTCCAGGCGCTCCCTGAGCCTGGGAATCGTGTAGGGAAGCTGCTGGTTCCATTTCAGGGATACCGCTGCGCGCCTATCCTCCAACGTATCGCCTGGATACGGCTTCAGCCCGATCATACGCTCAAACCGCTTAATTCCCTGAATGGTGGCGGATGGAATCAGGCTGTCCTTCCACAGCTCGTCCATTTTCCCGTACAGCCGTTTCAGCTCATATTCCTGGGCACTGTACAGCTGCCTGAATTCTGTCACATCCCGCAAAAACTCCGGCACGTACCCGGCCAGGTCCAATACCCGCTCCGACTGTTCAACCCGTTTATCCACTCACATCCCCCCTGACTGCGATTGAACTTGAAAGAAGCGCGTAGTTGCCCGATTTGCCGTTGATCGTCGTATCGTAGGCATCCATGATCCCTTCGATATCCAGCAGCCTTCCCTCAATCCGTGAAACCCGCACAATCGTCTGACTGTCATCCTGCCAGGTCATATTGAGCTCGTGCAGGTAGGTATCAATCGCCTTAAAAATATCCTCCTTGCACCGCTCGAAATTATAATCTGTCTGGTAAACAATCGTGGCGGATATGGAAATCTGCTCTTGCGCTGCCCCCTCTACTGTCACCACATGTCCAATGGGCGCCAGGCCATACCCCTTCCCGGCATCCACTTCCGGATCAATGGTATCTTTTACCGCTCGAATCAGCTCATCTGACGGGACCCCATAGTCTGAACCGATGATAACCAGTTTTACCGTTCCCCCACCGTTCCACGCCGGATACACCTTAACGCCTCCCACGCCGGATATACCGTTCACCTTTTCCCTGTAATCTGCAATATTACCCCCAAACGCCTGGGAATTCAGACTGTCAAAATAGCGCCGCCGGAACCGCTCCGTCTCCTCCTCATCCTCCCCTGGGATCAACAGCTCCGTCAGCTCTGCCTTGGTTAATCCTCGGATATACTCGATTGGAATAAGCGTTCCAAACAGCATATTCCCCGCTGTGCCTATGGTCTCACACTGCATTTTGTACTGACCGCGAGCAATTCGTTCCACCGCCACATAGTTCAGCGTTTCCAAGGAGAAGCGGCTTCCGATGGGGATATCCACATCAAACTCGCCCTTTAATACTGCATAGGTGGATGCCTTTGGAGTCAACCCGCGCTCCGCGGCCCGCCTGACCAGATACTCACGGCCGGCGGTATCTGCAAATAATTCATTCAAAACGGCATACAACTCTGTATACATCATCTGCATTTCCATAGCAGCCGGAGCCAGGGCGTCGTATAAAATGGACCCTTCCCGCTTATCCAGATCGGCCGAAACCCGGCTCAGCATACGTTTTAAAATATCTTCATACGTTACGTTCTCATACACCCGTGTCCACCTCCTTTTCAGCCTCAAATACTCCCTGATCGCAGGAAACCGTAAATGTCACAAGCAGCTGCTTTCCGCTTCGAGAAAATGAAAAAGCCCCGACGCTTCGGATCCGGTCATCCTGCGTCAGCGCTTCTTTGATTCTCTTCTTTATTTTGGATTCCAACATTCCCTGAGACCGGCCGTACAGCTTTGAAAACTCCCGGCCATAATTCCAGCTGTAGATAACATGTTCAAACCGCTCCGTGTTTAATATGCAGTTCACCGCCTGCTTTACTGCCTCCAGGCCGTCCACATATCCCAAGACCCTGCCATTTTTCAGCCGGTATGTCCTGGATGGCTGTTTACGGACGGTAAAGTCCTGTTTTAAAATATTACCTGTATCCGGCAGCACGTCTGCACCTCCTCTCTACCAACGGTCCAACACAAGGTATTGCTGGCCACCTTTTTTCTGTAACAGAAGCACCTGCTCTCCCGGTTTTAATCCACTTTTTACCATCACGGACACCTCTCCCAACTCCGGGATCACCATCGTCTCTGTGTGATCCGTGAGCCGCTGGGGTACCAGCACCTGGCCGCCCTTTACTGTGGTCTTCTGATCAATCTGCACAGCGGCTGGGGAGACCGACACCACCGTGCCGGGAAGAAGGTCACAGGGATCACCGGCCTCCACGGCCTGCAGCATGATCCGTTTCATATTATCAATCCATTGGTTGTCAGGCATTGATACCAGCTCCTTTCAACGTTAAATCCATTGTATGGATTCCCTGATCAATCTTATGGGTAACCGCTTCGATCAACAGATAATTTTGCAGCTGCATTTCCCGTACGTCCAGAAATACCGGCAGCAGACAACCTGCGCGCACCCGGATATCTCCAAAGGCATTTTTGACGGACAAGCTCCGGGTTGGCTGGTTGTACATGGCCAGATAGCGCTCCGCCACCTCCTGGCCGCTTACACCCTTGTCAACACTCTCGTTGAACTGCAGAATCCCCCATTTGTTGATATTTTCCGTGTGCTTTGTCATAAACACATCTCGTTTCTTTGTCTGCTCATTGTCCTGGTAAAGTTTGATCTGATTGTATGTGTTCTGGTCAATGCTGATCTTGAAATCGTAATCCTGGGCAGTCTGATCGTTGACCGTGATTCCCAGCTTCATATTCGTGATATTTTTCAGCGCCAGCTTTCCCACATCATCGTAGAAAACGAACATGTTCCCGGTGTAGATCATGGTCAGGTCCAGGGCGTCCAGAATAATATCAAACAGCGTCTTGTCCTTCATATTCCGGGACTCGATTACATAGCCGGTATCCTCCAGCTCTCCCACGTTCAGAAGGAAATCACCGGCGATCATGCGGATCACCTCGGTTGCCGTCTTGGCCTCATAATTGTAACTGTCTTTATTTTTCAGATATCGCAGCTGATCATAAGCAGTCACCTTCACTTGACCGTTGCCGTTCCAGCTCCGTTCGAAGATAAAGCCAAAAAATACCGGCTGGCTGCCTACGTCCACCCGGATTGCATTTCCCTCTTCTATTTTCAGGCGGCTGTCCGGGAGCAGGGTGAAGGAACATTTTCCCGCCTCACCCTTGCGCTTCGTCTCCCAGGTAACGCTGTCCAGAGCCACTGGTTCATAAACCATTTGGCCGTTCTGGATATATAAATGTACATCCATTATATTCACCTGCCTTTATGTCGGGATCGTAAGGATCTGGCCTGGACGTATCAGGTTTGGATTGCTGATTTTGTCCCGATTCAGGTCATAAAGCTCCTGCCAGCGGTTACTGTCCCCCAGCAGTTTCTTCGCAATCTTGCACAGATTATCCCCGTTTTCAACTGTATAGGCGCCAACCTCATCCGGCTGACCCTTGCGCTCAGGCTCCGACTCACTGGCTGTCGGGACACTCTGGTCTTCAATCAGAGTAAAATTCATGATCTTGGTGCCATAGTTCCGGTATTCCTTCAATGAAATGGAGACTGCCAGGTCGAATCCCTCCTTCACGTCGTCAGACACCTTGTAGTCCTCCAGGGTTACATCCAGATTGGTGTCAAAGGAATGGAGCCGGCCGGGGCCATCGCGGATCACGATGAATTCAAAGGGGACTTTGCTCTCCTTCAGTTCCTGGAGATGGTCCAGAAAATCTTCTGCGTCGTCCACACTGCCGTCCCAGACCGCTGCCGGGTAATCCATTTGAGGGAATACAATATCCAGAGAGATCTCTGCCAGACCGGTAGGCCGCAGCATGTTGATTTCCTCCCCGCTGATCAGATTTGCCGTCTTGTTTTGGCCGGGATATTTGATCGGGATTTTCTGGGGCGGGATAGGAAGCAGCATGTCGTCAAGGTATACTTCATAAGCCATCAGATGTGTCCTCCTTCCGCTGCGGCCGCCAGGACTCCGCTGGTGAAAGTGTTCATAAACGCGCCCAGATCCTCGAAGTCGGCCTTTTTGGTAAGGGTGTTATTGTTGTTCACGTCTACCTTTAATTCGGCCAGGGTGAAGCGGTTGATGATCTCCTGCTCGGCGGCGTCGCGCATGTACTTTAAGTCCTCGTCCATGATGTCCATGGAATCGGCTATAGCGGCGGTGTTGGCAGCGGTTTTTCCTGTATTTCCGGCAATGTCTCCCACCGAAGCTGCTTCTGGGTTGTAATTCCCCTCTTCCGCTGTTTTTTTAGCGTTTTTCTTTTCTTCTGCCTCCGCTTTTGCAGCCGCAATATCCGCCTGCCGTTCCATTCTCGCTCTATCTGCCTGCCGCTGCTGCTCCGCCAGCTGTTGCTGTCTGTCCTGCTTGTCCGCTGCATTCTTCTCCTTTAATGCAGCCAAATCAGCGGCACGTTGTTTTTGGTTAGCCTCTTCCTCAACCGCTGCACTAGTAGCAAATTCGACATGAGCAACTGTTTCAATCGATGTCCCGGCAATCTGGTTGACTGTTTCGATGAACGCATTGACACGATCAATCGCACCATTGATGAAATCCTGGAGGAGTGTAAGGCCTTTGACTTTCAAATTACCGATAGCATTCAGCACTCCTGCTTTAAAGGCTTCAAAACCGTATTGCATGGTGTCAATTCCGTTCTGGATGGCGTTCCAAGCGACGGTAAAGCCAAGTTTTAACATGTCGACCCGGCTTAGAACTGTGTTTACACAGGTCAACCAGGCTACTTTGAGGCCGCCGACATGATTAACCCACGCCACTATGCCTGCCACGACTGCGCCAATGGCAAGCGCCACCCACACAAGCGGGCAAGCAAGAAGCGCGGCTGTCAAGCCCTGTGTGGCCAACGTATGCAGAACAGTAGCTGCCGTTGCCAACCCTGACCAAACGACCTGCGCCGCGGCAGCAAGGTTGTATCCAAGAATCGCCCCTGCCACAGCACCTATAACCGGACTAAGCCAGGACCAGTTCTCCTGGACAAATACCGCCGCCTGCCCCATCAAATTCAAAGCCTGTACTGCGCCTCCGGCCAATGTCTGAATTGCACTGGTTACGCTCTCCGTAAGCGTGCTGAATCCTTCTGTCTGCGTCACCGCACTAAGCTGCTGTAAAGCAGGTTGAAACGCCATCAACGCCTGGTTTTTAATATTGTTCGCCACCTGACCGAATGTCAGCGGCATTTTCTCAAACTTAGCGTTTGTCTCATCAGCTGCCGCAAACATAGCATTCTTTATGATCTCCGCGGAAATAGCGCCGTCAGAAGCCAGCTTCTTGATCTGTCCAACCGGAACCCCCATATAATCTGCGATATTCTGTACAATAGGCTGGGCATTGTCCAGCACTGCATTCAGCTCTTCCCCCTGGAGCTTTCCGGAAGCCATGGACTGCGTCAACTGAAGCATAACAGAATCTACGCCCTGGGCGCTGGTTCCTGCGATGACAAACGATTTATTTAACTGCTCGGCAAACGCAATTAACTCATCATTGGAAGAAAATGCCCCTCGTGCCTGCATACCAAGCTTTGCCACCGCGTCCGCCGTTGTTTGATATGCCCCTCGCGAACGCTGCGCTGATTGAAAAATTTTCTGCTGCAACTGCTCTGTAGTATCCAGACCGTAATTCATCAGGTCCAAGCGGGCGGTTGTCTGTGTCACCTGATCTGCCAGTGAGATTGCCTTTCCCGCAGTGGCTGCGCTGATCAACATAGCCGCGTAGCGCTTGATTGAGCTTTCCAGACCTCCTGCCGCGGACTGACCGCCCTTGACAGATCTGTTAAATTGCTCCTGAGCCGAAAAATTCTCCCTTATATCCCGCTCCGTGGAATCCATAATGGAATTAAGTTGCTGATAAGCAGCATTGGTAGCAGAAATATCCATTCGTCCCATTGCAGCATTTAATTGCCCTTGCACGTTGACCGCCTGAGATAATTTGCCACGCAAAGCTTCCAATTCATTATTTGTCTGCTCTGTGCGGAATTTTACAGGAATGCTGTTCAATTTCTGGATACGGTTGGTTAGGCTCTGCATACGAATTTCAGTTGTCGCCACATCATTGATCATTCCTGGCGGCACAGCTTTCATACGCACAGCTTGACCTGAAATTGCTTTTTGGTTTTGGATTAGCTGTTGTGCAGCAGCAGCGGCAGCCTGATATTCGCTCTCAAATCGTTCTGCTCCACTGGTCATAAAAACCGGCTGGTTCGATACACTGTTCCATTCCGGTGGATCCGGTGCAGCTACCGGAGTATTTTTTACATTTTCCAATTCTTCCTGATACTGCGCCAACTGTGCAGAAGCACCGGCCACCGCAAGCTGCATCGCCAACGCTTGTTCCGGATTAAACCCCACATCTGATGCAGTCTGCGCAGCAGTCATGCTACCCACCATCATATTCATTGCCGTTGTGATTGACTGCAGCACTGGTGTCATCCGATCCGCCAGTTGGATTGAAGAACTTATCCCTGCCATGGACTCACTTCCTTTCGCAATATATTTCCCCCTGTCAGCAGATTTTCTATTGTCGTTAAGGTTTGCTCATAGTAAAATGATTCCAGGAGGTGTTTAAAATGCTTAACATATTCAAATTTTTAAAGAACAGCGATAAAAAAGAACCTGATTCTCTATTCAAACCAGTAAATCCAGAACCAATTCCACCAAGATCCCCTTCTTTTAATGAGGATTCTATGAGCCAACAGCAAATGACGCACCAAATCATTGAAGAAACCCCACTTAACAGTAGTGCCACGATTGATGAATTAGACCGAATCGCACAAGAACGATCCGATCGTTTATATAACGAACGTCAGCAGCGCATCCATAAATTCAATCCATTTGAGCTGAATATTCACAATGTGGATACTTCTCCATTGTCTTCCGTAGAGAGAGCTTTTTTAAAGCAAATGAATGGACAGTCTGTCGAAAATCCGACTGTTAATGCCTATTGGATTTACGAATATTCTTTAGATTTTGAAGCAACCATGACCAGGTTGATAGTCAATCATTACTTACAAATATCTGACGCTTTTATGGAACTTGACTTTTTAACCGTTATTGAGCTCAAAGCCATTTTAAAGCAATACAATCTTGGTATTGCGGGCAAAAAAAAGGAACTTATACAACGTATAAAAACAAATGTTTCCAGTGAACAGCTCTCCGCCACTCTTAATGGCCAAACAAAACGGTATATACTAACTGCCAAAGGTACGGAGGTTATCGCTGATTTGCCACTATCAATGACCAAAAACCTGGAGCTAGAAGATCATTGCTTGGATTGTATTTACAAAAGACGTTTAAATGAAGCATATCGATTGGTTTGCAAAAATGAGCTGAGCAAAGTCATTCCCAGAGGAATTGGAATGGATTGGAAACAAGAGTATGATAAAGGCCTTTCCGACTTCAAACTCCAACTTTACACAGCGTTTCTTGAACAAGACGAGGTTAATATTCCTAAAATTTTAAAAACCTATGAAAATCAGTTGAAAGCATGTGCTATTCTTGGAGATTTTTTTGGAGTTGCCACCTCTAAAAGCGGAGATCTCTTTTTGCGTATAACAGATTGCAACCATATTTCTAAATCTGAAGTAATACCCATAATGCAGGAAATGCAGTTTAAACTTGCAACCGCCATACAAGAGCATACACTCGACATACTTAAAAGTTGACCACGGATTTGCAAATAAAACAAGCGCTTTCACCAGAGGCTTATCTACCGCTTCTTACCCTTTTTCATTTTTTGTGCTTCCCTCTTATCCTTCTCCAGCTTCATCTGCACAGCTGCCACCACATAGGCCCGTTCCTGGATCTCAAGGTCCAGGAACTCATGGGGCCATTTGTGAAGTTTATGGAGGCAATAGTAGGCAATGTTCGCCTCCATATCGCCTCCATCAATTAGTTTTTTGCCTCATCCACCTTTTCCTGGAAAGACTGGTCGAATCCGTGGTATTCCTGCAAACGGTTCATAAACAGATTGTATTCTCCGGGATCGTCAATCATCTCCTGGATCAGCTGCTCCGCCCCCATCACTCCATAAGAGTCCTGAAGCTCCTTATCGTTCAGGTTCGGGTATACCACGCAGGCCGCGGCCATTCTCGCCAGATAACGGTTGGCGTTAAACTTCGGGCGGAACATACCGGGCTTGCCTGTCACCTGAACGTCCACGGTGCACTCCTCCCGCAGCGCATTGTCCTCCTTTGTGGTCAGTGGACGCACTTCCCATGTCAGTGGCTTCCCTTTCTCGTCCGTCAAAGTCGTTGTGGCCGCCAACCTCAGATTCTCCTTGGTCTTCTTATTCTTTTTCAAAAATCTGCTTAAATCTCCCATATTCACTCATCCTCTCTTTCTCACAGCATTCCGCTCATATTTCCAAACACCTCCGGAATCTCAAAATCCTCAAAGGTGAAATCAGCATCCTCGTCCAGGTACTCCGCGTCCGCGTCGAACTTGGCCAAAATCCCGCCGTCCAGATTGCAGTCCTTCAGGATCACAGTCTGCCGTCCGACGCTGCTGGTCGGGTCCTCGTTAGTAATCTGAATGTCAAAATACACATCCTCCCCGGTCTCCTTGTACCGGTACAGCAGCTGGCGGAAAATACTGGTGTTGTAGTGGAACGTGGCCGATCCGCTGCCCTTCCAGCCGGTGGTCTTGTTCCCCTTCCCGGTCTTTCCCAGAATCGGGATCTCAGACTTGGTTTTCTCGATACTGGCCTCCAGGTTGATGGCCTGCATAAAATTATAGCGGTTTCCTTCAATGGTGATAAAGCACTCCGCCAGCGACGCGCTGATGGCGTCCTTGGCGTTCATAATCGGATTATTCAGCATAGTCTCTCACTCCTTTCTACTGCACGACCACAGTCATATAAAGCTGTGCCATCGCGCTGATCGGCGTCACCGGGCAGCTGGCGACGATGGACTTCTTGCCCTCTCCCTTGACGATCACGATGTCGTCCGCTTTAAAATTCTCAATGGCCCGGATCTTCTCCAGCTCCCGGTAATACGTCACCACATCGTTCCAAAGGCTCACACGCCCGGCCTCATCATTGGGGATCTTGCCCAGATACTTGTTCCCGAACAGCGCCGCAACATCATTGCCGATCTGGTCCAGCACACGCATGGTCTGATTGCTGGAAAAGTCCTTGCCCTTCTCCTCCGTATAAGTCACCAGAGTGTTGATATCTTCCAGAACGCGGGTCTCGTCGCCAACCCGGTGCAGGATGAATTTGCCGCCCTTAATCGCCTCTTCCAGCGCCTTCTGGGTATAGGCTGTATCAACTTTGAATTCACCGTCGTAGGTCTTGTTGGTATTGGAGGCGTTGACCGCGCAGCCGGCAATCGCTCCCGTCACCCAGTATACCAGCGAACAGGCGTCGGCACTCAGCGGCGCCCCACTGTCCTCAGCTGCCGCGCTTCCTGTCAGACAATTCTCCAAAGACACAATCCCCTCATAATCCGCCGCATACCGAAACAGCACCGTCTGGAATTTGATTCCCATCTCATCCCGCATGCTCTTCGTAAAGTCGGCAAACTGCTTTTTCACAGCCTCGTCATCCGACACCAAGCCCATCGCGTGGAAGGAATAGCTCTGGATCTGGTCCAGGAACTTCTGGTAATCTGCTTCCGACGGCTTCCCGTTGGTTCCACCTGTCAAAGGAACTCCCGCGGTAACCTGTAAGGCCGTCTCTCCTTTAAACGTCACATAGGCATTGTCCACCAAATCCGCCGCCTCGGATACCTCCTGGATATCCATCTCAGCTTCATCCAGCAGTGTTTTAACTGTGTAATGCTCTCCCGTCTGGCTGATCACCAGGCGCAGGTCATTTCCCCGCACCCCCGCATGACGTGCCGTCGCATAATCGCAGGCCGCCCGAATCCCGCCGCCATTGACCCTGCAGCCGTACAGAGTCCGTGCATTTTTGAACAGATCGCGAATCCCCTTCAGCTTATCGTGATGATACGCATAACCAAACAGCTCCAGGCTGCGCTCCGGCAGATCCGAGCCATTCAGGGTGAATACTTCACCATCCGGGCCCCAGTCCATTTCCAGGGGCATAGCCACATAGCCGCGTTCCGACAGGATCGCCGCCGCCCGCGCCGCAGATACAAAGTTGATGTATGCTCCGGGTAAAACCTTATTCCGTTCTGTAAAACTTCCGCCTCCAAGTGCCATTTTATTTCACCATTCCTTTCTCAATCTCAATCGATTCCATTGTCGTTTCCTCCTGCCTCGCCTTAACTACGAACATGCCATAACTGACCAGAAATGTCAGCAAACGCTCATCCAGATCAGGCCGAATACTCCGGCCGGTTCCCCGCAGCCGGCTGCCATCCGTCAGGGTGATGTACTCCATGCCATCCATCAGCAGTTCAGCCGCCCGGTTCATTTCCCGCAGGGTTTGCGGCGTTTCTTTTGGCAGGTATTGGATAATAAACCCGGTCTCGCGGTAATACCTGCAGCCGATCATGGGCTTCTCTGTGGGCTCCAGAATCTGTACAAAAAAACAGGGTTCCGTCAATCCCTGCTTTACCGGATCTGTATAGATTTCATAGTCATCTCCAAACAGCTCATTCAGCTTGCGGGTGACGGCGTCCAGAATATCGTTATACATTGAATACCCCTCTCAAATAATTAGCCAACATCTTATTTAAAATGGCCGGTGCTACTGATTGAATCTGCCGTTCAGAAATTGTCATCATAAACGATCCCGGTACCCACGCCTTTTTAAGGCTTTTTCCCAAGGCTGGCACATACCTTCCCGGTTTCTGACGATGGCCATACTCTACATACGAAGCGTATTCCGTTGGATTCGTCACTTCAATCTTGTAAGAATCTCCAATTTTTTGGATTTTCCCCACTGTCCAGTTCCTGCGGAGTGTACCTCCCTGGTATCCTGTCCAGTATTTTTGCTGAATTGCGCCGGACTTGGATAGGAATGTTCTGCTCTTGCCATCCACCCCCTTAATTTTAACCGTCCTTGGCCCGGCCAGCTTAGGAGCTTTTCCTACCGGTGTCCGCTTGATGACCTTGGCCAACAGCCTGGCCGCCAGCTCCTTGGCGCAAGCTTCAAAAAATCGGTCGCGGTCACGCTCCATCTGCTCAATCTGCTTCTGCAACTTCTCGATTTCCTTAAAATCAAAGCTCCCACCCTTACCCATCACGCATACCCCCGCCACAGCTCCAGCAGGATCTCCTGGTGGGAAGAGTAGACCGCAGCCTTACCGCTCTGCCCATAGCTCTCTGTTCGCCCCTGCTGGCTCACCTCTATCCGGCTGCCCGGCGGTATAATCAGCTCCGGGGCCAGGAACAGCTTAATCGTCTGCACTACAGCAGTGGCTGTCCCACTCGCGGCCGCTGGCGGCGTACTGGAGAAGGACAGGTGGCATGGGATTTCCTCCTGCATAGGAATCTCCTTGTGGCTCGTCACCTTCGTGTCCGGATCTTTCACCGGCTTCTGCCCATATATCTCACATGTACCATCATACGTCTGCTCTATGGCGGCCCTGTGCCTCCTCTGTGCCTGCCTGATTGCGTCCATGATCATTTACCACCTGACCCTTCTGTACCGGTTCAGCTGCCCCTGGTAGTCCTTCAGACCTCCTCCCGCCAGGGCGTCTCCCGCGCTGGTGAAGCTGGTGGAGGTGTCGCCCTCAGAAATGGAAGTCACGGCCAGCGGCGCCTCCAACTCTCCCGGCCGGTCGTACCGGTACAAATCAATCACCATGCGGTAAGCCGTACAGGTCAGTCCTTCCGGCAGCTCATCCAGATTGCAATAGTTCAGGATTGTCTCCCTCACATCATCCATGGCAAACTGCAGGGGGATATCCTGGGAAGTGTCCGCCTCAGGAATCCTCAGCAGCGCCTTTATCTTCCCCAGCTCCATCCGCTTATCCCCTGGAAATGATCCTGGCAATGGGGATTGCCTTGTGGTTGATCACCTTCAGACCCGCGCCGCTGCCACCGTTGTTCACCAGCGTCCAGTTCTCGCCGTTGGCCAGCTCCTCATTGGTCGGGGAAAGGGTGGACTGGCGCTTCTTTGTGTAGGAGATCCCATACGGCGCATAGCAGGCACGGTCCCGGGTATACAGGGTCGTCTCGCCGCCGTTGGTTTTCGGATCGCGCTGCATTTCATTGGGAACCTCCGCGCCGATCTTCTCAAAATCGATGGCGCCGTCGCCCAGCACATAGGTGGTAAACTTATCATAGGCCGCTACTGCCGGCACATACCCTTCCTGGCCAGCGGTTCCGCTCTCTTCCACCGCGTCCACATGCTCTACCGGCATGGAATCATCCACAATCACAGCCCGGCCATTCCAGGTGCCAATGGCCAGATCACGCTGAATCCCGTCCGCATCCGTATACTTCATGTAGGAGAGCAGGCGCATGTTCTCCAGGTTGGTTGCCACGGTGGAATGCATGATGGCAATGGTGAATTTGGACTTGTTGTCGCCGGAGGCTTTCTGGATCGCCGTATTCAGCGTAGTCGACCCCACGCAACTTAAAGGATTCCCATCCTTATCCTCTCCGACCACCGCCGTGATGTCGCAAGTATGTCCATTGACAAATTCCACGTTCTTGGCCCCGGTCATGGCGAAGATACCCTTCAGTACCGCCAGCAGTACATCCTGATACACATCGTCCCACCAGCCGGACACCTGTGCCGCCACATTGTCCATAAAATCTGTGCCGCCGGTAATATCGGTGGAAAAATCATCCTCTGTCCATGCCTTGGACCGGCCCCACACCACCACGCTGCGCTCGAAGGTAGTCGTTCTCTCAGAAGTGATATCCGTCTTACCATCGTAGTTGAGCGGTGCGCCTTCCAGCAGCCCCTTCATCGGCAGGGTCGCATAGGCCGTACCGGTCTGGCTACTAAACGCCTGGCGGATCTGCTCATTTCCCTTCAGCGCTCTGGACTTGATCAGCTCATTCCGCTTGGTTTTCGGAATCCGGTCCACATATCTGCCAAATGCCTCAGGGTTGAAGGTTTTCTCATTAAATTTTGCCATGTCTTATCTCATCCTTTCTTTTTACTCAATCGTTGCACCCGGATTGGCCTCCAGGTATTTGCACATTTCACTGTAAGTCATTTCTGAAGGCTTCTTGTCCGCCGGCGGGGCCCCTCTCCCCTCAGCCGGCTTCCCGCCCTTAATCTGCTGCGGCGCCTTCTCTTCCTTGAACAGAAACGCCTTTTCCTTTTTAATCGCCTTCAGCTGATCCTCCAGGCCGGTTACCTGCCCATCTTCCGAGAGAGTCAGCTTCGCCTTATCAAACAGGCCCGCAACCAAATCTACATCGTGGGCGCTGTTCCCCAACGCCATTTTGATCGCCGCGGAGAGCTTTAGATCCTTCAAATCCGCCTCGTACTTCTCTTTCGCGGTCTTATTTTCTGCCTGAAGAGTCGCAATCTGCTGTTTCATAGCTTCCACGTCTCCGGTGGCATTTTTCAGCTGCTCCAGCTGACTGTCCCGCTCCTGAACCTGCGTATTTGCTGCCTCCAGCTGCTGCTTGAGCGCCTCATAATCCGCCTTGGCTGCATTCACATCGTTTCCGTTCTCTGCCATGATCTTGTCAATGGCCTCTTTCTCCAGCCCCAAATCCTCTAAAAATTTACGCTTCATCTTTACCTCTCCTCTACGATTTTTTACGCGGTATCACCGCATGATTTCAGGTTAAGCCGACTGTTTTACGCCTGATCAGGCTGGCAAATGGGTATAAAAATACCACCGGCCATTTACTGACTGGTGGTAGCTACCGTTGTTCCTGTTTTCTCTGCTCCTTGATATACTTTTCAAACTCATCATCCGACATAGATCGTATCCGATCCATAAGGCCGCCCGGCTCATATATACTGTCATCACAGATATACTCTTCTGAAATACCGCTATTCTTGCTATTATCCATGCTGAACCTCCTACAACTTTTCAATGCGGAAACCATACTCCGATGAAAGTTCATCTAATGCTTTTTCTATATTTGTAGTTTCAGTATACTGCGAATACTTACGCAGGGCAACCAGGAAATCAGTTCTTGGTATTTCTTTTTGTGGTCTCGTGTAACGATACAAACTCCCATCATGCCCCACCGTAATTCCAGTTGCATTCTTGTTTTCTAAAAGCACATTAATATCACTGATACTAGGAGGCAACCCTCGTGGATGATTATGAATCAACAAAATCTGTTCTCCATCCTGATCCACTGCGCTAAGTTTTTTTGTGAAAGCTTCACTTCGATGAATGCCATATTCTGTCTTCTGATCCGCAATTCTTGCAATTTCCTTTCCTGTCTCAAGGCTAACCGCATATATTTCTTCTGTCTTTGATCCATCCCGATTGCTTAACGCCCACCTGGCTCTCGATTCTATGGCATCTACCACTTTCGGATCATTAGAAAGTTTTTCAAGGCTTTCCCGATATTCCGGGGACTGTATTCGGGGCCACTTGACGCCATAACTTCCATTTGTCGCCTTGCGCGGAGATTCTTCTGCCTCTCTTCCAACAAACTTCTTTTCCCACTCCCGATACTTCATATCCGCCGGCACATAATGCGTTTTCCCGTCCTCTCCCCTGGCCGCCCGCTGATCCTCCGCTGTAAACTCATCATCGAAATATGGCGCTGTGGTAGTCCGGCAGTTGGGATGGAACGGCGGCGCCGTCACCCCCACCTCATAATCCTTCTGTGCAAACACTTTTCCATCCATATCCCGGCAAATCTCCGAAGTATGGCTGTCCAGCGTGGCCACAATCTCATACTGCTCCACTCCCAGTTCCTTCAAGCAGTCCTGTTTCGCCGCGGAAGCAATGGCTGCGGATTCCGTCATTACCAGGCGTCCAGCCTGGCTGCGGCTCACATCCATGGTCCTGGCTAAACTGTCAATCGCCTTCTGAGGAGAAGCCCCGCGGATGATATTCTGGGACAATTCCGTATGCAGGGTATTTACCAGCTTCTGCTTGTTACTCCAAATCCGGTCTGAAAACACCGCTCCGTCCTGGGCCCAGGGCTTGCGGATCACCATATCAATCCGCTTGTCATCCAGCCTCGCCAGATTGTTTCCCACACCGGTCCCTTTGGCAATCTCATAGGCGGAACGGTAATAATTATCCGCATAGGACTTGTGGAGAAAATCCGTCATGCCGCCTTCATATTCCGTTGAAAGCAATTCTGCATGCTGCTGGATTTGAAGTTTCATCGCGTCCAGATAGGAAATGTGGTGCCGGGCTGAGGCATTTTCCAGCTGCTTCATCCAGCGCTGGTCAACGGCATTTTCCTCTCCGGCTTTTATGTACTGCTCCACTGTCCAGTGAAACTCCTCCAGATCGTTCTTTTTCAGCAACCGCTTGGCTCCTGCCAGACTGATATCATTGTTGTCAGCCAGGCGCTGATACCATCGGCCGATGTCCATCTGAATGTCATTGGAAGCCCTGCGAAATTGCTCCTGCACGTCTTGATAGTAGGCCTCGCTGCGCCGGTACTGCTCATCCTCCAGCTGCTCGAACCGTTTGCGCCAATAGTCTTTATTCCCTCGGCTTGCCTTCGCCACCTGCCTCACCACCTTCCAGGCCCGGCTCCTGCTTCTTCATCTGTCCGAAAGCCTGCTGATATGGGTCCATCTGTTCCATCTTTTTCTGTTCCTCCTCTTCCAAAAGCTTCATGACCTCCTCCACATCGTCCACCCAGGGGTGTCTCTGCAGAATCAGCTTGGTGGGAAGGAAGCCCACAGACTTCATGCAGTTGTCGATCAGCTCCGTCTCATTCACCAAAATATTCCGGTTGAAGGCGATATCCACCTCTTCCTGCTCGTAGTCCCCCTGGCCGGTGCTGGCCAGATACTGATCCACGAACCACAGCAGATCTTCAAAGGCCGCCTGGTATTCCGTCTCCATCTCCTGGGCGTCCAGCTCAATGTCCTGGTAAATGGTCTGGATGTGCATTTGATTGGCGTCGCCGGTCAGCCGGGCGTCCTTGACGTCATAGGTCTTGCAATTTTCGATCAGAGCCTGCTTGAATATCTCCAGAATAACTCTGTAATTCTCTGCATTGACCTCCACCGTCAGCGCCCGCACATCGCCACCGGCACCGCTGCCGTCGTTGCGCACCTTGACTGCTCCATACTGGCTCAGGTTCCGCCGAAACTCCCCCAGGTTCTGCCCATCGTAATTGACTATGATCAGAATCGTGTTTCGGGCGTCCTCGCACATGTTGTTTTCAAAGATGCTGACCATCAGGTTGATCCCGTCCTGCAGGCCCTTGCAGCACTTGATCAGCGGGATCTCATGCGCATTGCGTTTGAACGGAATCAGCGGTACGCGCTCCCAGTTGTAAGGGATCTCCTTATGCTGGCCATCGGGATCATGCTGTTCGACCAGATAATGAGCGCCGGATGGGTGCAGCAGATCAGGAATCAGGTGCCCGCCGTCCAGCTGATAGCGATCCACGCCATTGCTGGAATACACCTCAAAGAACTCAAAGGTCTTTTCCGTTTCCCCTTCATATCCATCCATCTGGTACAACCGGCCAAAACAGTCCAGCTCTGTGTGCTCCTCATCCGCCCAGAAGGGGATGATTTCATAGTTGTTGAACCGTTTAAATTGCAGCTGGCCCTGCTCATTGTAGTAGGGGTACAGATAGCCAATCCCGCCGCTGATGGAATCACCGGCCACGCGCTTCAAGGTTCGCAGGAATCGCTTATCCATGATGTCTTTGAGAGCGGATGTATATTGGTCATTTTGAGTAGTGACTGTAAACGGCTTTGACAGCAGGTAATTCTTTTTCTGGTCAACGGCCTTTTGATACTGATTGTCCACGATCCGATTGTCCGGCAGGTTCTTTACCGGCTCCAGCTCCCCCTTCTCGTTAATCGCGGTCCGGGGCGTGTGCAGGATATCGTGATCTCCCTGATAATAGCGATCCGCCAGGATCATGTCTCTGCGGATGGGGGACTGCTTCCACTTCTGTATTTCCTTCTCCAGAAAACGGATATCATTCATTCGGGTCCTTGCCCCGGCGTTTACAATGGCGTTGATACGCCGGGTCTCGCTGCCGTAATCTATCATCCTTATCACCTTCTTTCGTTGCTTAATTGTGCTCATAGTCTTATACTTTATAGAAAATACCAATGAAAGGAGTTATCATATGTCCCATCATTTTCATCAAACAGTTACTGGCCATTGTCCATTCCTCAATGAAGAGCGAAGTCTTGAAGTGGTGTATTCTGAAATCCCTATTCTAAATGAGGAAAAGTCCACATACAAAATTTCCGGCTATGATTGTGACGACTATGAAGAATGTCCTGAGCGATACTGTCCAATCGCCCAGGAACACGCAACCCTTTAGTCTTTTTGAGGCCGGCAATCAATTTTCACACCTGAGCGTTCGGCCAAAACGCAAAAATTAACAGGCGGGCAGGAATTACATGTCGTAACCCGATCACAACGGGTACATGGGATCTGCTCGCCTGCTATCCTTCTACTTTGAAAATCCTGGTACAGACAAGACAGCCAATGAGCCGTACACTGCCACATTTCCATTTCATCCATTAAATTCTCCTCACTCAAAGCTAAATGCTGCTCCGGCGCCAATCTTCTCGACAATGCCTGTAGTTGCGTCCGGGGCGTCGTCGTTCTTGTTCTTGCCTTCACGCTGGTATTTGATCATCGCATTGTGATACTCGGGCCAACGGTTCTTCCAATCCTCCGGGTAATATACGTGCTGCATTACCCAGGCGGAGTGGGAATAGATCCGGGCCTGCTTGTTCTTAGACTGTGTGAACCAACGGATCACCGTGTGGTTGCTTCTCAGAACTTCCCGCAGGATTCGTTCCACGCTGCGGGCAAAACCGCGGCCGCCGTTGTTGGACTCGATGTCCGACACATTTACATGCCCTGCATGCAGCATTTTGGCTGTTGCCGGTTCTGTGACCTCCATGGGCTCTTTTGTATAGAGCACATCCAGCACGTAAGCCTCGTTGGCAAATGTCACGCCGTAATTGATACTGCAAAGGTAATCCTCGCCAGTGTCCGCGGTATCTGTGTAATTGCGGATCTCTTTAAACTGCGGCAGCTGCCCGCTGTAGGTTTTAAAGCTGGTATAGAGCCGGCCTTTAAGGTCGATGGGCTCCTGCTGGTAGTTGGCCGAAGCAATATCCGTCCCCATGGCTTTGATCTTGGCCTGGTAGGACTGATAGGATAAAACCTCCGGGCAGAGCATTTCATGGGTTTTGGGATCCAGCAATGCCTTCATGCTGATGTGGCGGATACGCGCTCCGGCCTCCCTGAAATGTTCCAGGGCCCGGCCAGCCAAATCATCACTGGCCCATCTGGTCATGATAATAATGATCTTGCCGCCTTCCTCCAGGCGGGACAGCATGGTGTCTGTAAACCAGTTCCAGTGTTTCTCCTTGGTCAGCTCGTTATTGGCCTCCTCAGCATTCTTGATGAGGTCATCGATAATGAGCAGCGTAGCACCAAAGCCGGTGGCTGTGCCGGTCGGGGACGTGGCCAGGTAGTTGTTGTAGCCGCCCTCCAGACTCCAGAGGTTCATGGCGCCATCGCCGCGCTTAATTATCACTCCGGGGAAGATATCGGAAAACACAATCCGATCCTGGTCCGCCTTCTCCTCCTGGATATCATTGCGGACGTTCTTGGAGAACATGGTGGAGAGGGTCTCGTTGTAGGAACCTGTCATAATCTTCTGTGCCCGATCATTCCCTAACACCCATTCAACCAAAAGACCCGCGGTACGGCTCTTGCCATGCCTCGGCGGTTCATTGACCACCATAACTTCATCGTCCGACTGGATAAAATCCTGAAATTCGTTGCACAGGTCAACCAGATACCGTCTGTCCTCTTTGTAGAAATCCGGCGCTTTCAAATGGCAATAAAAAAAGAACTCGCGCCGTGCAAGCTCTATCTGTGCTCCTCTAATTAATGTCTCTCTATCCACCATGGATCAGCTTCCTCAGTTCCTCCGTGGTCAAGCCGGCGTAGGGATTGTTTGTCTCTACCTGGCCGGATACCTGTACTTTATCGTTCCACATACCCAGATGGCGACCGATCAGCTCCAGCGCCTTCCCCTTGTCATTTAGCTTGATCTCGATCCCGTTTGCGCCTTCCTTGATCCCCGCAATAGCTCCCAGTTTATCACGGGGCATATCGGCGGTGGATTTAACCTTAACCACTGCGCCACTGCCGCGGCCCTCGATAGTCACAAAATCCGTCACATCTGCAAAACCGATTTTAGCCAGCTCCTGCAGTACGCGATCCTGGGTGATCTCGGTACGCTGTTCACGGTCCTTCATTCGTTTTTCGATGTAGGCCGCGACGTTAGCATTTGTTAGCAGTTTACTTCCATTTACTCTGGCCGACTCGTCCTTCTTAACCTTGGGATACGCCACCTTGTAGGCCCTGGTGGCATTGAGGTCGATTAGGTATTCATTGGAAAATATTTTCTGTTTGGGTGTTAATGCCATTGGGCTCACCTCCTGTTTTGGCTTATAAAAAGCACCTGCTCTCAAATACAGATGCCTAAAAAACCTTGTAAAATCGTTATATTTCGCTTGACCAGCACTATAATATGTGCTATAATTAAATCATAGAAAGGAGGTGATACAGAATGGACAAACAAATAGGCAAGCTGATAAAAGTGGTTCGAGCACTTACACAACTTGCCTTAGAGATTGGAACGCTTATAGCAGTCATCAAAATGATCGCTGAGAGCCTCCAATAAAGCCCCGGGGAGGAGAAATCCTCCCCACCTAAAGAATATCACAAGTCCATTCTTGGCGCAATGAAAAAAACAGTAAAAAATGTCATTATCCTGTTACTATCCATTGTATGGCTAATTATCATTGTTGTCGGCCTGCTCCTCATTCTTTTTTAGGAGGTTGTTTATGCGGTTAAAAGAAATACGCACTACCCGGGGACTCTCTGTCCCCAAACTCGTGGAACTCTCTGGCGTTCCCCGGCGCACTATCCAGGAAATTGAAAACCGGGATGACTGCAGGGTGTCAACTGCGATCCAACTGGCAGACGCCCTGGGTGTTACGCTCGATGAGTTATGCAGGGATGAGGCCGTCGAATAGGCGGCCTTTTCTCTTGTTTGGGGATGTAAAAGTGTCGTCCGGAGGTGGCCCCTTAATTTATTCTTTATTAAATTCATCAGACATAGACGCGTCCGTACTGCTATGCCTTTGCATTGCTTTTTCTATTTCTTCTTTATACTCTATTTCCATTGCTTGATACTTCTTAGCATTACAACTATATATACGTACAATCAAATCATATATCTCATAAACAGACCATATAAAATATACAATACCTACCCCTAAAAATACGAGTCCCAGTAAAAAAATAAAATTAATAATTACTTGCCAATTATTAATACCTATTTTTAACAAAGTCCTGCTCAACAGACTATCCAAACCTATTACAAAAAATAAAGAAATCAAACCGGAACCACAAAAACACAGTAAGCTTCCAACAATTCTCTGACTTTTATTAATTATAATAGTCGTGTTTTTTAACTTCTCCATCAATGTTTCTGAGGATAGCCCCAATAATGTCCCTAATGATGTAAACGAAAAACCTGCCATAACCGTGCTTATGGTAAAAAAATTAAATTGATATCCGATCATATCTGCATATGACGTAACAATCAAGTGATACTTTTCATTAATCGCAGAGAATATAACACAAAAGATGGATATGAAAATAATACTTTTTTTTACTTTTCTCAAGCCATATCCACCCCTTTCCTCCCTACCTATCAGTAAGTAACTTCAATAATTTTCGATTAGTCTCAAAACTATAGACCAAGTTTTGTTTAAATATATCAGCCAATTCATCTACCGTAAAATATTTTCTTTTATTTTCCACCATATGATAAATAGTGATATCTATAGGGTAGCTAAAATTCTGCTCAAATAAATCATATTCTCTAAGGCTCAATGTTCTTGTTTTTGCTTTTACCCGCGCCCTATTGTATCCCCCTTTATTCTTCGTAATACAGTCCAAAAGACCTCTTGTTTCATCTGAGTCTATAGTTATCTTACCTTTTCTAGATAAAGGTCTAAGAACAATCGCCGCATGAAGGTTTCTGTCCCCAACCGCATCCAACAGTTCTTTATCATCCCATTTAAACACGTTTTGTAGTATCCCTGTATCTGGGAGCGGAACATCTATTTCAACTCGAGTTATCTCCGAATTTTCACCTTCATATACATTCCTTATCGCCTGTGCATTTGGAATTGGCACTAATTCAATTTGATAATTTCTGTTATACTTCCAAAATACATTAGACAAAGCCTTTTCATTTGGCGCGCCCAATGCTCCAACAAGAGAAAAAATTCCTGTTTCATAATCTAAACTCCCATAGGTATACTGTTCTATCCCACCTGCTAGCTCATCCCCATTTCCAATATTTTCTTTTGCCATGGTTTTGTAATCTCGTTTTAAAATAGAATTACTTGGACGTTGTTTGCTCAGTCTTCCGAACAGTCTTGAATTCTTATATTCAAACACATCCCAGATAATATGCCTATATTCATCTTCCACTGTTAAATCTATGGCCTTAAAATTTTCTCTTTCAAAAGCATTTAAATCAATAATATTTATAAATAAGCTTTTTAATTCCTTATAGTCCACATCATTTCCATCTTTATCCCTCAAAGTAACTTTGAAAAAATATACTTTCTTGATAGCCATTTGTCAATTCCCCATTTCGACATTTTTCTTAATTATACCACATGCCGAGTGGAAAGAATATACAAATATCCCCTCGCCAATTTTACAGATCATACAAAATGGCTGGACTTTGGACTTTTATATAATATACTATAGAACATTTGTTCGAATAAGTAAAATTAGTTTTTTTAATGAATACCCTTTGTGTAAAATAAAAGACACCCTATCTCTAGGATGCCCTAATCGTACCTGGAAAATGTCCTGGGGAATAAAACCATGTACGAGTCAGCCGGCGGGCTGTTGCACCCGGCAGCCGTGTCTTATGGGGAGGTTGGGGGAGGAAGTGATCTTTACACCACTTCCAGTC
>OLPX01000992.1_pt1 | contig 22712 bp, 17 predicted proteins | sample 1672491 | NCBI WGS metagenome assembly OLPX01 (sample SAMEA3136692, study PRJEB25190) | human gut metagenome | biome: human gut; feature: human-associated habitat; material: faeces | place: Austria | collected 2013 | reverse complement strand
CTCGCCCTCCTGTGTGGCCGGATACAAGCTGACCGGAAGCCCGGTGGGGCGCAGGGCGGCCCTGATGGCCGCGGATGAGCTGATCACCCGGTTCCACGAGAAAGGCCAGTTCATCCAGGCCTGGGGCCCCTTAAACGCCCCGGACAATTACCGCCTGATCATCGACTGCCTGCTGAACCTGCCCCTGCTCTACTGGGCCACGGAGGAGACCGGGGACGGCAAATACCGGGATATCGCCGAGCGCCATATCCATACCGCCCTGGGAAATGTGATCCGGGAGGATTTTTCCACCTGGCACACCTTTTTCTTCAGCATGGAGACGGGCGCGCCGGATCACGGGGCCACCTGCCAGGGATACCGGGACGGCTCCGCCTGGGCCAGAGGCCAGGCCTGGGGCGTTTATGGCACGGCCGTGGGGTACAAATACACAAGGCGCGCGGAGTATATCGATATTTTCAAGGGCGTGACCCGGTATTTCCTGGAGCATCTGCCCGAGGACCTGGTGCCCTTCTGGGATCTGGAGTTTGGCGACGGGGACGACCAGCCCCGGGACTCCTCGTCGGCCTCCATCGCGGCCTGCGGGATGCTGGAGATGGCAAAATACATGGAGGAGGACGACCGGAAGTATTACACCGGGATCGCCAAAAAACTGATGAAATCGGTGGTAGACCATTACGCGGTGAAGGACCCGGCCATCTCCAACGGTCAGGTGCTCCACAGCACCTACTCCAACCACTCGCCCTACAACACCTGCAATCACTACGGTGTGGACGAGTGCAACATCTGGGGCGACTATTTCTATATGGAGGCGCTTATGCGCCTGCACAAGGACTGGCAGGTTTACTGGTAAAGGAGACGGACATGATGACGAAAAAGGAGCTGTTTGCGGGCTGGAACGAGCGGATGTTTCTGGACGATCCGGCGGCGGTGGCGGCATACTGCCGGACATACTGGCCGGAGGAATGCGGCCATATCGTCCGGGTGGCGGACGAGGTGTGCCGGGGGTATTTCCTCTTTGACCTGAAATGGGATATGGAGCGGACCTGGGAGCCGGTGGAATTTCCGGAGGGAAAGGTGGACTGGGAGTACAAGCCAGGGGACGACCCGGAATTCATCTACCAGTTTAACCGGCATCGGTATTTTATCTGCCTGGGCCAGGCCTATTGGATTACCGGGGATGAAAAATACGCCAGGCATTTCGTGGAACTTTTGATGGATTGGATCACCACGGTGAAGCGGACGCCGGAGACGGAGAAAACCACCTGGAGAATTCTGGAAGTGGGAATCCGGGGCGAATACTGGGTGAAGGCCATGCAGTATTTCAAGGACAGCCCGCTGGTGACGGACCAGGTGGCGGACGCATTTTACAACTGCCTGATCGAGCACGCGGAGTTCATCATCCGCATGCATTCCCCCTACCGCTACATGAGCAACTGGGGCGTGATGGAGAACCACGGGCTCTTTGAGATCGGTGTGGCCATACCCGATGAAGAGCTGCGCAGACGCTATACCGGAATCGCCCTGGAACACCTGGAGGTGGAGGCGCGGATGGAGATTCTGCGGGACGGCGTCCAGTGGGAGCAGTCCCCCATGTACCACAACGAGGTGCTCCACTGCTACGAGGACGTGCTGATCCTGGCCTCCCGCAATGATATCGACGTGCCGGACGCCATTCTGGAGGCGGTACACCGCATGGCATGGGCGGATCTGGCCTGGAAGAAGCCGGACCACCACCAGTTCATCATGGGGGACAGCGACGACACGGACATCCGGGATTACATCAGCGTGGCGGCGTTTCTGTTCAAGGATCCCATGTTGAAACACGGCGGCTTTCCGCGACTGGATTTTGAGAGCGTGTGGGATCTGGGCATCGAGAGCGCGGGCCTGTACGAAGACATGGAGGCCATGGAGCCGGATTTTACATCTGTGGCACTGCCGGACAGCGGAAATTATTATCTGCGGTCCGGGTGGGAGGAAAATGCCAACCTGCTGCATTTCCACTGCGGCACCCTGGGCGCGGGGCATGGGCACTCCGACAAGCTGCACGTGGATTTGGTTGCGTTTGGGGAGGATATTCTGACCGACGCGGGGCGGTACAACTACGTGGCCGGGCCGGGACGTTTTGAGTTCAAGGACCCTACGGCTCACAATACCATCACGGTGGACGGGGAATTCTTTACCGTTTGTAAGGATTCCTGGGAGTGCTCCAAGCTGTGCCAGCCGGTGAAGCAGCAGTTTTTTACTGCGGAGGACTATGAGTTCGTCCAGGGCGGACACCTGGGGTATATGGATATGGGGCAGGGGGTATTTGTGAACCGGAAAATACTCTATATCAAGCCGGATATCTATGTGATCATGGACGAGATGTATAGCGGCAGGGCCCACACCTACGAGCAGTATTGGCATTTCAGCGAGCGCGGGGAGCTGTCTCTGGGAGAGGCGGCGCAGGTGAGGGAGCCCAGGCTTCCGGGGCCGGAGTCCGCGGGTGATCCCGACCCAACCCTGCACAAGGGCGGGAAGGATTTGGAGTTTGATCTGGAACAGATCGGGACTTTGCCGGTGCAGAAGGCGGTGTTTAAGGGCGATCAGGCGGAGGCTGCTGTGTGGTTTATGACGCCGGGGGCGGCAGGGGAAATGATCGATACCCGGATTTCCAGGCATTATAATCAGGCGGCGGAACGGAAGAGTATCCGGGTGCGGAAGGATGGGGATGGGTTTACATCGCTGTTGACGGTGATTTGCGCCGGGAAGGCGGGAGCGGCGGAGAGCGTCAAGGTGACCAAACTTCCGGTGAAGTCCGCGTTGAAAGGAATTTACTACCCGTCCGCCATGGCGGAGGCCCTGAAGATAGAAGCCCACGGGACAGAATATGTGGCGGTGATCTGCCACCAGGAAGTGAACTCGCCCACGGACCTGGTGGAAGTGGACGGCTGTCTGGGATTTGGAAATGTGATTGTGTTTGACAAGCATAAGGACGTGCTGGTGGGAACGGTGATGAATTACTGACGGGCATGCCGGAACATTATGTTTTGTGGGAGGACGTTTCTTAACTTGTCGGGAAAACCGTGGAAATGTGAAACGGCGTAGTCAGGCTATGGAAAAGTCCTGGAAACGCTGTGAAAAGTCTCATATAAGTGGTTACAAACTCCGGAATATATGGTAAAATCAAGATAGTATGTGATTTCGGAGGTGTGAGATGATCAAAAGTATGAAGCGTTTGCTGGCCGGAGCGCTCTGCGGCGTGCTTCTGGCTGGTGCGGCCCCGGTGATTCCTGGCTCGCCGGTGGAAATGGTGGCGGAGGCCCACGGCGGCAGAACCGATTCCCACGGCGGTCACAAGGACAACAAGAACGCCAGCGGTCTTGGGAGTTACCACTACCACTGCGGCGGACATCCCGCCCATCTGCACGAGAACGGCGTGTGTCCCTACGACACGACAGTGCAGGAGACAAAGGCGGCGAGGCAGGAGACAAGGGCTGCGGTCCAGGAGACCACTGCGGCGGTCCGCGAGACTACGGCTTCCGGAGCCTGCGGCTGGAAGCAGGACGGAGACCATCACAAGTACCGCTGTGAGGACGGCACCATGGCCCACAACTGCTGGAAGCAGATCGACGGCTGCTGGTACAGCTTTGATGAGAACGACTGCATGCGCACCGGCTGGTACGACGAGGGCAGCGACCGGTATTATCTCGGGACAGACGGGAAGATGGTCACCGGCGAGGTGATCGTGGACGGAGTGAAGTGGTGCTTTGATGAGAGTGGGAAGTTGATTCGGTAAATGGAATATTGAGAGTAAAGACAGCCTGAGCGGCCCGGAGATTGGAGGGCGGCTTGGGTTGTTTTTTTTTGAGGGTTTTTCCATACGTTTTTCCAATGCTTTGAATCTGTTTCATTTTTTCCAATGTGGTCTGAAATTTCTTTACATAAAACGCTTCTTCGCTTTCTTTATCAAAGATATGTATGATTTCTGTTTTTCAGGAATCGTCATTCCCTTAACACGAGTTAATGGATCTTTTTGAATTTATGTATCAAATCTCTTTGATTAAAATATGGTCCCCTATCTTTGATTTGCAAAGAAAATTATCAAAAAAGTACAAATAACCATAAAACTATGCTATATTTGAGATGAAATAACCAAAAAATGAAACGAATTACCATAAAAACGCCACGATATTGACATGAACAGAACATATGTTATGATGAAATTACTTCATGGAGGGAGAAGATGAAAAATGTGCTGGTCAGGCTCGAGGAATATCTTCCGAGAGCCAGCGGAGCGGAGCGGGGCGCGCTGCGGTATTTGCTGGAGAGTCCGGACTCTGCAGTAAATTGCAGCATCAAACAGTTGGCGGAGTGTACGTTCACATCCGCTTCAACCATCATCCGCCTGTGCAGGAAACTGGGATTTGACGGGTATAAGGAATTTCACAAAGCGCTGCTGTGCGAGCTGGCGGTAAAAAAGGAGACGGAGAGTGAACACAAGCGGGAGATTCAGAGGGAGGATGGCCTGGACGCCATTATCCAGAAGGTCACCTATAAGAATATGCTGTCTCTGGACAATTCCCGCAAGCTGGCGGACCGGGAGGTTCTGCAGAAATGCCTGGAGCTGTTAAATTCCGCTCAGAGCATCGTGCTCTTTGGCATTGGGGCCTCCCTTCTGGTGGCCCGTGATGCCTACTACAAATTCATCCGGGTCAGAAAAAAATGCTGTTTCAGCGACGACTGGCATCTCCAGCTGATTCACGCCCAGAATACGACGCCGGAGGATGTGGCCATTGTCATAAGCTACTCTGGCATGACCCAGGAGACGCTCCGCTGTGCACAGACGGCCAAGGCCAACCGCACGCCTATTATTGCAATCACAAGATTTGAGACATCGCCTCTTGCCAAGCTGGCCGATTACAACCTGTATGTGGCCAGCACGGAGCTGTTTTTCAGAAGCGGAGCGATGTCCTCACGGATCTCACAGCTGAATATGATCGATATTCTGTATGCAGCCTACGTCAACCAGAATTACGAGGAGTGCATTCGGAGAATCAGCGTGACCCATGTAGAAAAGGAGGGGAAGGACAGTAAATGAGTTTTATGTTTAAGCCGTTGGCTTATGATGATACGCAGGCGGTGAACCACATCGCGCTTCCAGGGGGGATCGGAAGACAGGTTCTGACGGATAGTAAAGCGATTGCAGACCGTTTTGTGACTGCGGCTGCGGGGAAATTGGATTCGGGAGAAGGCGCGGTGCTGGGAATTGATGGCTACATCGGGGCGCAGTACGGGGAGCTGGCAGAGGCCATTCAGAAAAGCGCGGGCCGGAGAAACATTCCCTGCCGGATCGTGGATATGAGAGAACTCTACAAGCCGGAGGAGGAGATCAACCGGCTGACCGCGGACAGTCTTCCCGAGAATTACGAGGACGATCCGGTGCTGCTCTTCGGACGGCTTTACCGGGGGAGGATCGACGATTTCATCGACGAAAGTAAGGCCGAAGCGGCCCTTGAAAAAGCAGCCGGGGGCCTGACGGTCCTTTGCGGAAACGGAAGCTGCGCGGCTTGCCTGAGGCCGTACCTGGACAAAATGGCTTACGTGGACGTGACGCCCAAGGTGGCGGCCATCCGGGCCAGAGAAGGCCGGTTTGCCAATATTGGGGACCGGGAAATCCGTCCCTTCAACCTGCTGATGCGTCGGAATTATTTTGTAGACTTTGAGGTGGCGGTGAAGCTGCGCAAGGAGCTGCTCCAGAAGAACCTCTTGGATTTTTACCTGTTGGGAAATGAAGACGGCCAATATATGATGATGGACGGGGCGGTAATGGACCTGATTTTCTCAGAGCTGGTGCGCTACCCCTTCCGGGCCAAACCCGTTTACCTGGAGGGAATCTGGGGCGGAGAATTCATCCGTAAGGTCCGGCACATCCCGGAAGATATCTCAGGCAACATCGCCTGGATTTTTGAGTTCATCCCGATGGAAGTAAGCATTGTGGTGGATCTGGAAGGGCTCAGGGCCGACTTCCCATTTTCCACCTTTGTGCAGAAAAAGGGCATGGAGATGATGGGGCGGCGCTGTGTGGAAGAGTTCGAGGGATATTTCCCCATCCGGTTCAACTATGACGACACCTGGCACAGCAATGGGAACATGTCCGTTCAGGTGCATCCGGATGAGGACTACGTGGTCGAACAGTACGATGAATTCGGAAGGCAGGACGAGGCATACTACGTGATCGCCACAGGCCATGGAGCCAGAACCTACTGTGGCTTCAAGGGGGACGGCCGGGAATTCCTGGAGCTGGCCAGGCAGTCGGAGCGGGATGGCCGGGATATTGATTACCAACAATACATCCATTCCCTGGAAAGTGTGCCGGGGCGGCAGATCATGCTTCCGGCGGGGACCATCCACGCCTCAGGCAGAAACCAGCTGATTCTGGAGCTGGGCAGCCTGACCATCGGCTCTTATACCTACAAGGTTTACGACTACAACCGCAGGGATAAGGACGGCAATACCAGGCCCATCCACACGAAAAACGCGGAGAAGGTGCTGCGGTTTGAGCGGGACGGGGCATGGGTCAGGGAGAACATCGCCATCGAGCCGGTGCTTCTGAAAGAGACGGACCAATATGTAGAGTATGTGGTGGGAAAGACCGATCTGATGTATTACGAGACGCACCGCATCGAGCTGTGCACCGGCGGGGTATACGAGGGAAGCAACAACGGACAATTCACGGTGGTCACGGTGGTGGACGGGGAACAGGCCCGGATCAGCTCCAAATCCCACCCGGAATTTTCTTACACGGCCCGCTTCCTGGACGTGGTGACAATTCCGGCCACCATCGGAGATTATGAGATTCGGGCGGAGGGCTACCAGCCTGTGGTAATCCACAAAACGCTACTGCGGGAGGGTTACACACGGTATAAAAACCCCGCCTACAAGGACAGAACGGTGGAAAAAGGCTGATTCCGCACAGGAGAAGGTGATAAAATGACAGGACCCATCAGACTGGAACCGGTTTATCTTAAGAGCATCTGGGCCGGGAACCGGCTCGGGGAAATCCGGGGACTCAAATCACCGGGAACCGGTATTTCCCGGGAGGTGTGCACCTATCCCGGTTCCGAGAACCGGGTGTGCAACGGTCCTTTTGTGGGGCAGAAAATCACGGAGCTGATCCGGGAGCGCCGGGAGGAGATCATGGGAAATGATCCGGAACGCCAGATGGTCAGAGTCGCGTTTATGGACACGGCGGAGGATTTATCCATCCAGGTTCACCCGGACGGGGCCATGGCCGAGGTTGAAGGAGATTTTGAAAAAAGCGAATCCTGGTATATTCTGGAGGCCGCCGAAGGGGCGTACGTCACGGCAGGCATCCGGGAGATGGACAAGGAGCAGATCAGGAAGGCGATCCGCGAGGACCGGCTGGAGGAGCTTCTGGTCCGGTTTCCGGTGAAAACCGGCGACTTTGTGATGATTCCGGCCGGGATGGTTCACGCCTGTGGAAAGGGCCTGCTGGCCCTGGAGGTGGGGAGCTTCGGCGGAATCACCTACCGGCTGTACGATTACGGCAGGGGACGCGGGCTGAACCTGGAGGAAGGGCTTTTGGCGCTCAAACCACAGCTGAAGGCGGGCATCGACCACCCGGAGCCGGAAGCGTACAACCACCCGGTGAAAGTGGGGCGGCATCCACTGTTTCAGGTGGATTTGGTGGACGTGCGGGGAAGCTGGACATACGGGGGATATGAGAGCTACCGCATCCTCACCTGCGTGGAAGGGGAATGCCGCGTGTACCGGATGGGAGAGGAGTTTTTGCTGTCTTACACGGAAACCATTGTGATACCTGCCGCCTGCCTGCCCATCCGGGTGGAAGGCAGGGCAAGGCTGCTGATCAGTTATCGCTGTTAGGAGGGGAAGAAGATGTTTGGTGTGATCATTACAGGCCACGGTACGTTTGCCGAAGGGATGGAAAGCGCGGTGAGGCTGCTGGCCGGGGAAAATCAGGCGATCCGGGCGGTGAATTTTATGCCGGATCAGAGCGAGGAGGACTACCGGGAGATGCTGAGCGCCTGCCTGGAATCCATGAAAGGGTTTGAACGCATATTGATCCTGTGCGATATCCTGGGTGGCACGCCCTTCAAAACGGCTTACCTGCTGTGCCGGGACCGGGAGCAGACGGAAATCTTCTACGGTGTAAACCTGCCGCTGGTTCTGGAAATCTGTATGCAGGTAATTTCCGGGAGCGGAAATATTCCTGCGCCCGGTGAGCTGGCGGAGGCGGGAAAACAATCCGTAGGATACATAGAGTAACCATAAAGGACCTGTAAACAACAGAACACCAGACAGAAGGAGTGAGAATGATGGCAGTCGTATTTTGCAGAGTGGAGGAACGTCTAATCCATGGGCAAATCACCTGTGCCTGGGCTAAAACCCTGGATTTTGACGCGTTTGTGGTGGTGGACGACACGGCGGCGGGGGACGAATTTATGACGAGTCTTCTGGAGATGAGTGTGCCCAACCAAAAGAAACTGTATGTGTTTGACGAGGCCGGAGCGCCCGCAGAGATAACAAAGCTTGGGGAGCGGCTGTTCGTGCTGGCAAAAAGCCCGGTCACCTTTTTGAACCTGTATCACAATGGGGTTCCCATTGAAAAGCTCAACATCGGAAGCGTTCATTTCAAGCCGGGCAAAAAGGAGATTTACAAGACCGTGTGTTTGTCACCGGCGGAGATCGAAGCGTTAAAGGAGTTGATCGGCGCGGGAATACCCTGCGAAATTCAGAAGCTTCCCACGGAGGGGAAACGTAACGTTGCAGATTTGCTGTAAGACAATAGAATAGGAGGGGTTGAGATGTCGTTTATGATGGCTCTTTTGCTGGCCGTTGTGATGGGGCTTTTGCTGACTGAGAACCTGGGGTACGGACATATTCAGATCAGCCGCCCGGTATTTGCCGGCCCGATCATCGGTCTGCTCATGGGGGATCTTGAGACAGGACTGATTGTAGGCGGAACTGTGGAAATGATGTTTATGGGCGTATTTCCGGTCGGAGGAAGCGTGCCGCCAAATGCGCAGTTTGCGGGAATGATGTCCACTGTTCTGGCGATTGCCAGCGGTGGAAATCCCGAGGTGGGAATTGCGCTGGCCTATCCCATCGGCGTGTTCGCGCAGTTTGTTCTCTTGCTGGATTATAACGTGAACCTGCTGATCATCCACCGCGCCGACCGCCAGATCATGGGCGGCAAGGCATCTGCGGTAAACCAGAATCTGATGCTCTGCCTGCTGTGCATGTTCTCATGCTGGGTACTGTCGTCGTTTCTGGGAATCTACCTGGGAAGCACCTGGGTTGAATCGTTCTACGCGGGCCTGCCGGAGTGGCTGCGCCAGGGGCTTTCCGTGGCCGGTGGCATTATGCCGGCAATGGGAATGGCGATGCTGCTGAAGATGATGGATTTTCGGAAGTTCTGGGCGTTCCTGATGGTTGGATACGTTCTGACGGCGTATCTGAACATGAACATTTTATCCATCGCCATTCTGAGCACCGGCGTTGCGGTGGCCGTTTACATGCTGGGGAACAGCGGCGGCAAACAGCAGTCCGGCGGGGATGAGAAGGCCGCTAAGGCGGCGCGCGTCCTGGACAAAAAGGATTTGGCAAATATGAACCTGCGGTCCATGTTTGTGGGCGCCTGCCTGAACTATGAACGGTATCTGGGATTGGGCTTCAGCTATGCCATGTACCCGGTGCTCAAAAAGCTTTACAAAGGGGATGAGCTGAACGCGGCGGTGCTGCGGCATACGGAATTTTATAATACCCATCCGTGGATGCACAACCTGATCCTGGGCGTGACCGCAGCGCTGGAAGAGCAGCGATCCCTGGGGAATCCGATCTCCGAGGACGCCATTTCCGCCACCAAAGCGGGTCTGATGGGCCCTACGGCCGGATTCGGCGATTCTTTCTTCAAGGGCGTTGTGGTGACCATTACAGGAGCCTTTGCGGCGGGCCTGGCCATTGACGGAAATCCCATTGCGCCGGTGGTGTTCATTGTCCCCAACCTGGTGGTGTGCTTTCTGGTGCGTTACTATGGGACGAAGCTGGGGTATGAGTATGGGACAAAGCTGATTGTCAAAATGAGAAAGACCAATATCATCCAGAAATTCGTGGACGGTTCCACCATCGTGGGTATGATGGTTACGGCTGGGTTGATCACCAACTATGTGAAGGTGAATCTGGCTACGGTATTCAATATGTCGGGGAAGGAACTGGTGCTGAACGACCTGTTAAATTCCGTGCTGCCCAAGGTGCTTCCGTACTCCGTGGTATTTGTCTACTATTATATCCTTAAAAAGAACGCCCGATACGGCATCTATATCACCCTGATCTGTTCCTTTGCTTTGGGAATTGCGGGGGCCTATTTTAAAGTGCTGTAGGCTGGAATGGAAAACGGCCGGTATCCGCTTTTAAACCCGCGGATACCGGCCGTTTTATGATAGTGTCAATCAAACAAATCCATCAGCTTCTTGCGCATCTCCTTCCGGCGCGCCTCTGTGCCCTGTTCGTCGCGCAGGAAGCGCCCCTCCTGCTCCTCCAGCACGTCGCCTTCCTTCAGCCCGTCGGGCAGCAGGTCCTTGGGGATGGAGATCAGCTTCTTCAGTTCGTTCTCGCAGACTGCAATGCCCTCCTCCAGGCGGTCGATAATATATTTCATAGCGTTACCCCTCCTTGTAAAATGATCATGGTTTACACTGGCCGCAGGGGGAATAGCCCTGCCCAATCAGCTCTTCGCGGTCCCCCTCCCAGGTCTCCCGATTCTCGTCTTTTATTTTTTTAGCCGAGGAGCAGCTGGGGAGGTGGAATTTTTTCGTGTTGGTGTTCAGAATATAGGCGGTCTGGGGGGCGGCGGTAGTGCCGGAAGTCCCGCCTGAGTGCTGGCTGCCGCCTTCTGAGAATCCGGTTTGACCGGCCTTTCCAGTCCCCCAGACAATATCCGTACCGTCGCAGTAAGCAACCACCGTGCCATCCAGATCGTTGCGGTATACCTGGATGCCCCTCTCCTTAAACTTCTCCAGGGTTTCCTTGTGGGGATGGCCGTAGGAATTGTCCTTCCCGCACTGGATCACAGCCACCGAGGGGGAGACGCGGTCCAGAAACGCCTCGCTGGTGGAGGTGCTGCTGCCGTGGTGCCCGGCCTTCAGCACGTCCGCGGAGATGTCGATTCCATTTTCCAGAATATCCGCCTCAGCCAGGGCCTCCGCGTCCCCGCACATCACGAACCGGTTATCGCCGTAGTCCAGGCGGATTCCCACGGACCAGTTGTTTAAATCGTTCCTGTAGTCTCCGTTGGGTGCGATGATGGTGAAAGAGGTATTTCCAAGGGTATGGGTATCGCCTACCCGCGGCTTGGTCAGCTTCAGTCCCTTGCCCGCCACTGCATCCAGCACGTCCTCGAAGGTCTTTGTGGTGTGTTCAACTGGGGGAAGAATGACTTTACCCACGTCGAAGGTGTCGATGACCTTGTCCAGACCGCCGATGTGATCCGAGTGGGGATGGGTGCCGATCACGTAATCCAGGGCTTCCACCCCCTGGCCTTTCAAATAAGAAACTACCGTGTCCGCCTGGTCGTTTTCACCGGCGTCCACCAGCATAAAATGTCCGTCCGATTCCGCCAGGATGCTGTCACCCTGGCCGACGTCGATAAAATGTACGGTCAGCCCGGCTTCCCCGGAGGACAGCGCCGACGGCAATGTGACGGCCCCGGCCTGTTCCGGCTGCGCTGAGGCGTGCCCGGAGCCTGGCAGGGCGCTCCCGCCACAGCCGCTGACCGCCAGAATCAGGGCGATTGACAAAAGCAGTTTCAAAAAATTCCGTCTCTTCATAGTAAGTCTTACCTTTCTGTTAATCCGCAGGATGACGCCCTGCCATCAACCTGTAGGCGGATGATAAGCGGTGCGTTCCCTGGAATTATACCACAAATCAAGCGGTATCAAAACCCCTTCTGCCAAGCATTTGATCCGCATTCCACCCGCATTTAACCATGGCCCGGAGACCGCATTTCTTGATTCAGGCTGGTCGATATGCTAAGATTGAACCAGCTATCTGAGAAAAAGACAAACAGAACGAGGAGGGAGCATATGAACAGCAGTGTTGCCATTTACCCATCGGCCCAATGGAAACAGCAGACCGGAAAATGGGCGGAATATCTGAAGCTGGCCCGGGAGTACGGATTTGGGGAGGTATTTTCCAGCATCCATCTGCCGGAACTGGGGCTTGCAGACCAAGTGGAAATGTTGGAGGAATTAGGTGGTCTGGCCGGAAATCTGGGCATGGAATTGACCGTGGATATCGGTGGAGGGGAGATTGGGCAGCTGCTGGAGGATCAGGAGATGTGCGCCCGTGTCCGAAGTGCGTGCATCGGTCTGCTGCGGCTGGACTACGGTTTCAGCCGGGAACAGGCTGGGGAGCTCTATAACCGCTTGGGCATCAAGGGCTTTGTGATTAACGCCTCGATCTATAGTCAGAGGGAGGCGGAGAAAGTGAAAGCGGATTTGGCGGCCATCGATCCGACCATAGAGCTGCGCGCCTGCCATAATTTTTATCCCCGGCCGGAGACAGGGCTGGACCGGGAGTTTTTTGAATGCCAGAACCACATTTTTGCCGGTCTGGGACTGACAACTTATGCCTGTATTCCCGGAAAAAGCCATCCCCGTCCGCCTCTGGGGCTGGGGCTGCCTACCCTGGAGGAGCATCGTCATATGGATCTGGAACGGGTTTGTGTGGAACTGGCCTGCAGTCCAGGAATCGGCGGCGTGATGGCGGCGGATGAATTTTTCAGTGAAATCGAACTGGCCTGCATTTCCCGTATTCTGAAGCGGGAGCCGTTGACGTTGCGGGTACGGCTTTTTGAAGGGATCAGCCAGGAGGAAGACCAGCTCTTGTTCTCCGGGCCGCATCATTTCCGCTATGACAGTAACCGGCAGATCCTGCGCTCCCGCACCTCCCGGGAGGTGTCTCGGATCGGCAGAAAGGTGGTACCGGGCCGGACGAGCGAACGCCGGAGGGGGATGATCACAGTGGACAACGAGAGGTATGACCGTTACAGTGGCGAGGTACAGATCGTTCTGGAAGATTTGGGGGCGGATAGCCGGGTAAACTGCTGCGGCCAGATTGACGGGAGGGACCTGTGGAAGCTCGAATACTACCGGGATGGTTTTGATTACCGGCTGGAGGGGAATGGGAAGAACGGGACATTTTAGTTGCCGGAGGGGGGGCCCAAGAGAACCGCGGACATTAGGAATTGGGTAAAGGAAGGTTTATTTGGTAAAACCTTTATTTGCCCTTCCACTCATAGTATGTTATAATTTTGCTAATGTCGCGCGCGCCAGCCGCGTCCCGGCATCGAACCATTTGGCATACGAAGGACAACACAGGTCGGAAGGGAGAGGAAAATGAACATTTTCGGCGGTAACAGTTTTATGAACCAATACAACAAAGCGAAGATGAACCAGCAGGCGCAGCCTCAGGGAAATCCACAGGGAGGCGGCGCGGGCAAGGGCGCCAGATCGGTGCTGTTCGCTTTTAAGATGGTGATTCTCATCTTGTTTCTGGGGGTTACGGCCCTGCAGTCGTTTTACACGCTGTCTGAGAACGAGATGGCGGTAATCACCACCCTGGGGTCGCCATCCAGCGTCACCACCTCAGGTTTTAAATTCAAATGGCCCTATATCCAGCAGGTCCACAAGATGTCCAAGGAGATCCGGGGCATGTCCATCGGCTACGACCCGGACTATGACCCCTACAACCACGCCAACAGCGAGAACAATCCCATCACCGTGCCCAGCGAGGCGGAGATGATCACCAACGATTTCAACTTCGTCAACGTGGATTTCTACATCGAGTACCAGATCGTGGACCCGGTGAGGGCGTATATCAACAGCGAATCCGCGATCTCGATCCTGCGCAACCTGGCCCAGTCCTATATCCGCGATACCGTGGGTTCCTACGGGGTGGACGAGGTGATCACCACCGGCAAAGCGGAGATCCAGACCAAGGTGAAAACCCTGCTCACGGAGCGGCTGGAGCAGGAGGACATCGGTTACGGCATCAACAACGTGACCATTCAGGACGCGGTGCCGCCCACGGACGCGGTCAACGACGCGTTTAAGGCAGTTGAGGATGCCAAACAGGGCATGGACACCAAGCTCAACGAGGCGAAAAAGTACCAGTCCGAGCAGCTTCCCGCCGCCAACGCCAAGGCCGACAAGGCGTTAAAGGACGCGGAGGCTTTCAAGCAGGAGCGCATCAGCGAGGCCGAGGGCCAGGTTTCCCGCTTCAACGACATGTATGACGAGTACGCAAAATACCCGCTGATCACCAAAAAGCGTATGTTCTACGAGATGATGGAGGAGGTCCTACCGGGTCTCAAGGTGATTGTGGACGGTTCCGACGGAACCCAGACGGTGCTGCCCCTGGATTCCTTTGTGGACGGAAATGCGAAAGGAGGAGCTGAGTGATGAAAAAACGTATTTTTAAAGGCACAGGTCTGATCCTGCTGCTCCTGGTTCTGTTTGTGCTCTCCAACGCGGTGGTCATTACCAGGGCCAACGAGTACGTGCTGATCAAACAATTCGGAAAAGTGGTGCGGGTGGAGGAAAATGCGGGCCCGTCCCTGTGTATCCCGTTTCTGCAGACTGTGCAGCGGGTTCCCAAGTACAAGATGATCTCCGATTTGTATCCCAGCGACGTAACCACAAAGGATAAGAAGGTGATGACCGTGGATTCCTTTGTGATCTGGGATATCAGCGATCCGGTGAAATACCTGTCCTCCTTAAACGCCAGCAAGGAGAAGGCGGAAATCCGTCTGGGCAACGTGGTGTACAACTCCATCAAGACCGTTTTGTCCTCCACCAACCAGGCTGACATCATTTCCGGCCGCGACGGGGAGCTGGCCCAGTCCATCACTGACAACATCGGCAATTCCATGGACTCCTACGGCATCCACATCTACGCGGTGGAAACCAAGAAGCTGGATCTGCCGGACTCCAACAAGGAATCCGTGTACCAGCGTATGATCTCCGAGCGGAACAACATCGCGGCCCAGTACACCGCGGACGGCGATTACCAGTCCCAGCTGATCAAGAATGAGACGGACCGGACGGTGAAGGAGACCATCGCCAAGGCCCAGGCCGAGGCGGAGAAAATCAAGGCCGAGGGCGAGGCGCGCTATATGCAGATTTTAAGCGACGCCTACAACGACGAGTCCAAGGCGGATTTCTACAACTATGTGCGATCCCTGGACGCCATGAAGGCATCCATGAAGGGCAGCAACAAGACCATTATTCTGGACGAGGACAGCGAGCTGGCCAGAATTTTGTCCGGAAATTAAGAACGATATAATTTAGCCGGCCCTTTGACGGCGAAAATGAGAACAGAGCGTTGAAACAGCGCTGCTGTTCTCTTTTTTGTCTTTAGGGAGCGATCTTTTGGGGGAGATCCGAGGCGGCTTTCAGGATTACGGATTTAAGCGCTTGATCCAGGCTTTTACTGGATGGAATCGTATCTGGATAATTTGCATTATGTAGATTATTTCGTTGCTATTTTTTGTAAACCTAATATAATAAAAATTAAGGATGCAACGAAATGAAAGATTGGGCAAACCCGTCGAAAGGCGGCGACGCAAAGCTACAGGGGCTTCACCGGATGGTAAGCCAGCCAGCTGCTCTCACCGGGACGACCGGCTCTGAACAGGTGGCGTTTGTGCTGCCTGTTTTCTGATGCAAAGGTCCGGCGGGGCTGCAGAATTCATGTAAGGAAGGGAGGGCAGAGGGCCCGGCGGGGGGAAGGTTGTGATCCACAGGAAAGCGCGGGAATGGCGAAGCGCTTTTAAGTTGCATACACATTAGACTATAAAGGCAAACCCGTCGAAAGGCGGCGGCGCAAAGCTACAGGGGCTAAACCGAACGGTATGCCAGCCAGTTGCAGGAATGATGGAATGTAGTAGCAAAAAGAATGACGGCAAAACCTTCACAGAGGGGCTTTAGACGTATGTTCTGGATACTTCTGTCATTTTATGAGATGAGAAGGATGGAGGTAGAACATGAAACGATTGAAACGCGCATCAAAAGCCGCAGTGTCGTTGTGGCTCACAGCGGTTATGACCGTGTTGCCGGCCGCAGGAGGAATGATATCGCCGGCGTACGGCATGGAGCTGACGGACAATACAGGGGTTGCAGATACAGGAAGCTTTGACGGCTATGAGGCTGCTGCGGGCGGTTCGGCGGAAGCGGGCGGCTCGGGAAGCGAAGCGGAAGCCGGCCCGGAACAGGGCGCAGCAGGCGGTCAGGAGCAGGGGCAGGAAGCGGGAGAACAGGACGGTTCCGGCCAGGAGCAGGGCGCTCCGGACGGTTCTGAGCAGAACCAGGGACATGAGGACGGCAGCGGTCAGGAGCAGGAATCCCAGGACGGTTCCGGTCAGAACCAGGGTTCTCAGGGCAGCGACGGCCAGGAGCAGGGCGCTCCGAACGGTTCCGGTCAGAATCAGGAAAATCAGAACGGCGCCAGTCAAAATCAGGGGTCCCAGGGAAACAGCGGAGCAGAGGAGACCTTGCCCGAGGAGACCCAGCCGGAAGAGACCTTGCCCGACCAGAGTTCATCCGGCGCAATCCGTCCGGATGAAACGCTGCCCGAAGAGACCAATCCGGAGGAGTCTGCGCCAGATGAAAGTCAGGCCGGCGTAATCCGCCCGGACGAGACGCTGCCGGAGGAAACCTCTTCGGAGGAGACATCTGCTGAGGAAACGCAGCCTGTGGAGAGTAGTCCGGCGACTCAGGCCCCGGAAAGCACAGTTGCGGAGAGCACGTTGAACCCGGAATTGATTCCGCCGGAAACCCCGGCGCAAAAGCGGATGTCCCAGGAGGATATGACGCTGACTGCGACGGTTGACGGAGTCCGGATCACCGTGGAGGCGGAGGCCGGAATTCTTCCGGAGGACACGGAGTTGGCGGTGCAGCGGATCAAATCCGCCGGAGATTTAGAAAAAATACAGGATGCGGTATCCCGCGCCAGAGAAGATCAGGAGACGGAGGGCAGAGGGCAGCAGATTTATGCATTTGACATTTCCCTGTACAGCGGAGAGGAACTGATCGAGCCTGAGGACGAGGTGATCATCCGCGTTGAACGGTTGGAAGCCTTGGCTGAAACTGAAAATGTTAAAGCGGATCTGTTCCATCTGGATGAACAGCTGGAGGAAGCGGAGCAGCTGGAGGCATCGGTGGACGGCGGCGCGGTTGTTGCGCCGGTTTCCCATTTTTCACCCTTTGCACTGATGGTTGCCACAGCTGCAACGGCGGACGGATACAGGGAGGCCGGTACGGATGTGACCGTGGCCAAAGCGCTGGAGGATCTGAACGAGGATGAGATCGCCCGCGCAGGCGGCGAGGTGACGATCTGCCTGACCGGGGATACACAGGATGAGGCTGAGGTTTTTATTCCGCGGGATAAGGGGATCAAACATATTACCATAACCGGAGTGGATGGAGCGGACTATAAGATTGGAAAAGGTTCAAACGGAGCCACGCTGTTTGCCAATGGAGTTCCGTTGCTTCTGGAGCACGGGAAGTTAAATTGTCTATATGGGGGTGGTAAGAATATAACGTTGGATAACACGTATATCACGATCACAGGAGGTGCTTTTTTAGGAAGTTCGGGTGCTTTGGATCCGTCGGTTGTTGGAGGTAGTTTAGGAAATAAAAAAGGATCCGATGTTTCTGTTACAAATTCGTGTAATATTTCTATCATAAATCATGAACTCTTTAAAGCTGCAAATATTTATTGCGGAAGTGTAACAAATGCTTCCGATGTGACAGCAATAATTGGGGATACCAATCTGCTGATAGAAGATTCAATTATTGACTGTTGCCTTATTGTAGGGGGCAGCTTTGTTTGGAGTGATTCAACGCATGCAGTATTGGACGTAGGAAGTACGAATTTAATATTTAGAAACAGCGAATTGCAAATAGGATATTGGGATTGGACCTATTCAATTTATGGTGGACATATGGGGAATCGAAATGTTAATAATATCACTATGAACTGCGATAATATAAATATTTCGTTAGAGAACACGGATATCGCTGGTGATGCCGGTGAAATTTTTGGAGGTAGTTATGATACTAGTGAGAATGGCAGCGATATAGTGACGGTTGGGCAGGTATTAATCGATTTGAAAGATAGTACGGTAAAAGGAGTATTTGGCGGTGGATATTATAGCGAACAGTGTTTTACTGAGACAAAATCGGTAGAAATAAATGTAGATAACTGTAATATAAAGCCGTCAAGTGCAATGAGTATTCCTATCATTTGTGGAGGATATATCTATTTAACTAAAAATGATTATGGACAAATTCCGCAAATTGAAACAGTAACTATAAATTTAAGTAATGGATTAACCCGGGAAAACGACCAAGATCAAATTATTGTATATGCAGAAGGATATGGTGAAGTGGGGAACGACGTCATTTCGGTATCCCCATCCGAATCCCACCTCACCCTGGACCAAACCATCCGGGAACAAATCGATACTCTGGATATCGACAGCCGCTGGACCGACGCAACGGTCCTCTATGAAAACGGTAATTCCACCGTAATCACCGAATATGAGGATTACGACGATCTTATCGGACAAATCCGCGCCGCCGAGCCGCTCCCCGACCCAGTGGAGGAACCCGGAAAGGTGGAGCAGAAGCCGGAGCCGGAGCAGGTGGAGACGCCGGCGGCTCCTGAGGGCAGCGCCATTGCCCCGGAGGAGCTGGAGGCCAAGAAAAACGCCGCGGTGGAGGATGTGATCCAGGCCATCGCCGACACTGCGGCAAACAGCACGGTGCCCAGCTTAAACGCCGCCATTGAAAGCCTGGAGGGAGTAAAGCCCGGCGATCTGGTCAGCACCTACTTAAAGATTGACATCCTGGATATCAAGGTCAACGCCGAAGCCAAAGACGGGGAAGTGGCGGTAACACCCCAGAAGCTGATTCTGGACGTCACCCCGGTCATGAAGGTGATCCCAGGCGGCACCGGAGAGCCTCAGACCCAAACCATCGGCAACGACCAGCTGTCCGGCAGCAGAATCGAATTTCTGGTGGGCGTTCCCGACAGCGTGACCGCCTCCAGAGCCCTGGTGATTCACCATGCGTCCGGCGGCGACGAGTCCTACGAGGCCGCCGTGGAACGGGGAGCGGGTGGGAAATTCCTCCGCCTCTATGCCAACGGATTCAGCGCCTTTGAGATTGAATTTTTGGCTGACCAGGAACCGGATGTGCCGGATCCCGGGCCGCAGCCAAAGCCTGCAGGCGGCTCCCATGACTCCGACGATTCCACAACCGTGCAGGGCAGATGGGTTCAGGACGCCAAGGGCTGGTGGTATCAATACAACAACGGCACATGGCCCAGGGAACAGTGGGCGTACCTCACCTACGGGGACAAATATTCCTGGTACTTCTTTGATGAAGACGGTTACATGAAGGACGGCTGGCTATTCTGGAACGGCAGCTGGTATTACCTGCACCGCAACTCAGACGGAACCCGCGGCCATATGTACGTGGGCTGGCAGCAGATCGAGGGGAAATGGTATTATTTTGAGACAGACCCCGGAAAGAACCAGGGCGCGCTCTATGTGAACTGCAAGGCGCCGGGCGGGTACACCGTGGGACCGGACGGCAGCTGGACCGGAGAGACGGATTAGAGACGGATTAAAACGCCGGGAGACGCCGGATCCTTTCATTTCCCCTTGTTCCAATATATGGCAATGTGCTATACTGGAGGAAATGATACGCGGGATGGAAACCGGCACACCGACAGCCGCAAATGCGCCTTTTATCAGCCGTCAGGCTGCCCGCCTCACAACGGTTTCCCGGCTTCGGGTCAAGAGACGCAAAGCCGCGGCTGAATAAGGAGAATGTGAATGAAAAACATGCGCAGATGGATCACAGGCGCGGCCCTGGCTGTTTCGATGGCTCTGGTGCTGCCGTTTCAGGCCCTCGCGGGCCAGGAGAACTGGAAACACAATGAAAACGGCTGGTGGTATCTGAAGGACGACGATACGATCTGCTTCGACACCTGGCTGGAGGAGGACGGTTTTTGGTACCACTTTAACAGCAGCGGGTACATGGACACGGGATGGCTGGAGGACAAGGGGCAATGGTATTATCTGGGTGAGGACGGCCGCATGTACGCCAGCACCACAAAAAACATCGACGGCGCGGCCTACATGTTCGACGATTCCGGCGCCAGTATGGGTAATCCGGCCCAGGGCGTGTATCCGGGAGAGTGGCAGGGCAACACCTTTGTCAACACCTGGGCCAACTACAAGCTGACCGTGCCGGAGGGCACGCGGATTCTCAGCGGCAAGGACCTCAGAAATTATCGCGAGGAGACGTTTGGCGTGGAAGGCGCGGCGGAGATGGATGATAAATGCGCCACGGAGTTGTTTGTGGAGCTGCCGGGCTATTCCTCCATGGTGATTCTGTACCAGACCGGAAATGGCCGGGAGCTCCTCAGTGAATCGGAGATGGCGCGGTTATTGACCCTTCTGTACGGCCAGAGCGGAAATCAGATCGAGGGCGTGGACCAGGTGCAGCTGGGCGGAAGCAGCTATTACCGGATTCAATCCAGCATGTTGAACGGCTCCATTTGCCAGGCCACCTACGTGCGCAAGATCGGCGATGTGTTTATGCTGGTGCAGCTTGTCTACACCACCGGCTTTGCCGATGAGATCAACGGCGTACTGAACAGTATGGCCCCGGTCCGGTGAAGCCCGGATCGAACGGTACCGCCGCTGGCAGTACAAACGTAATACAAAAACATCTCTGTTGGAACGGACAGGACTGTAAAAGCCCTGATTCCAACAGAGATGTTTTTAGTTGAATACAATGGTCCGCTGGCAGCGCCTGCGAGCGGCAGCTTAGCAGAAAACAGTTAAAATATGGATTCACCGCCCGGTATCGAGTTCCAGGGCCTCCTGAAGGGCTGCAATCAAGTCCTTCACATATGTCGGCATATATTTGTCCCTGCGGTATATGATCGAGTAATTTATGACCGTTTCCCTGTCACCCACATAAAACCAGCGCACCGGCTTGTGGTAGTGGAAATGCCGGATGTAGCTCTCGAAATTGAACGCGATCCCCAAGCCCTCCGCCGCCAGCTGGGCCGCGGACTCCAGATTTTCCAGTACATAGCGGCTTTGTGGGGAAATGCCCGCGTAGTCCATAGCCCGGTCCGTGTAGATTCTGGAGGACTGGTGGGACTTTTGTAAAATGAATGGCTCCCGCTCAAACCGTTTCAAATCAACCCAGGCCGTGCCGCCGTCCTCAGGCGCCGGTATGTCCGCCGCCAGCGGATGGTCCGCCCGGACCACCATCACCAGGCGGTCGCTGTAAAACGGCTCATAGATCAGAGCCGGATCGGGGTCATACTGGTTGTTGACGATGAAATCCAGTTCCCCCATGGCCAGCAGCCGGAACATCTCGTCCGAGGACTGCTCACAGGCGGTCACCTGGATTCCCGGATGGAAGGGCCCGTAGTTTTTGAGGGTTTGGGCCAGAAGATACAAGGTCCGCCGCGGGTGGATTCCGAATCTCACGGAGCCGGTGGAGCCTTGGCGCAAGTCTCCAAGCTGCGCCCGGCAGCGCTCCTGAAAACGCAGCATTTCCCTTGCGTTTTCCAGGTAAATCCGGCCAGCCTCCGTGGGGACAAACCGCTTTCCCAGCCGGTCAAACAGCTGCAAGCCCAGCTCCTTTTCCAGGTTGCTCAGGAAAATGCTCAGGGTGGGCGGCGATATGTGAAGCTCGGCCGCGGCCTGTTTCAGGCTGCCGTGCCGCGCGATGGCCGTGACATAGACCTGTTCCCTCAATTCCATGTAGATAACCTCCGATCCCGCACTCCTTCCCGCGGCCCATACGCGTTCAAGGCGGACAATAAATTAGTTAAAAACTAATATTTATGTAAATATATTTAATTTGACATAATTATACCGCCGCAATATAGTTTAATCAAGTAAAATGAAGGGCCGGGCCAGTATAGCTGCCGCGCCGGGTTCATTTTGATTCAAAGGAAAAGGAGAGAGACATGAAAGAAGCGCTGTTTGAGGTAATCGACCGGCTGAGCAGGGAGTTGACCGCCCTGTCCGACGACATTTTTGATCACCCGGAGCTGGGATATGAGGAATACCGCGCCAGCGGCCTGCTGTGCGACCTGCTGGAGCGGGAGGGATTTGCGGTGGAGCGGGGAATCGCCGGGATTCCCACCGCGTTCCGCGCGGTTTACGAAAACGGCGTGGGCGGTCCTTCCATGGGCCTGCTCTGCGAGTACGACGCCCTGGAAGGCATTGGACCCGCCTGCGGCCATCACCCCCAGGGGCCCTGCGCAGTCGGCGCGGCCCTGGCGGTCAAAGAGACAGTGAAAGACCAGCCTTACAAGCTGGTGATCTACGGCACCCCGGCGGAGGAGACGGTGGGGGGAAAGATCCGGATGAAGGAGCGCGGCTGCTTTCAGGACATCGACGTGGCCCTGATGATGCACCCGAGCCCCACCACGACCACGGATGTAAAATGTATGGCTATGGCCACCTACCAGGTGACCTTCCACGGGCTCAGCGCCCATGCGGCCCGCCGCGAACTGGGCGTTCTGATCCCGCAAGGCGGTGGCGATGTCCTCGGGCGTGACCCCGAGCTGGCTCATCACGTCGGGCTTGA